>JGI24159J19872_10000569_pt1 | contig 34105 bp, 18 predicted proteins | sample Ectturendosymbi4_FD_19872 | JGI IMG/M metagenome (IMG submission 19872) | reverse complement strand
CCCCCCCCCCCTGAAACTCAAATCGCCCCCAAATCTCGTAAGTCACAAAATCGCCCCCATAGCGCATAAAATCGGCCCCTGAGGGGCGATTTCGCCCACGTTGAAGACCATTGGATTAACCTATGGTGGACTTTAACTGGAAGTTGAATACCATTAGTATATGCTCACAGCACAAGTACCGTGACGTAGTAATGCGAGGCCCCCCCAAATAAGATTGTCGATTTTCACTGGACCCCCTCACAGGTGCGATGCGGGGTGCCTTAGTCACGATTCTGTAGAGGCCAGACATTACGAATGCACATGAAATAATGCTGGGATGCACAACCTGCGGCCTTGCACTTATAATTAAAAATGCAGTAAATGTTACGGTGACCGTGCATTAATAAAAATTCTTTGTCTGCTGTGTGAGGATCCTCAGTAGAAAGGCGGCCAATCACATGTGTGGAAGCAGCCTGGGNTCAGTGTGTGGCAGCAGAAGAAAAACAATACAAAAAGTTAAAACACGCTGACGTAACTGCCTGCNGATTTCATGAAAACAAACGTGATATGGTAGGCAATCACGAAAAGGTTGAGACCCCCTGAATTATAAAGTTAATTCGTNTTAATACTTTCCGTGGTAATCCCACTGGANGGGACAGTCACACAGGTTACCATGGCAGGGGATGGGAAAGANAAACGACAAGCCTGGTTTTCTTCTAGCAAGCGAACACACTTAGCCATTGCTTCATTACGACACTCGGTGGCGCTAAAGCGATGTCCGAGAATGTGTTTGCATGGTGACGCACTGTTGGGTCTCAAAAGAGTTTAATAATGTGGGCAGAAAGTCTATTGTTCTGCTTCCTTGCGTGGTTGTTTATTCACTTGCATAGATCATTTACAACTCGTAAGTGTTTTTGCCGACGTCGACTTTACTGAAATGTAGTTGCGGGATGGCCAGTGCATGCGTACCTAAATAATCGCCCATGTTGCGTAGCGGAAAGCGCAGTGCGACGATTTTATCGCAGGCACATGGCAATATGTTATTTAGGACTATATTAGTGCGAACGCATTCCCTTTTTGTAAGCCTTGAACCTTCGCGCGAAGGTAATGTGATGTAAATTCGGGAGCAGAATTTTTGCTTGACAGGAAAGGCAATTTCGTCGCTTGCATTGTGTTCATTCGTACAGGTATGTACCGGACCCTGGCATGGATAACATTTGAAAATCGAAATTTTGGCGACGATAAGGTTATGCGTGTCAGCTTTCATTATTTTCATGTAACGTGTACAGGCGATGTAGGATAAACAACTATCGCGACGGCAGTGTGCGGGTGCTCTAGTTTTTGACCTTTTCTACTGTTCGCATTGAACCAACATAACTCGTGTATTGCATGGAGTTCGTCCAAACGTGATCTCGCGGTTACGCGTCAACGTTCGTTTTCGAAAACTAGCCGGTCAGGTTTCCGGTGAAACGTTTTTTTTGCGTCACTCTGCTGCGACAGGGCAGTTCCATCAAGGTCGACACAATGCCAGCGCAACGGCGCAGATGGCGCGCAGTCTTGCTGCTGATGCGGCCCGTTCGCAAAAGGTCCATTTATAGCAACGGTTGCACTTGAATGTGACGTTCTCGCAAAAAAATATCCACTTCTGTTGCTTCTGCTATGCGCTTGTGTCGCAACGAAACGAGCATCTTGAGCTAAGCCGCACAAAACGTGTGATGTGGTTTGAACACACTGTAAAAACCTTTGTAGGATTATGCGTGAATCAGCATGACGCCCGCGCAAACGAACGAGCATTCTTTAAATATCGTTTGGTTGCGAGGCGCGCCTGTAGAAATAACAGCGGCAAGCTTTTTGATAATTCTATTACCAGTGCGTGCTGATCCAACGTGTGTTTTTTTGCTTTGGCTGTTCTTAAAAACTTCTTATTAAGGGTATATTCATCTCATCTTACTAGTTTTCAGTACGGTCGTCGACATTATCAACCACAAGCTTTTTTATTTTGAAAATACTTCTGAAAACGAAACTGGCCGTCGTCAACGTGCTATTTAAGTTTTAAAAGACGAAATCGCTGCACTCCCATTGCAGGTGGAAGTATTAAGCGTATTTTGCATAACACATCCGTGGGGCGATTTTGCAAGAAACTTTTCATGTTTTGCAAGTTCTGCACTTCAGCAGTCCGGCGCATGTTAAGAGCTAGGAAAGACTAACGCTACTCGCCATTTTCAAACGTGCTCTGCATGTGGTGATCCTTTAACTAACTTGAAGTAGTTAAAAATGCGCCTTGTTTGCTTCAGTAACCCTGTAAATTTGCAGCAGTCTGACCAGGCCAGATGGCAGTTTCCGCAAAAACTAGATCTCCGGCCTTTGGATTGTTTTTATCTGCAGTATGCAAACAAAATTGAAATTTGCATTTGTCTTTTTAACCATAGATGGATGTAAAGCTTATCTGATAGGAGTGCGCCTTCCGAGGAAACGCTTTTTGAGGCTCTTTTTTGCTGAAACATTTCGGTGATTTGTTCCATACTAGTATTGAAACTCGCCGTAACAGTATTCGCTACTAGCCTATATTTTTAGTCATTATGGCCGACTTGACTTAATTTTTTTCGGCCATTTGAAAAGAATTCGGTCTGTGACCGAAAAAGACCTAAAAAACTAGTTTCCAGGAAAACTCACAAACGTCAATATTTAACGAATGGGCTGGTTGTTAAAGTATAGAAGAATAGATGTTGTTACACCTTCAACGCTTCTTGTTGCATTTCGGTATCTGGTGAAATTTTTTTTCATCAAGAATAATTTTACAGTTAACAGATTGGCGAAACCGTTTTGCGTAACATTTTGACCAGTACCTAGCGTTGTTCTTGCGAAATGCTCAACGACGCTGCCGGTATTTCTTCTGATTCAAAGTACAAAAGGTGGCTTGTGTAGCCGACCCCCATTGTGTTACACATTATTCGCATTCTCGCAGCTACAGTACTGGTTGTTGTTGACTGCAGCAGTTCGGGCGAGCAAAGCATAATGCGAGACCAAAGTTTTTATTCTGTTTGTTAGTTGCCTTGGTTCAAGACTGTTCTGAAGGGAAAATCTAATGTTTGCCACACTTTTGACGCAATAATTGGTCACTGTTTCTTAATGCACATATTACTGGTCATAAACGATCACCTATTCCGATTCTATACCGCGAGGTGGCGTTGTTGCACCGGTAAGCTTATGCCGTGAAATCGAGCTGTTGCGCTATTTCTCAGCTCATTTGTAGTGCTTGTAGTTTTGGTGTAATATTGCTTTCTATCAAGTTCTAGTTGCATCTGGAGTAAGGGGTTATATTGTAAGGTTCAAGCAATTCGTCGTCATCAAATGCAATGGCAAATATGAATAACGGAGGGCTAAGATGATTCTCCGAATCTTGCGCAAATGAACGCATTCTTTTGAAAAATCTATATTGAATTCGTATGCTTACAGTGAAAAAAAATTAACTATTTTTGACTAGCCAAGGTGTTTGTGTTAAATTAACTACAACATAGTGCACTGCAAATTGCACACCCACCCACACACACCAAACCAACCTCACTACCACAACGATACGAAACCTTGAAACGCTATTCAATTTGATAGTTTTCATGTATTACTTTTTAGTTTAGCTCTGCTTAATACATCATTATTGCATAATACCATTTCTGTTTTTTTGTGGTATCCACAGGCTTAAATGACTAGATAATTTCGCAGTCAAATCTAGCCTGGCGTCTTGAACCCTAATTTTACTCTCGTAATTTATTTATGTCTTTATTCAATTATTCAATGCTTTGTTTCGGGATGACTACTAGTAAGCTTTACCAAAACACAAAAGCGGATGTTCATAACATCACGAAAACAGCAGAAAATACAATTGAACTCGGTTGCATGTGACACGTGGATGAATCGCATTGCAGTTAAGCGGTTATACCAATTTTCAAGACTAAACTTTTATGTTATGCTCTGTGATAAACGGGGTTCTTTAGTAATGTATTTGTGGATTTTCCAGGTTCCAAAATAAATGAATTTGCCCTGTTCTTCGGCCAGATAAAATCAAAGTGCTCAGGCAATGCTGTGTTCATGCGAAATGGTTTGATCTCTCTCTCTATATATATGCAAAACTACATTCTGAATATATTTAGGTGTTGCTGTTTATGGCCAATGTTGCTCCACATGTAAATCTGTGATGGTTCAGTTAACTGTGACTCGCATGTTCATAAGCCTTTTCGCACACTGATGCTTGTAAAAACCTACAAACGTCACACTTCATTAAAAATTCCCCGCCTCTGTTCGTTCAGTTTTATGCGATGTTCCGTTGCTACTTAAGCAATTCTGTTATTCGCTACGAGAACAACAGGAAAGAGCGATCGTTTTTTTCGACTCCTTGTTGCGCAGATCATATATACTGTATTCGAAAAATTTAGTAGAGCTAACATCGTGTAACTTGATAATCATATTCAGAAAACCGCACTAGTCGAACACTATCGGCTGAAGTTCTGCACCCAGTTACCTGAAACTGATAAAGTTTTTTTTCTCCGCGCGTTTACCTGATACCATCGTGTCTTGAAAACTGCTTAGTTTTCGTTTTGTACTGGTGCACTATCCAACCGATTACAATCTTGCGTGCAGAAATTGAATGGACATGAGTCTGATTAATCGCTTGGTTTGCGCAGTGTTCATAACAGATCGGGTTTAACGTCGTCGGAGTTGAGCCCACTTGAGTGGCACTTCTCTTAGGCTTGCTTGTCCATTCAACATTTGCCTTAATTGCTACGGACGCAAATTCTTGTTAACAGCCGGTTGCTGCTCAATCACTGTGACTGTTTGTCCTTGACGAGGGAGACATATGCTGCTGTTGTTCCCTCGCTTATGGAATCTCATTTACCTGCTGTTCAGAACACCAGTGTTACCGAGTTACCATTTCCAGTTTAAATTTTTCCCCTTCTGTGCACTTACCGTTGTCGCCCGTCACTTTGGTTTCAACTTTTTGAATTACTTACGCCCTTCACCTTGTGTCCCTGTTGTGCAAAGAGTGAATATTTCAATTTAGTTGTTTTCAAATGAGGCAAGGCCAATAACGAACACTTTCTTCAAACTGTTAATAAAACCTTATACTACCTGCACACTGGTTAGCTGATTTTTACTATCTTTACTGTGACATAAATTTGAGGTGGCGGCTGAAACAAGACGAGCCATTGCCATCCACCGGCGGTTTGAGACAGAATAAACCTGTTTGGGTCTATCGGATCGTTCCCTAGCAACCTGCGCGTGCACCCATGCAAAAGCCGTTCAGGTTTTCTACATACGTGTTATTCCATCGCCTAAACCACGGCGATTGTGTGTGTTCTTCAGCAACAACTCCCGCTGTTTTTTTGCAGGTGCGCGTCGGGGCGCTTTACACCCTGTACAGCGTTTACCACACGCAACGAACCGTGCCAAAAATCAAGGTGCGCATTCCGCTCGCGTGCTGGCGCGACATCGTCGATCTGCATCAGGAGGTGATCACGCACAAGCACCTCGATGTTGATTACATCATCCGCAAGATGAAGCACGACGGTGTGTTCGAGTTTGTCGCGTACGCTTCGCAGATGACTGTCGGTGAGTAGCATCGCAGCCGTTGCAGGAGCATCGCGAAAGTTTTTCTGCTGCCTTGTGCGTCAAAAGATCGTTATCGAGCCTGGCCGCGGTGGCTCGNACCGCCACGTGAGGCGGTCGTCATACAGACAAAGCGCTCAGGTTCAGGCACCGACTTTGGATTTCTTTTCGCACGTGGACGGGTTCTGATATTCACTTGGTTTTAATTGTGTAACGCATCTTGTTGGCATGTCAGCGGATTTGCTNAACTTCAAAAGTCGAAACCGGTCCCAAGTCGGTCGTTTGTTNGCTCGATAAATTATGGATTTGTCCAACGTGTGTACCGCTACATCGTTCTGATCTGTCATCTTCGTCATGGCANAAGTGCAGCAATTTGTCACTTCTGCCTTCCGGCAAATAAAGCGGTNAAGAGTAGAGAAGGTGTACTTCCGAGCATTCGAACATCCAACAACAAACAAATTCGTGTCGTAATAATTGCAGNAATTTTTTGTGGTGATAGCAGTGTCACTGTAGCCTATGTGGCAGCCAATTAATTTTNTGTNTGTCACTTCAGAAAGAAACTTGTGTAATTCAGAATTGCATGGTCCCGATGACTGGCGCTCTCCTTCNGTGATTGTGTTTCCCTCATGTAATGACGGGTAACTTGCACTGCAGTTTGTATTGTGGCAAATTATTACTGAAGGCCATGGTACGTTGATCAGGTGTTGGGGATCGTATGTTTTCAGTTAGGCTTACTTTCTTGCTTTTGTTAAAAATTTACAGCTGTGTTAGTGTGCTGTTGCTAATTAATCTGAATTCCTTGGGACTGCTAAACAAAACGTGTTCTTGAAATAAATACTAGGTTTTGTATGCTGACAAAAAAAGCTTGTAAAAGTTGAAGTACGCCGGAAGCCGCGATGGCGTAACTTGTGCTGGTTACTGTTTTCTCCTATTGGATTCATGCGTTGTTTTGTCCTCTTCAGTATGAAAGTAAATTTTTAGTGGTGTCGCCCGAAGATGCTAAATGAATGTCTATTCCACTACAATCAACTTCGTTTTGAAAAATGCTTGTTATCATCCGCCACGAGCAAAGCAACTACAGGCTGACTGCACTTCACCACGACATTAAAGTTTTTGAAAATGCCTTAAAGAATGCTCAGTTCTTTTGTCGTATACGTCCGCAGGTGTTTTGCAACGTCCTACGGTACAATATTTTGAAACAAGCGATATACACTTTGAATTTTTGAACTTTAAAGAAAAAAACTGTTAGCGTTTTGGGCGATTGTTGGTAATGGTAATTGTACCGAAGTCAGAAGTCGCATATGGTTTTGTCGGTTGCTTCCAGCCTAGCAGCGAACGCGAATGCAAAATCTCCCTCTACTCTCAAGTGCGTATTACAGACCTTTCCAAACTGGCTTTTCTTAAACCATGAAGCAACACCAACACAATCGTAAGATTGCATATAAGATGCAGTTTGTGAATTGGTGTTTTGATTGTTTGATGAGGTTGTTTCTGCAATTGCCTATCTTTTTGAAGTTTTACCTTTCATCTATGGGCTAGGATGGGCAGTCCAAAATGGTTAAGTGTTTCATTATTATAGAACAGGTCTAGAATAATGAAAATTGAATCCAAAGTTTTTAATCCGTTCCAGAATAAGTTTTCCAGACTTCTTAAATGTGAAGCTCATAAGCTCATTTTTTTGTATTTATTTAACAAAAATGCGTCACATGGCTTGAAGACATGATCAGTGGAATGAAGTTCGTAGCTTGTTGTATTGTAGTGCAGAATGTTGAGGATTTGCAAATGTTTTCTTGTCAAACGGGACAGTCAAGCAGTGCAGGAAAAGAACGGGGCTCAGCGCTACAGCTACTAAACGTTTCTACGCAACAACGCGCTGAAATGTGGCAAGAGATGCGTTTGGATATGTTTTATTTTTAACTCTGTTGGTGATTTTAATCATTTCGGTTCCAAATATTCGGAATAAATTAACGTTTCGGATTCGAATATTCTGAGAATCGGATTCGAAATTCTTATAAGCCCATCTCTACTGACACCATCCCATTCTTTAACCCAACATCATTCGTTTGTAACTCAGAAACGTGAAGAATAAAATATCTTCATGCGTACAGAGTATGCGCTTCGAATAATTAATTCGTTGAGACAACGCTTTCTTCGTAATGTAAGCTAACCATTCGAATGTGACGCAAGGAATTGAACAGCAAAATGTATTCTGACCAGCGAAATTTGAAAACGGTATGTGGTTTTTTGACCATCATAGCGATGGTGTCTACTCTGAAGTGGAGTGAATTTCAACAGAACAAGCTGGTAAGTTATGGCTGCTGAAGCGATTTTTAGAGACGACCTGAACTGAAAATTAGAGGTGAAAAGTGTAGAGTTATATATGAAAGTACGTTTCCTGTCTGGAAAGAAAAGAAATAGAAAATTACTATGACAGCGATATATTTCGCAAGCACTCACAATCATGCAAGCAAGAGATCGGTTTCCTGACTGGCCACTCTAACTCGCCTTGAAGGCTTTAAGCGTTCTTGAATTTCTAAAACTGCCATGTTAGGTTCAAAGGTGAAAAAACGTGTCAATCTGACGTTAGACCATCACTTGGCGGCTAAACTGCTATTTCGAGTAATTTTGTGCCCGTACCAGCACAATTTCCACCGATTTTTAATATATTTGCAGCCTGTAGCATTGCAACGTCCGCCAAAGTATCTGATTGCTTCCATTGGCGGCAAAATCTAGTGTTTGAAAGAACGCGTTATGCGTTCTGTTAAAGACGATTCTCATGGCGTGATTTCTTCAAAGAACATTAGATCGCGAATCACTACTTGAACCAGTCACTTGTAAGGTGCGATTTTGTTTCTTTGCGATGACCCTGCTCATCTTGCACGAGAACACTATCGCTCTTTCCGTAGTCGCAAAACGCATCTGATTTGCGGCACTTAACTGACTGTCAGTGTAGTATAACCACCGTATCAGTTCCAGACGTGATTTTACCGCGTCACATATTGCTGTAACCACGTCGGAAGATATTTTTTTAAGTTGGGATTCTTGAGCCGAAGCTGGCGACGTAACTCCACATCCACCTATACCGGTGTGGTCAGGTGCATGCTACGTCATCTAACACCCGAATGTCTGGAATGGCTTACTTTACTCAAAGTGGCCAATTGCTCATCTTTCCATCAGCTCCAGAATCGTTTTTTACTGATTTGATACTCATACTCATTTTGTGGCATTGTGAGTCGCCTTGTTACGTGCAAAGCTTCTGCAGCGAATCGCGCCTGTAGACATGACGCTTGGCGATACATTACATTGCAAAACGGTCTCTTCTAGCGATCTTTCCTGCGCGGAACGGTTTCGTTTTCGCAGCGTGTAAACAGCGCGCTGATTTGTGTTGGAGGACATGTAATGGTTAGATTATGTCAGTGAACATTTACTTCTTGGTCGTTTTGTGTACCGCGAACGTAGGAAGCAAGCTTGTTATTTGAGCCGGGTCTGGCCAAGTTCTGCCGCGCGTTTCCCGTAAAAGAGCCGGCCGCTTCATGCAACATGCAGCAAACTACATCGGCTGCGTTTTCATTTTCCTGTGAATCCAACTGCTGAAGTGGGCTTTATCCTTTAAGTTTTGTTTTCGCACGCGCGTGAAGAAATCAAGGGTCGAGGTTGGTTTTTGCCTCACCGCGAAGCCCCTGCTCGCTTCACTGATTCCTGCAGATTACTTTTGCTGACGCTGTGTGGTCAGCCGCGCGTAAATGTTGGTGGTTTGACGTCCTTCGTCGATGAGTGGTAGAAAGTAGAAATTGCAAGTTACCGGTTGATCCGGGTCGACTGGCAGGTCAATTTGGTGGCATAAAACCGCTCCCCGCGTCTTATTTTGCTGCTTGTGTTGATGTCCGTGTGCCGACTTGTTAGACATTGCACGAGCGATTTCTCGGAAAATGCCTTCCTGGGATCGTGTGTGATCGAAAGGTAAGCGTTCCTTGCGGTTGTGGAAGCAGATTTCTTCCAAAGATCACCCTTACATTAGTACCAGCGGTACAGCAACTTTTTGATACCAGCGCTGTTATGTTCAAACCATTTGCTGATTAGGATGGGTCGCTGAAGAGGCGGGATGTTTTCACCGATTGCGTGCATGATTGCAGCTGCCGTCTTGGAATTTACTTGGCCAATGGTTGGCCGATTTTCAGGAATCTGTACATGACAACCTGTTGCGGTGGTTAGAGCTTCACCATCCTTTGTATCGTCGTGTGGTTTCGGCTTGCGGTTTCCCTGCTTAGCGTGACGTGACCTAATTTCCTTGCCTGTCAGACTCCTTGCGAACGAACTATTTGGACTGTTCTCTCAGTGCAGACTTGCGCACACTTTTGTTCTGTTTATACGAACGTGTTCGATTGCGTTATTTTATTTAATTGTAATTTTCCAACAATTCCTGTTGTTGTTACAGCTTTATCTACAACATAGAAATAGTTCTTTCTTCAGGTTTTAAAACACAGTTTTCGATATAACGTCTCACCAACGACACACTCTTGGTGATTGTTTCATTCTGGTCGATGTTATTTGAGGTCGTTGCGTGCCAGTTGTACAGCTGCTTGAACTAGGAAAATTAAAGTGCTTACAATGTGGCCAAACATTTTGGACCAAATGGTGGTCCCACTGTAAAGTAATGTTATGGGACATTCAGCTCTGTGCAAAGTTACACCGACCTCGAGTTAATAAGCAGGCTCAATCAAGATCACAATTCATATCAAGCAATATGAACCTTAAGAATACCTCTGACGGTGGATATGTTTTCCATCACTTCGAGGTGTTTAACTTGTGAACTAAAATAAAAAATGCATTTGTTTAAAGTAAAGGCAACCTCATCTTTTTAGTCATTTCGTAAGCTTAGCTGTGGTTTTATGTGGTGATGGGATGCAAGCGATGTTTGAAGCTAGACTGAACGGCCGCGGAAACAGCAAATCACTCTCCCTGCTCAATACTGCAATTAATTGGGAAGTTTTGCCGTGTTTTGGGCCCAAATGACGTTAATTGACTTGAAAAAGTGCGAAAGTTTGTGTAAAATATCATGACATCGGTTTTGTAATCAAGGGCGAAGAACCCAATTGTTTTTGTGTTGTGTTGGCTGCACTGTCGAAGCTGAGCCGAAATATGAGACATTTGCTTTTTCCGTGCAACTACTTACGGTCGCGTTTCGATGCACATTGACGTCATCGTTCGAGTGTCGCTTCAGGCTAATCGGCAACTTCAGCAATGTTCCTTACCCTGAAAAACAACATGGTGTGCATGTTGTTCCGTTACCACCGTTCGCCTTCAGCTCGAAAATCCGGAAAAAACGGTGCGCACAAAGTAATCCTTGTGTCCGAGAGAAAATAGAGAGCTCTTTTCACGTGCCGTGATGTTTGGCCTAACACGCGGGCTTGCCACACCTGATGCGTGCGGACTGGAGCTTGCGGTCAGGTTTGCATTCAATCTTGTTCAAATCGCAAATTCTTCGGTTAAATTGTTATTCTTTGTGGTTAGGCTGTTTCGCGGAAAGACCCCTTGCTTCCCCGGCTTTAGACTCACAACCATAAGCGCAAGATTTTGTGAACACACTTGGAAAGACGCTAGTGCTCGTCATCTGTCGCATTGCAGGTGAATGCCACCGAATTTGTCATTCTAGAAATGTTGTTGGCTGCTAACAGCTGTTATTTTAGTGCGTTGCACGAATCACTTGTTCCGACCAACGCTTTAACTCGCTTTGACAATTTCGTGTGTAGTTGTTTAGCCAAAGGGAAGCAGTTACAGGGGTTGTCACAAGATTTTAGTCTCACTGGTATCTCAGGAGTGATCGACGTTGCACTTTTTGACTTTCGAACTCATTTCAATGTGCTTAAGTTTTTCGCTTAATACCCGTGTCTTTCTTGTTGGTGGACTTCTTGAAACTAACTTGAAGGCCTGCAAGATTTGGCTACTATCGACGTATGCTATATACTGTTGATATATTACACTGAAGTATAGTCGCTACTAGCTTGTCTCCACAAAGGCGAGGAAGTTGATCAATCAGCAATTTTTATAAATAGGAAATCGATTTCACGTAATAACTCTATCCATCCTCAGTCCTGGAATCTGCAAGCAATGCTTACGGGTGAAAAGCTGAAAGGCTAAAGCGAGAGGAGAGAAAGCAATCTCAATACTCAAATGAACAAACCAAAACACAAGCTGAGACAAGTAAAAAACTGGAAAATGCGCAATTTCCAATTAATTACTTCCACTGAAACTGAAGTATAGTGTTATACAATACTGAAAGCTATACTAAAGCACCGTTTCTCAAGAAAGTGTGCTAGACAGCCACCAAGAAACAATTTTTTTGAGGGACCGTAAAAATTTCAGTTTTATGTGAAGAGCCATGTGATTCAAGTTGTGCCGCCTAGTTTGTGAAGCTGGCTCATCGATCCAGATTTCAATCAACGCCGAGCGATAGTTTCCATCCCACACATCGCCGCTACGAGTAAATCCTTTTAGGAAAAGCGGAAACGAAGTTTGGCGTAATTTGTACAACAATAAAAATCTTCTGCGTCAGTTTTTTTGTTTAATGTCTGGTTAAGCTGGTGACTTTTAAATAAATAACGGTCTTCGGCACCGTTGCATGATTCGACGACCGCGAAAGACACTTCTCCAAAAGTGGTGATCTGACTGTAATCCCGCGAGGTATGACGCCGAAACGAGCCAGTATATTTATGCGGTCGGGTACGTTTATTATCCTGTCGCGCTTTCCCTCCGCAAACGTTCAGTCAAAAAGCTGCCGTTCGGCAAAAGCTCTCCTTCTCCTTCATTGCTCCTTGCGTTCTTTCGGCAAATATCGCTCAACGGCGCTGTTCGCAGTTGACTCCGCAATTTGCACCGCTAATTGAGTGCATGGATGTTTTTCACCCAAACCATGGTCACTGCCAGTCCGCTATCTGACGTCACTGGTGACGCAAATCCCAAGTTTGGTTTTGTTGTTTGCGCGCAATTATTTTCAGGTGGTTGCTTGGGCGGTGAAGCGAAGCTCCAAGGAATATTCGGGCGGTTGTTTTCGCAGACGCCGATATGACCGGAAATAGCACCTGTGTCGTTGCTGCTCGACTAGGACTTCATATTTTGTAAAATCGCTCGAACAGGACTTGCAAGCACACTTGCAATGTTGTTTTCTTTTTTTTGTGCCTGGTATGCTGCAGAATGGAAGCAGTCGGTTAGAGCGAAAAGTTTAAAGTTCGTTTGTTTCTGAGCGCTCGGGATAGCATAAGCCCGAAATACGAATTTGCGATTTCAACATATCATCTTTATTTTCTAAAGGTAAAAGATACCTGAAGTGTAACTAACTAACAAACAAACTAACAGTCGTCCAACCGATACTTCATGACAGTTTTTTACAAACAAAAGTTCTTCTCAGTGATCGTCTACGATTGGCTATTATTGAAAAAATACACAATTTCAAAAAAACAAACAAAACAAGAACACATTTTTTGGTGCGTTGTGCGTGAACAGCTAATTGTCATATGTTGCGTGTACAACTTGAACAAGAACAAGTTTTCAGTGAAATTTGCAGAAATGCTGCTACGATATTTGCAGAAATCATTGTCATTATGCTGTGGAGTAAAAAATGCATTACACAGCGCCGCTAGCGTTCTGTGGTTGTGACAGCCTCTTGATCGGCAGAGTTTCGTCGCATTTGGAATGTTTCGATCTGGGGGATTACATTGCCTTTCGTCCACGACTGGCCTTCATTCAACTCCACGATATTTGCTGTTGCAAAATTGCGCTCCTTTGATAAAGTTTAACGATCTCTGCGATGCAGCTTCGCTCGACGTTCTGTCTGGTTCGTTTAGTGTGTGTGCTTGTTTTGCAGTGTTGTTTTTCCTTTTCTGGAAGTCGCCGTTTGATGTGCGAATGCCGCGGTCAAATTTTGTATTTTCCGTCGTGGGCACCGGACCAAAGCGGATAAGTCGTAAAAAGCATAAGGACGGAATTCGGAAACCTGTAACATGACTAACTTGCTGCGTGCGCGCGTCACAGTTAATGTTTGTTGGGCGTGCGATCACAGTGAGACTAATCTCCGTCACTTGCTGTTAGCCGTTCGTCTGGCCAGGTTCCGCCAGGATGCCGTATAATTATCACTGCCCCTTCGCTGTCCAGCAGCGTAAGCCGAGAGGGAAATCCGAATGGACAACGCCGGCGTCTTGCTCACTGCTCGCAAACGCGATGACCGCGGGTCGTGAGCTGAGTTTTGTTCAGCGCTGGGGCGCGTGGCTTGCATGCTGCCCCTGAACTGTGACATGACGCACTGCAGGTCTTGGGCTGGGCTGAAGTGGCTTCGAATTGTTTGGCGTCGCGCATCGCGGCTTGGGTTTCACGTCCCATGACTTGGTTGTGGCAACTTCAACGCAGTGCGACAACACAACCATCACTCCGTTTTTAACCCTCTTCTTTCTGGAATGCCAAAGCGCCTTTTTTCTCGTCGTGAGCGCGGGTCTAAAATGTATCCTATCAAAGTCAGCGCTTGGGTGCTTTTGGCGAGTCTTACGTTTGATGGCAGGGTTCTGCCAGAGACCTTGCCGATTAAACGGCAGATTGGATGAACTGGGTATCTACCCGATTATCCGCTTTATGGCGATGTGAAGCGTCGTGTTTGCGGCTCCATCTATCAACAAACCACTGCACTCTTCCGGACATGCAACTAGTAAATATTGACTAACTTTTTGAGATCCCGTTAAATACTTCTTGATTAACATCGTTCGGTGCGATACACAGCCGCACTTTCGTCCACGCCCGCGATTTGCCCCAAAGGCAGCGCGCTTTTTTGGTGATGCTTGCTCTGGAAAACTTTTCGTCGATATTGATTTTTGATAGAAAAGAAAGCTGTTTTGTGAAGCGAGTATGCGTTTAGGGATGCATATGAATAGAGTAACATCTCGAAGGAATCTTGGGAACTCTTGTCCGGTGCGACGACGTGCGAAGCTTCATGTTTGTCGACAGACTTCAAAAAAGGAAGTCCAATTCTGATATTGCTCACCGCTTTGCTAAACTTGACGCCGCCACGTGGCAACCTCGCGATAAACAAACGTGGTCGACGCGCACTCGATGTTTTGTTCGCTGTCACCGCATGATGACGCGATCCGAATGTACAAGCTGCTAGCGGTTCACGCATATTGCAAGTGGGATGCGGTCAATCTCGTGCTTGATCCCCGCTGCACAGTGCTCTTGCGAGCGGTTGGTTGTTTTCGGCCCCGACCGCCTCTCGGCCGTCTTTGGCCATTGCCGCTCAGTGTTGCTCGCGTCGGCGCCTTCCGCAGCAAGGGCCATTCGCGTTCGATGCGGTGAACATGACCAGGCGCCACGCGCTTAACTGATTCATTTCGTGTTAATCAACTAACGACGCAGCTGCTCGAAACAACAAGATTTCCCTCAGCTGCCACCACTTAAAGCAAATTCGGCATTTGCTTTGAAAGTTGCGCAAGTTTTGTTTTTGGAATTGCTTGCCTCTTCCGTTTGTCATTTTCGGCTCCTTGTTTGCCAGTCAGCTCTTAGTCTTTTGCGTTGAGAAACATTTACTCACCTTTAATCGATGTCAAAATAGGACGAATCGGTGTGTCAGCTTTGTCAGTTTCGTGCCGAGCATCAATCGTAAAAACACATTATGTTTACGTAATGCTCAAAAGCAGTCGCCACGGTGGCAGACCGTTCCTTGTTATTTTGTGTGTTGCCGATAGTGCCGGGCAGATCAACCCGTGTTTAATACATGATTGTGAAACGGCCTAAAGATTTTGAGACTGCTTCGTAAAACGACTTAAAGACGTTGTGGTAAAACGNTAAAAGTAGCTCGACAAAAATCTCCGGCTTGCGCCATTGCAACTTCGCGCTCCCCACTTCGGATACTGTTCGTTTCAGCAGCTTCAGCTTTGTGGGCTCGGTCGGTTGGCTGCACGACAGTTGCGTCAGGTTTAGCGCATCAACAGACTGTCATTAAAACAGATCTGCAATTGATTCCTGAATCGTCGTAATGACACAAGTGTCAACTAACCTTTCGATTGGATTGGCAACAAGTTGTGCACAATGTGCAAACACACCTTACCTGGAAATGGCGAATTGTGGTGAAACTGTGGTCTGCACGGCTTTTCAGCGTTGACCACTTTAACAAAATTTTGGTGCAGTACATCTCGTAGATTGTGTGCAATATTACTGCATTTCACGACTCCTGGTAACTATCAGCAACCATGCCACGCTCTTTATATCAATTTAATTTTTTGACAAATGTGTTTTTAAATTAGGCGACTTTTGACAAATGTGTTCTTGAAGTAGAGAGATTAATTTAATTTTTTGACAGTTGTGTTTGCATTAGGGCGAGGTGCTCGGATGCAATTTCTTCCAAGCTCCTGTTATCGTTTCTACCGGTATTCTAAATCTGGCGTCTGCGGTTGTTTTTTTTCGGTCATATACCGAATTTTTTTGAAATGACCGAAAAAGCTAAGTCGATTCGGTCATAATTTCCGAAGAAGTACGATAATGAATACTGCGAGTTCTCGTGCTACTCTGTTACGGGACAAATGACCCAAATGTCTCAGCGAAAAACAAACAGGTCTGAGTCCGTTCGGTACTCGTGGAATTTGTGTTGGAAGTGGAAATATCTGGGTCTTCGACATTTTGAAACAGCTGCGTCACACTTTGCTTAGACGCAGTCACGTGTCTGTCAATCTCAGAGTTATTTTCTTTTTTGTCTTTGACTGCTAACTAACGGCTTCGTCTGTGCTTCGTGATTTGTTAAAATACCGATATCAGAATTGCTGGTAGTTCTTGTACCGACTAGATCTTTACATTGCAACACGCTATATTTAACGCTGGAGGACGAATCAATCACCGGACAACGATCAACGAATTTTAGATAATCTTACTTTTTCACCATATATTTCCATTAAGCTTTTGCTGTTCGTCAAATTACGTTAGGAATGGACACACAGGTGAGGCATATGGTATAAAGCTCACTTCAAAGTGCGGCAACTAGATCAGACAACACTGTGGGTGCCGTTCGAACACGCAACTGCAAAGACTGTCGGTCATCTGCAAACCCATTCAGCATTTTCACTTGAAACTCTGCAGCTGAGCAGCGTGAGTGGAAATGCGTTGAATAAACCACTGTGCTGAACAAATGCTACTAACCGGGACAAATGATATGTTCCCTGAGTTGAAGCAGCTTCGAACTGCAGCAGTACTCCGGTTTGAATCAAATGAAGTAGTTTTCGTGCTGATGAACAACTCCCATAATGCTCCGGCAAATGTTAAGGAATAACTGATACCTTGTTCAAGTTTTTGTTTTTTGATATGTTGTTAGAAGCGAAGAATACAAGGCTTTACGACTTTGTTCTGTACGTGGTGTTTCTTGAAACATGGCAGTTGCCTACTACTTTTGACCTGACTGATACGAGACGCACAGAAACCATTTTCATCAGCGCTTCCACAGCCGTGTGTGCTACGCTTGGTTTGTAGTTGTCGTTTAGCTTGCCTTGATGCAAAGTCAGTGTCTCGGAAAAGTTTAAATTGAATTTTCACCTTCGTTTTATTTTCAACCAAGTTCTTACGCTTGACATAAGACGGAGACGAAATTTGAAATGCTATGTTGTATGCTTAGCTGTTACCATAGGACAGATTGCAATGCCGATAGCAAGTCTCCAGTAACACCTATGTCATTCAGTGACCAACTTGGAAACTCACCAGATCTTGTTTTTATGGAATGGGAATGGCAGGTTTATTTTATTGTATTGTATCAACGCAAAGATCCTAGAGCGCCTGTACCTTGGCGCAGAGAATTTTTTAAATTTTGACACCACACAGTTGCCACATTGTCACATTCCTACTTGCAAACCCGAATTTGTTTTTATCGTTCTGAAATGTGCACTTGTGCCAAGCGTAACGAGAGTGCTGTGTCAGTTTCTAGCCCTTTTCCCCAGTCGAAATTGAAGCGGATCGAAACGATACGGTTTAAAATCTGTTGCTCACACCTGCTTCCCCGGTACGCTTGTGCGCAAAAGAACAACAAATGAGTACGCATTTGGTTCAGCAAAGCCTGTTTTCTATCTCACAGCTACCCGACAACTCCCCGTATAATATATGTGCGAGGCACAGCAAAATGTTTCGACGCTGTCACTACTGCGGGTATTTTCAAAAACATTACATCACACAGCCTTTTGCTGAAACGCCCAGCGCTTGTCACATTGTCAAAATCTCAGCGTGGAAATTTTGTTATTTTGATCTACGAAATCGTGTGAAGAGGTCAGTGCATTTGGGGCGAGTTCCATAAGATTTTGTTTGTGCTTCAGTAACTAGTTCGTTTGCGTGGCCTCGTGAGCGACTAGCATCAACGACTCGGACACCGAGGCTCGTGGACGTGCGACCTCTCGCGCTGCATTTGGATGCGTCCTTTAAGAACCCTTTCGGCCCCGGCTACACGCCTTCCTGACATGCACCTGGGCATGACGGCCGCACAGAACAACATTGCCGCTTTGCTCTGGAGCTCCTCTCTTCTCTCAACTGCGTGTGTTGTCGGGTCCATTCTGTCCATCCCCAGAGCCTGACCGTAGGAATGCGAGACCGCCCGTTACGCGTCGGTTCAGCTGACTGTGTATTGCCCTAACCAAGGGTTCCTGTTCGCGCCGCCCTGGCCGACGTCGCCTTTCCGCGGTCACTGTCCGTGGAAATAGCGCGCGCGCGCGCGAGAGGCTGCGGCAATGAGAAGTTGTTGGTTATAGCTATTCCGACCTTTTGTATTGCGCTGCTTTGTGTTGGTCGCTGAGTAAGAAGACAGTTTCACTATCAACTGCTGCGGCATTTGCCTTCATTCTGTAAGATTTCCCTACCCGTGGTGGTCTGTGTATATTCTCTGTGTGCTCCTTCGCATCGTCACTGTGATTGATTAACAGACTGCTTTGAGTGAGCGCAATGAAAGCAAGAGTTGCTTGCTCTCTCCACTCAGTTTTCACCCGCAGCCTTGCAATCGGCTGAACAGCAAAGTGCTGTTGCTGTGCAAGGCCGGTTCTGCGCTGCACTGTTTTCGAGATTTTCTTTGGGTCAAACGAAACGGATGCTCGATTCGACGCGAAAAAAATGCTTGAAGACGAACTGTTTCCTACAAAACGCTGTGATTTTCTTGAGGAATCATCGATTCAGCGAAATTCGGCGATGTTCAAGGTAAACTTGACTGTCTGGTTTTTAGATTAAAAGCTTTGACCATCTTACCCCGGCCACCGGGTACTGTCACTGCGTACTCAAAGCGACTTGGCAGCTTTTGTCTGTTGTCTAATCCATCCAAACATGACAGGCTCAGCTCGCGCGAGTAATGTGTAGTTCCAGCTGTGTGGACCCGAACTCGTAATTATGCGCGAGAACCGTGTTTTCAAACCATCGTCGAGTTTCACAGCCGGCAATTATTGCGAGGTCGCATGACCTACATCCTACATTGTGCCATCAAAATTTGACATTGTTAATTGGTTGGTGAGAAAGTCGAAAGACGCCTTGTGTATTCTGGGTTGAACATCCTGGCAACCCTGCTGCATATTTTTCCCCATGTAAAGCGTCAAGCAAAAAATCGAGGTAGGTATCAAACGAATGAGAACAATAGACTAGTGGTTTTTCTAAGTGGGTCTGGCAGGCTTGAACAGTTCAGCGCGCCAAGTCTATTTAAAGCAAACTGACCGACCACAGACCATAAAGCTGAGCACATCGGGAATAATGTCAGTCCTGAACTACAATAAACATATTCGAATCGCTTCGCCTCGGCAACAGCGCACTTGTGTTTTCACAGAGCATCACCTTTCTCTCTTTCCTTTCACCCTTGCTTGGGCAGTTGGAGCGAATACCTGGTCAACGACGAATAAACACTGCCGCTCAGCCAGCTAAAATAGAAATGTCGAGGTGCCACTGCATTTCCTGTTCCATCACGGGCATTACATGCCCGACGGCATGCTCGCGAGGTCGCTTGGAGAGCCACGCGTCTTGTGCAATGCTTATTCGCGTCCGGACTTCGGATAGGGTACGCGCTCGGGGCAGAGTTGTCAAGTAGTGGTCATTACAAGAGCGTTTCAGTCAGCGAATGAGTGCTATTTGACGCGCGCAGTTCCTGTCGTCAGCAGCTAAAATATCTTGTAATTTCCAGCAACGAGACGATGGCGACGCATGCCTGCCTATGCTGCTCGTATGCATTTATCGGGAAGAGATGGGTCCCCTTTATGAGTAGCAAGAGCGCTAGCGTAATCGGTTAACGTTCAGTTTCACCCTTGGCCAAAATTTTCTTTTTCTTAAATCGCGATTTATAGTTTTACAAGGTCGCCAGCTCGCTTTCAAAGCAAACAGTGGAGCTAGGTTGGTGATGTTTACGCATGAAGGTTATACTGAAGAAGTTCGGTTGTGCATTTCTTTGATTAATCACATTCTGATCATTACTGTAGGAAGAGTCACATGTTCATCCTCAAATCTGTGCGAAGGAGATCAAAAAACGTGGATCTTGCATGTCTCGTTTCTCGTTAATCCTGTCGATACTGTTACTGTAGATAGAATAACTGTCTAAGATGTTCAAATAGATTCTGTCCTCTGCCCTCAAAAACCGCAATTACGGTCTGTCCTCTGAAATCTTGTTTTGCCGGTAGTTTGCGTATTGCTAATGCAGATCCGACAACAAAGATAGATTTAGTTCTCGTGTGTTTGGTTGACAACTAGCTTTGTATGTCAGGTGGCCGGAGGCTTAATTAGTATTTTCAATAGAATGCCGTCGCCAGTCAACGATCTTTTCATTTTTGGTCTTTCCCTACTGTTAATTTTAGTCTGGCCACGTCTGACAGGATGCAGTAGCAGGCCTGTTGAACTTGCTGTCATTGTTTTCTCATTATGGCACTTGTTAGTTGAACGCAAACTGTCATCAAGCATTTTCTTGTATGGCGCCCCAGGATAATTGGATCATCCGCCTTCGATTGATGCTTGTGAAAATGGTGCAAGGTACTGAATAGGTCGGCTCGTCGCTTTGAACAGGCGACCTACTAGCCAGAAGTTGCATAATTTTTTGTAGTTCTAGTTTCCTTTTGTGCTTACTAATAGCTGCAGCTTAGTCTGTCCATGCTGTGAAGCAACCAATTGTCGAAGAACTAGCAAGCATCTGTTGCTCAGGTGGGTAGATCGTGACCTAACGCAAGTCCGATGTACATTACGTGTCACTCACAAACGCAATATGGAATATTGTTTGCGTAAGTTGGTGTTGATAAACCTGTGCATTTCTACGCTGAAAATTTGAAGCCAATTACGCAGAATTCATGTGGAATCACAACTTGGTTCTTATTCTCAAAAATCATTCATTGACCGCAATTACATGTTGTTAGCAGTTGATTTTTCTGCCAACCTGCCAATGCAACCAGTAGATATTCAAAAAGCTCGCATTTGAGGAAATTTCACTTTCGTTCAGAGCCGTCGTCATTAGTAGTTGTAGTTCTGTGTTTACAAGTCGCTGAGTCGCGTTCTATGATTGAAGTCTCNCAACTCGATTTGTGCTGTGATGCGGTTCGTTATGGCGGTTTTGCGGCAGAAACATTTTGGCATATTTGGTTGAACTGCCGTCCACTGCAAGTTAACGCCAGTGTTGTCCCATGCAGAGCGAGCGCATCGATATTGCTCGCATATTTGTCAGGTCTATTCCCGACCCGACCTGACTAGCTGGGCCTGCCGATGAAGAACATTTCTTGTTCGCCTGATTTTAAATCTCATCCCAATTTCATTTGGCCACATTCGTTTCTTTTTACAATTGCACTAGTTCCTGAAAAACAATAACAGTTAAAACTTTATGAAACCTATTTCAAGTCAAAGTTCACCATGTAGCACAAAATGTTGCTTGTTTGTTTCATGCGTAATGATTTTCCAGATTGACACCATAATGGCGTTGGTACCAATCACCACTAACTTTTCACCTCATGTTACTGGTACTCGTACAATTCTTTTTTTATTTCAGTTTTTGTGTAGTACTGGAAAAGGCTGTTAAACACTGGAAAAGCAACTGGCAAGGACAATGCCTGCTTGAAACATATTTTAGAAATGACGTTGCGCCAACATGTGCTTGTTTGAAAGATCAAGCCGTCAACTTTCTTGACCCTTACTGTAATGATGGCAATATTAACACATGAGATAGGCAGAGTTATCCAGTTTAAATGCAAGACAATAACTGGATTGCGAATTGTGCAAAAAATGGAGGAAGCATTACCCTGTAAAGGTACCAGAAACTATAAATGCTGTACGTAATTTAGTTAGTTTGAAACTTTCAGGTAAATTAAAAAATTTGATAGTTGAAGAGTTTTGCACATCGTGAGAAACATCGTTCGCTATCGCCTGTTTGTATACCGTTGCCAATCGGTTGCTTGTTTGTCATTATTTTCCGAATAGTTCGTACAGCACTGAGGGCGTTCTCGAGAGTTACAGGTATAAAACCAGCTCTTGAAATGAAACGTCATCACAAGCATATACATTGTCAGTCAAAACAAGTATTTTAAATGACTTTCAGAAAGCACGGTGTAAGTTTTGGTTAAAGTGGTGAGTTTGGATTTTTCTGCTGATCGGGTATTGTTTTTTTGCGTAGGCGTTCTGCGAATACTGTAGTCGTCAGGTGTGTGAACTTGTTTTCATTTTCAATAGGCTATAAAATGGAGTTAACTGCTACATTCCTGTTGCTAAACGCTGTGTAAAACATCTGCTGTGAGTCATGCTGTGATTTCCACGCTGTTTTGGGTATTTCGAAAAAAGTAATTGCTTGCCTTTTATCACAAACAGTAAAAGAATCACGTGGTTAGTGGCTGAAGTCGACTTATTAATGCTCTTCTCTGGAAGACAAACAAAGCACTTCGCTTCGGACAAACACTGCTATGAAAAATATTTTTGCGGAAAACGAATGCTTTTATGCAGGATTTCTTTTAAGTTTGCCGTCTCAATCATCGGGGTCTGCTGAGTCTGTCACAAAACAGGCCTATCATGTATTGATTAGTGTTAAGAGCACCAGAATGGCAGTTTTCAAAGCGCTGGCGATGCCTGCGATTAGTTGATTTTGGTTGAGTGGCTGTAAGTCGATATTGATGCGTACCTTTTCAGCAGTTAATTGCACCACTATTTTAAAGAAATGGGAAAATGTTTTTTATCAACCTATTGAAATCAGTCGTCACATATAACTAACTCTGGTTGAGACAAAAGTGGAAAACAGTAGGCCCTGGTCGCCGAAGTAGCAGGCTTGCATCTGCATGGCCAGCTCTTCTGGTTTTGCTTGTCCTGGTCCAACTTGTAGGTCATTTTACCGTCACAGATATGTTGCTGTCATTATGAAAGCAGCCCATTAATATTTTTGAAATAGTCGGCAATGGATGTAATACTGTTTAATAGCCTCATTTCAACTAGCAAATTCAGTTGCAAGCAAGCGCAGTAAAAATACTTTAGTAGACCAGCGGTAGTGGTTGCTTCTTGCTGTTTACGCATTGTAGCAATTCGCTGACTGTTTAGGTGGATGTAAGCCAGACATCACTAGAAAGGCACACTCAATTCACATTTTGTAGTTCCATCAATTGTCTAAAATTAAATCAAATTCAGAAAAGCAATAACGTCAGTTAGCCGTCGACCTTGGACACATGGCTTCTGTTGTGATAATCATCCCATTCCAAATCGTTTCTTTTGAATCATTTTGAACGTCACAGTCCTCTTACATATATGAGCTGTTTTCTTGTGGCTAGGATAAAATTGATTTTCCACAAAAGCGGACGTGCCACGCAATCCATCGTAAGTACGCAAAAAGTGCGTGGGCGGAATTATATGCAGGAGAACTACACAAGAACTGCAACATGAATCTTTCTCGACAGGTTTACGTTAACTACGCAGGAAAATTGCAGTCAACTGCTATGGTTGTATTTTTTAAACGTTTTGTTGATTAATTGACTGATTAGATTTTCAGTGCTGATTTCACTAGTTGATTTTATTGTGATCATTGAGTTCGGTCTCGCCACACGAAATACTGATCAACGCCCCAACGAAAACCTCTGAGGATGTGATTTGTCGTACAGAATTAGTGCCATGCGTATNACACGTCACATTTCGCTCGTTATGCTGATTGTGGACGATCTTGTTGCCTTGTTGATTCGCTATGTAAGTCATTTTTTATCGGATATTATTGCGCCATTTCAAATATTTAAGTGTTGGTTTGAAGCCCAAGACCGAATATGTATGTAGTAAACAACAACTTGATTACACGCTTTGTGCTTCATTTGCTTTTTCTTTTGCTTTGGAAGTTCAGCCGGGAATAATTAGTACTTATGGCGTCTTGATGCTGTCTACCTGTGCTTCAAATCGTCAGTTACTGTTTGAATGCCAGGCAGATAAAATATTTTGAACTAATTAGTTCTGATTCCATCCGACCGAAAACAATGTTCAATTCTATTTTAGTTCTAAAGACCATGCCGAGTTTAGCCCAGTAGCAAAATAAGCGTTTTTCTGACATTTGTGTTGAATGTTCTATGGTAGACGAACTAAAGACGGAACCGAACCAGACGCACTTTGCCTTAACGTGTATGCACCCTATTCGAAAAATGATCTAAAGATACCAAATTATAACGGACTCATTCGAACCCACGTTTGCTTCCGACGTATGGTCTGACGCGGAGATCCTTGAAAATGCTGCGCTGTAGTAGTGTTGCAGGCTGCGTGTGTTGTGTTTCCGCTCCACTTTCTCTGTGAAGCTCATGCCCGATGCGTCCACCGGTCATGGTGATCACAAAAATTTTGACAGTTCCACCTTTATGTCACTGCTCTTCAGATGTGATCTTGTAAGGTGCCGCGTGATTGTGCAAACACATCATTTCGTAAGTGATCAGCAGTCAGGTGTCTAGAGCTTTCACACAAATGATTCCCTCTGAAAAACTACACAGTTGTTTTATTTTTGACAGCCGGTCATCTACCTGTCGTCATTTCATGTGTATTTACAGTTTGGCGTAGCTGAAAAAAATATTCTTTCCTTGTTGTTGCTTGGCAGCAACTTTCACATATTTTTCGTTTTGTACTGACACGTCTTGTATGCCCAGTCACTTTATCGGAGCATGGGTGTTTGGTGATCGTCGGTGAACTTTTTTTTGCCGATTATGCAGCGGATCAACTGTTGTCGTTTTGAGACCGCCGAAGCAGCAAAACGCGGTAAAACGAGTTTATTATTACTGGTCACTCGTGATCAACCCTTAAATCGATGTGCAGCGAGGCGTGGGCTCTGCCCGCGGTAGTCGGTGTCGGCCTTGTGTCTTTCAGATGCATGCGCCCGGCCACTGATGCACTGAGCCGTTCGCTGAAAGACGTGGAAAGAAACAGCAGGTTTTTTGGGGTAGCGGTTTCCGCATGCGACGCTGCAACGTCGCCAAGCGTGTCGTTATTTCGGCCGCATTAAGTCCGCAATCAGCCGCCGTCCGCGCTCCTGCGTTCTGTCCCTCCTCGATCGCGGTTGGTGATGGAGGCGATGACTTGCTTTAAAAGCGAAGCCTTAACGACCGTAGTTTAGTTACGCAACCAAGTATCTTCCTGCTCACCGGCGCGTGTATTGGGCAGTGCTAGCGTGAGGCCCGAAATGCACTGATGCGTTGGTCAGAACAAACCTAAACGCACCGGCTTTCCAAATCGTATACAGGCTGACCGGCAACAAAGCTTTTTTCTCTTCACCTTCTCGCTGCTGCTCGTCACGACTCAGTGGAATGCCCTTTTCTAAACTGACCCCTGCGCCACTTAATCTGGCAGTGATTGTGACTTTGTGTTTGGTTCGCGCGGGCAAGTTCGACCGCAGTGCGCGGACGCTCGCTAATTGTCTTTCATCGCGGTTTTAATCGGCACCTGCTGCGAACGCGAAATCCGCGCGCCCGCAGTGTTTATTTGACTTTGCGTCGTTTTTTTCTTCTTCGCGGCGCAAGCTTTATATGCGCTAGCGTGCGTTTTTCTTTTTTTTTCGCTGGAGCCCGCGATTCGCAGAAAACCTTCAGGTATGCGCTGACCATAACGTAGCTGGTGGGCTGGGGAGCAACGAGCATGTGATCTTGCTGTTCTCTGTAGACTTGCGACTGGCAGAAAAAGTCAATTTGTGCTTGGTTGTGTATTCGGCGGGCAGTTTCATTAGCGCAATACCTATTTTCAGACATAGAGGATCGCTGTATCTGCTTAGTTTGCGCTTCTGTTGTCATTGCCCTTGTTTACCTTGGTGCAAAGCTGATCTGTTGCTGAAGTTTGCAGATTATTGTTAATGGACGGTAACAGTGCCCGAACTAAATGTGTTCAGTTGCTTCATTTTCGTGTTGAGCGAGATATTACTACTTGGTTGCAGTCGAAAAGTCTTGAAGGGCAGTTGCTGCCATCAAGTAAAAAGACAGAAAAGAGAATACATCGAGAACGTACAGTTGAGGATTTAGTGTTAAATGCACGTAATTCTACAGTCCATCAGATTGGGACGATCATTACCGCGAATTACTTGCTTAGAACGCTTATGCACATAGTTACTTTTGACATGAGACACTACAACGAACTGTTCTTTGGTGGACGGTTTCCTTTTGTCCACTGTGTCACGCATGACTGAGCAAAGCTCAGTGAAAAGTGTACTTTTAACAAAAAAATAGCTTGTCGCGCGTGGCTTCCGCAGCGTTTGCCGCGCAGTTTACCGTAACTTGGCGGCCGCGTTTGCTCTTCAGTTACTTATTTGTACGCTCTACCGGTTGCGATGCTTACAAAAGCACGTGACGTAGTATCCAAACATTGGTCAGCATTTGGCAAAAAGGACATGCGAGTGATCTCAACACGGACGCAACCGATCCTGGTTGTAAATTTGCCAGTGTTTGAAAAGTTCGTCATTTCACTAGATTGATTACTAGCACATTGAAATCGCCGCAGCCCGTTTGTGGTGAATCACTCGATTCTTGTAAAACCCTATAGACGCTTCGCCCATGACTAACGCCTGTGCCCTACTTGGTTACTGGATTACCGAGGCTCGGACGGAAGCTTGATTCCGTAGCCAGCATAGGCCCCGATTTAGGATTTTTCCAGGCATACGAAATCTGTGACTTCACATATATACGTCTAATTCTATGACGTCACATCCACTACTTCAGCATCTAAGAAGATGTGACTAGCATTGTAAACTGCTTGGAAACCACGAGCCAGCCACTACCTAGAGGTTNCNANAGTTTCTATAGTTGGCAACCATGGAGGAGCCAATGGTTGCTAACCATGACGTAATCCACAGCATGCTCCTTGGAGCTGGTCAGCCGGGACCAAGCTGCACTGAGCAGTCAAGCGATCAACAAAATTCCTTTCTACCTTTTACTCGAGGCGTAAAAACCGGGCGTGTCATAATACCTCTTTAAGAAAGTGGCTGTCCTCACGTTGCCGTCGCTTATTGTGGTGACATGCGCTGGCTTGACTCGCAAGCGTCTTATACGTACCTGGTCTGTGCTTATTCACTACCTTCCACAGTTTGAGCGCCGCCCTTGAAATATTTTTACAATTCGCCTGCGTGTGAGCACTGCGGTGGCGACCCGGTGGGCCGAAGACGGGAGTTACCACACTGCAGCACGTCGTTTTTGACACATATCCGATACACATTTTCCATTTCAGTTGTTCATTGCAGCAATTATCGTTCAGGCTGGTAAATTTGGTTAGACCAACGTACCTTTAGAAAAACACACTTGGACTTGCAAGGAGAACCTTCGATACGCCTGAGTGTGTTTTTCTAAAGGTACGTTACACCAACAGCAACACCAACAAAATGTTTTTACTGTACAAGTGAGTGCCGCTGAACTCGTAGTCGCAAGGTTTCGTGACTTCGACTTAGTGTTTGAAATCAACCTGCATCGCCTAAAAACGAAATTGCCAACTAACTGTTGTGCGCTGAATTTCAACAACAATACTTTCGATTTTGTCCCGTTTCCTGCATTCAGCAATCAGCTTTTCGTGGATGGATATTCGTAACCAGGAATGATATATAGCACATGTTCGTTCCAGCTTGACGCTCTACTTATCTATGTGTTTCACACGTACGGTGGATTTGAATATAAATAGTTCTGTATTTATTTGTAAAATCTTGCGTTGCAGCCCGTAGCAGAAAGAGTGTTGCCCTTCAATTGCCTTTGTCAAATGTGCAGTTATGTTTGAATTTGTTTGTAACGAGTTTTGATCGAGTTGAAGCGTAGCATATAAAATGGTGTCTTTTTTTCAGAGGATTTGTATGAGTGCGAGGACGATGATGAAACTCTTGTAGTTAACGAAAGTGTTGATACTGGCTGGCCTAAAGCAATTAGCACTGCCTCATCATTGTTGGACGAAGACAGCCTAGGTCAGCTCACTGCTGTGCATGACAAGTACCATCAGCTCAAGTGCCAGCTCAACGCATTGCGTAAGTTAATTTTAGATGGTTATGATCTAACGATAAATTCATATGTTGCGAAAATAGGTAGCTTGCAATGCAGGTTTTTAATTTCCGATAACAGACTTATCTTTGTTTTGAAAAGCACAGCCATTGCAAGCATTACGTTTTTGTGAAGAGAAGCATCGGAACTCCTTTTCGTTATGCAGAAAAATTTCCCAGTGCTGCAACACATCACCGCTGCGAGAAAGAACTGGGTCTCGATGCACGGTTTGGGGAGGTTTCCAGTGGTGTGTTCAAAACCACCCATACCTGCTAGCATTAAAGCGCTTTTTGTATTTTGGAAGAGCGGTCCTGTATGTACATAGCTTATTTTCCGTCCAATCAATTACGTAAACTGCCAAGCTGAAGCGACTGACTCTCGAGGCATTGAAAGAACGCCTTACGATGATTCGCTTAAAGCGTTGCCAAATTTTAGAAGTCTATTAACTGGAGGTACCGAGAATTGGATGAAGTAATTCTCACGTTAGTTGCGTCATGCTGAAATGCCTGACGTTGACGTTCTTTTTTGATCTTGGCAGCAGGTTTCGTGATATTCTTACAGAACAAAGCACAGTAATGCTTTTTCCAAATCAGGAAATAGCAGGCGTGTGCAGAACCCACTGCGCGCGGAAACACAGCGAAATAGGCAACCCGTCAAGTTTTATGGTTGTTTGAATGAAAAAATTAACGTTTGTGAATAACATTTTTGCAGGTAAAGGCTTTACTTGCTTGTTGCAAAGTGTTCTGTTTTAAGGGCTTGGTAACGCCATGTGTTAGTTCATTGCAGAAAGTGTTTTTTTGGTGTTGGTATGCTAAGCATTCGGGAGCGGTTTTGTGGGTGCACTTTGCTACAGACCAGTCAGTCCGCTGCAGTGCTTCACCTTTTTCAACTTGCGCCCAACGTTTACTCACAACTTTTTGGAGGCCCACTCTCAAGTTTTGTTGTCAATAACACGCCAACAACCAGTCGATTGTTCTGCAATCTAATAAACACTAAAGAATTGTTACGTTCAAACCGCAAAAGTGGCTTGTTTCTGGTTTGTCAAAAGAAAGTAACAGTCTACTGTTGCATATGAGAATTTCCCCCCATAATACTCCCCACATATTTGAAGGTATTAGCTTTTTGTACTGCAACAATTCGGCTTGCTTTGCAGCTCATTGGTTGAGAAGGGCTGTTCTGAACATAGTCTAAAGACATTAGTGAGACGATAGTATTTAACTCAAGCACTGCCTGAGCACAAGTCACAAAAAGCGATAGTATTTACTAATATGACATCAAAATCGTCGAATGGTTAAGATTACTGTACGCCTTCGTGTTTCAAACAAGTCAGTGCTTAGCTACAATTCTTTTATTGAATTTTTCCATGTCTTTTTGTACAAACGATTTTGGAGTGAGAAGCCCTTGTTACATAAAACTATTGATTTTAAGTGAGTCGTCTTAGTGCGTTACATGCACGAGTCATGTGGAAAAGTTTAGTTTGTACACTCGGAGTTGCCCCCCTGCATGACTCGCGTGTTAACGATGTGGATGGAAGATAATTTTATTCAAGCGTACTCAAAAACCGTACAGAAAACCGCCGTGACTGGTCAGCTTGGGTCGTGTGTTATGTTAAATGCACTCAGAAAAAGATGACCAGGCTGCACTTGCGTGTGGTCGCAACACGTGCCTGAAGTGCGTCTTGGCGTTTCGTTGCAGAACGTTGGCTTTTGCGTTCCAGTCACCATTTTGATTGGCTGATGCTGTTGCGAAACACGCGATTCTTGGCCCTGTAACGTGAAAGCTCTTGGTGGATAAATATTTTTCGTGTGGGTTTACTCGTGAAGCCCCTAATGTGTTATAGAAATACGACCCGTACCGGTAGCAGGCGTGTAGAATGGCAGTCGTAGTGTTCCGATCGCATTCTAACGGCTGCAAACACTTCGGTTTGGCGCGTCAAGTTCACTGTCGCCAATAAGCTTTAATTAGGGCGGCCAACAAACGCGCACGCGGCCTCACGGCGTCATTGCGCTGCTTGGCGCGGTTCAAAGGCGATCATTTAAAGCGTCCATGGCGCTAGTTCCCATCGCGCTGGCCTGTCAGCACCGTTCGAGTTAGATAGCGTGTTTATACGTTCAATGTCGCTTGTCATTTTGCTCGCGACACGTATAGAACGCAGGCTTAAATTGTTTAGAAGTCGCTCGATCGCGACCGATCACCGCGCTCAACTGACCCCTTCTATGCGTCGTAATTCAGCAGCCGCTCGTTAAACTGCCCGGATTGACGCATGCCGAATAAAGCGAAGATGCGATGCCTGCGACCATTTTGCTATCAAGCGAACTCTAAAAAAAACTGTTGATCATCGTTTGGAAGATTACGTCGTACATGTCAAATCGGCTTCAATCAGCCATTTATTGAGACCCTGAACTCGATACAAGTTCTTTTGTCTCGTGACGGTCATGTCGCAGTTTTATGGCGGGTGTTGTCAAGTTGTTCAACTAAATATCTATTCAATTTACCATCAAAAGTGTGTCTCTTATGAGAAATGACTTTTAAGACATTCGATTTGTGCAAAACAGCTGAGGATGTCTCTGCAGCAGATGAAGAAAATAATCGGAATAATACCTGTATAGACATTATAACGAGTTGCTCTGAAATGAACAATTTTGATAAATATCATGTGTTAGGAGAATTTGTTTTTGCAGATAAAAGGGACTGGTCGATGATTCGTTGACGCATTTTGCATCTTCGTTCCCGTGTTTCGTTTTCACACCTCATCTGTCTTTTCAGGTGGCGGAGAATCGAACACCCCCAGCAGCTCGCTTGATCTTATTAAAGGCGACCTGGTGGATTCATTAGTCGAGCTCGCTCAAGCAAGAAGTGACCTTGCCCCATCCGATACCCAAGCTGAGCAATCCTCGTACGTATATATCTGGCTTTCAGTCTGGCGTACTTAATCCTGCGTGAGTGATGACGCGCATCTCATGTCAGTCAAGGGAATGTTCTGGCCAAGTCAAGACAACTCAAGTTCTGAACGAAACTTTAAAGCTTTGGCTTCACGCCAAGCGTTTGCTGCGGCGCAAAAACGGTCACGGTTCCAGAAAAAACTCGGACAAGAGCCTTTGTGCCTGAATCTCAAGTTATACCGATCATGGCCCATGACTGGCACTCTCTTTTTCAGAAGTTCATTTCGACACTTTTATAGGAAAACGTTAAATTTATGGTGGAAGCCATAACTGCGAAAAGAGTTTGATCCCTTTCTCATGTCGAAAGCGCGATTGATCTGTTCTTGTAATGTTTTCGCCTTGACAGTATTATAAATGTCGTCTTGACAAAGGCCAGCGGTTGAGAGATGAATTTCATTCTCGTTTGCCACTGTGTGCTTTCTTGCTGCTCTAGCTTCAAATGGAATTCGCGCCACTGGTTCTTTTTTGAAGCAACAGCAGCATCTATTTCATCGCAGAAAGATCGTCGATCGCCGCCGCTAAATAAAAAAAAACAACAAACAAAAACGGTCGCTGTTTTAGATCGCAGATGTGTTAAATTCCTGAATATTGAGTTGCTTTAAAATTGATTATTGTCGATGTGTTATGTAATTCAATAGGTCGCTGAACGTCATGTTTAAATGTAAATGCGTGGCTTTAATGGTTTCTGTTGCTTCTGTATGCTCTTTATATTCATAAGTGTTAAAAGGCGCTTTGATGATAACTTTTGTTTCTTCAACTGGTATCGTAAAATTGATTGACTGTTTATAAAATATGAGAGATAGTCTATAGTGGTTTCAAGCAATGGCGACGACTTTTCGAGCAAATTGCTAGTAATGAACAAATGTTTGCAGGACTGAAACGTGTGCAGTCACTTTGAGGCGAACACAGCGATTTACTTTCAACAGTTGTTTTTTCACTTATTTAGTAACAACTAGCGCTTTATTAACGCAGACCTGCACCCTCTGCATCCCACAAGAAACAAGCAAAGGAGCGCGCCAGCCGGGTGAAGGAAATAAAGCAACGTGCGCAATCTGCCCGCGCCAACACATCTTCCAGTGCTCTAAGGTACGCTTGGTTTTCATTATAGGTACTAGGCAGACTACTTTTACTTTGTAGATTTGCGTATCTTCTGTGTTCCTCGAACTAGCTGCAGATACGGCAGAGCTTTAGGTTTTATAAGTCTTGCTGCCATGGTTTGGTCTTCACTGTGGGGCCGGTCGGACGTGATTTTTCACAATTAAAATATCGCGTATGCGAGAGTTTTGTTTCGTGCGGCATGTGTTCAGAACCTCTTTTTCCGTTGCGGAACTTGCTGCTTATTTTTCAAAGCTGCACCAAACACCTGGAGGCGTAGGCTTTCTTTTGCCTTGATTTTCATATGGGGAATCGGATTCTAGTAAATTTTATCTCCGGTTTGTGGATTCAGAGTCGGGTTCGTGGCTCATTCGTAGATGAAACATGTTATCGTGCGCCTGCAAACGTTTTAGTTGTTCCTTTCGCCCAACTTGAGTTCCCAACAAAAGCTCCAGTCACGCGTTATCGTCGGTGATGCTGCGTTGCGTACGCTGTTTTTTACTGGTCGCGCGCTTGTTCTCAACGCCCCCCCTCTACTTCATCAGTGATGATGTCCTGCGGCGATGACGCTCTACCGCTTGCGACGAATCACTGGCCGATGATGACGAAGGTGGACAGAAAAGGGCCCAGCCTGCCGGCGGTGACTGTGATCGCGCCGGAAGCGCGTTACGCGGAATGCGAAAACGCGGCGCACGCCGGCGGCGATACGATGGCGGTGTTGCGCCAACGCTTGGAAATGTATTGGTCGCAGGTTCTGCTTTATCAGCAGCAGTGCGCAGCAGGTCTTCGCGTCGTCGGCGAATCGAAGCCAACGGTCCAGTCCTGCGTTCCGCCGAACGGCGACGCTCAGGAAGTTCTGGACGAAGCCAGAAGTGTCGTGCAACGTCTCCTGGCCGACAAGACCAACTCCTACGCCGGCCCTATGCCTTTGTCGGGCCTGGTCGCGATCGCGGCCAACCGGCAGATTGGCCAAGAGGCGTCGGCCGATCGTGTGCGAAAGTCGGGAGCCAGGTCCGAGATGGGGAACTTGCTGCCGCCGCCTCCTCTCGTTTCCATGACATCACCCTCCTCATCTCCGCCTCAACACTGCGTGTCATCTGCGTCAAGCGTTACTGCGTCGACTGTGCAATTTACTACCTCAACTTTTCCGCTCGACCTCACCAAAGACATCGAAGAACCGGCCTCGTCTGCCGTAAAAAACGGCAGCAGTGCTCCCTGCGATGAATCGCTGTCGGCGAATCAGCCGCTCGACTTAAGTGCCCCCAAGAAATGGCCCGCTTTCGGGAAAGTTCCCAGCAAAGTTCGCCTTCGCAGCGACGAGGAACATAAGCCTTACACGGCGGCGGCTGCGCTTTCCAAGGTTCCGACGTCGCCTGTCAATTCTTCATCCTCCTATCAGCATCCAATTTTCGCAGCTCCCGCGTTTGCTGGTTTGACCCAGCAACAAATCAGTGCCTTGGCTCCGTACCTGCAGTCGCCGAAAAGCGACGCCTTTTCATCTCCCGTATACAGCCAGAACGGCCAAGCGGTGTCCACCGCACCCCTGGCCACCGAGTACTTGCACAGATGGATCAGCGCAGCACAACAGCGCCAGCAAACGGTTCACGCACATCCTCCCAAGAAACGGCGAAAAATAGTGAGTCATCGAGCTTTTTTGTTGTGTTATTTTTCAAATTTTGATCTTCGTCAATTGCTTCGAATTATATTGTGCGCTGCGTCACTCGAACGTGCGAAGGGAAATTACCGTGGCCTGTGTCTTCTCAACCGCAATCGGATTGAGCGTTTCAGATCATACGAGCAAGTCGAGTAGTGTTGTTCATTGTGGTGTTGTTCGAATCAAAGGAGTTGATTTCTGGAGCTCTGCTTCTCTTTGATGTCGTTGGCGCGCTCACGATCAACAACCTACTTGTCATATCGTAACGTCATTTCGTTTTGCTCCAGAACGAACGCGGAGAGTCAGCGCAAGTTGCTCCAAACTCGCTCCGCCGTTTTGGCTCCTCTGCCAGCAACCTGCCGCTGACCAGTACATCACTGCCGACGCCTCTCCCAGCG
>JGI24159J19872_10000565_pt1 | contig 34151 bp, 16 predicted proteins | sample Ectturendosymbi4_FD_19872 | JGI IMG/M metagenome (IMG submission 19872) | reverse complement strand
AATATGTTTTTATCCCACGACACGATATTTCCAAGTGATTCAGTTACGCTAGTAAGTAGTACTGTCTGGTAAAAAAACTTCCTGGTAAACCAAAGCTGCCAAAAGTTTCGACATATGTGGTTGCAAGATTCAGAACTTACAGCAAAAGTTGGCTCAATGCCTGCTGCCTCTCCTGCTGATTCAAGAAAAGTCTTTTTGCGAAGTTTGCAACAATGCAATCATTGCAAAGTACTGTGAGCTTGAAAGGCATAACTAGTAGCAAAAGCACTCAGATAAGACTAAAGAACTTTTTGCATGCTCCCTAATGTAACACAAAGACCATACTTAGAAAGCTGTTGGGCTGCAGCTATGCTCAGATTGTTTATCGCTGAGCATTATTCTACTGTATAAAAACATGCAACCATTTGAAAGAGATCGTCAAGAACTGTGTCATAAAAAAAAACGAAGCAAGCTGTAGTTACGTTGCTCAAAAAGTCAAAATGTTGACTGATAGAAAATTGTGGGGCGAAAAGTGTATTGGCCAAGACCAGCATTTTCAGCCCATGTAAGTGCAAGACGAAAAATTAGTATATTGCATTTCTTTCAATCATATTAAAAATGACAGTTTTTTTAAAAGAATTTCACTGCTTTTGGCAGATTTTAGCTGAAAATTTGAGACAAGACCTTTAGCAGCATCTAGCAGTTTTTGTGACATTATTTAGCGGATTTAGGTCACAACCATCTGGCAACACTGGCGGTCAGAAAGATACTCTCAGACTGCCATGTCACGATGCGAACTGGATAGAGCAGGGGTTCCCAACCTGGGGTACATGTACCCCTGGGGGTACATTTGCCTATCCGAAGGGGTACATTTAACGTTAGCAATAGAAGATAAAGATATATTTACATGTTGTTTATTTTCAAATATTTATACATATATCACTTAATATTGATTTCAAAAGTCATTATATGCATACTGTTAAATGTATCTGTGAAAAATCATGAGAAAATATTTTGTCATGAGGAGTTTTAGGGGTACATGTTCATCTGTCAAAATTATAAAGGGGTACATCCTTTCTGTTGAAATGCTGTAGGGGTACATGCTCAATTTTCGGAATGCTGAAGGGGTACATGGTAAGAAAAAGGTTGGGAACCCCTGGGATAGAGCATACAGTAAAGCTAGAAACACGGATGCCTTGCCCACACACTTTATGATTTAGCAGGTGTTAAGATGTTTTTTTTAACGTGGGGCCCCACGCTCTTAAAACGCTACGGGCCCCGCGCTACCTTAATCCGGCACTGGTTAGAATTATGTGGTTGCCACTTGCCAAAGTGGCTTTTGCTTATTACGTAAGCTCATCAAAATTTCTTTGATTTGCTTAGCATAGGAGCAGTAAAAACTTGCGCAAGCTGTGTACTCACTGGCAATCTGATTTCTGAATGATTGAGTAGAAACGCTAACAAATAGAAACGCTGACGAAGCGGCTGTATTGCTCAAGATCAGAAAAAGCAACTGTGTTTTTATTGTAGGATAATACTAGCCTTACACATATCTCTTATCTGCACTACAACCTTTAAGCTTTGATCAGGAGCGTATCGAACCTTTCGCCGAATTCACACGTAACAGTCGACAAGATTCACCAAACGCAGGACGCAGTCAAAGTGCTTTGAGTATGTCGACACCATTCAGCATGCGGCTTGACCAACGGTCACATTGAAATCTCGTTGAAAGACCCTGGCGTTATCAACACGGAGTCTGATTAAATGCATAAAAATTGAAAACATAAATCGTTGACGAATGTTTATTTTCCGAACTGATCGTACACAGTAACGGCGATTGACTCTGTGCGTACCACATTTTGCTGGAGGGTCCCTTGGATCTTGAGACCCTAGGCTTAACAGAGTGTATACAACCCACGTGTAACTCCTCAAAAACTAATTTCACAGTACTCCGTGTTTCGTACAGCTTTACTGTACGTCATGAAATATAAATAAGACGCGCTCTTGCTTTACCATAAGCAAGAATTTGTTTACATAAAGCATTCAAGATCCTTATGTTGGCAATTCCGGCGACTAAAACTGTGGAATTTTGCGCTTTTGTTTACTTGAAAAACGAACCCAATGTCGCAAACTAGAGTCATTCAAAAAGCTATTGCTTACTGACTATCTGCAATTGTCCATAGCAATTCTACAGCTTCGTGGTAGGTCGGGGGGCCAAATATGAAATGGGGTGCACAGAGTTTAAATGGGGGTCCATAAATTGCTATGGGATGGGAATGGGACAGATAAATATGTCCCATGGACAACCCTGGCAATTTGGCTTTTTGGAAGTCAGATTTTGAAATTCTGGCTTTTTTAAACGCACAGAATCTAGCTTTTTCTGTTTTTTTTTCAACCAGAAAGGGCTCGGCTCTGGCAAAAGATTGTCTGAGCTGCATATTCATTACAAATCTCTTCTGACGATAGTTTACTATGACCATGGAGGATACAGAGAATAATGCAAAGATTTTACTGTTGCCCTAAAAATGTTCGATGTATTTAATAAGAAACAAATGTAAGACAGTGTAATTACGGGGAAAGAAAATGGTTCTAAAGATTGGAATCGTATTATATCGATGTTTCTGACAAGTTTTAATGTTTGTTTTGTGAGTGTTTCTGCATGTTTCATGTCTATATGTCTTAACAAGACTACTTTCTGCCTTTTTTGAGGTTTTTGGGAACACGGTCTGGCTTTTTTGATAAAGACAGGTTGGCAACCCCGTCAAAGCAAGAAAAACTGCCATTTATACAGTAGTCTGTCGCTGTCACCGAGAATTAGGGTTTAGGTTTAGGGTAGGGTCTAGGTTTAGGGTTTGGGTTTAGGATTTGGGGTTAGATTAGGGATTAAGGTTTAGGTTTTAAGTTTAGTACATTACTTGCAAGTGTAGTGTAGTCTAGCGCACAATTGCCGGGCGTTAGTGTCACGTTACAGGTGGCAGACAAAAAGTTTTCAAAAGTAAAAGTCTGCTGGCGGACCTATAGCTACTGCCTTAAGACCACATTGTTTCAGTGTCCAAAGGACAATGAATTGCAAACTTAAGTGTTGTTACTTTGCTTTTGAGGTAATGTTATATTACGGGCCACGGGCCGGGCCAGAAAATAATTTGTGATTTAGCGTAAACGGGCCGGGTCTGGCGGTTTTTTGTTAGCTCCGGGCCGGCCGGGCTGCAAAAGTGCTGGCCCGTGCCATCTCTAGCTCCAGCCATAATCATTTGCAGTGTTTCCTATACAAAAGCAAACAGATTTCTAATATTTATCTTTGTGCAAAAAGGTTTTGCGCAGGGAGGACACATTTCCAACACTTCTTGTGCATCCAAAATTAAATATCAAAGTAGAAGAATAAACTAACATAAAAACGAAATACCGCATGAAAGTAGGGATGTTGCACAGTGGCGTAGCCAGCCCAAAATTTTTTTGGGATGGCAGCAAATACTTTGACATGAAGCGAGCAACAGTAGTTTATTAGGGGAACTGTTCCCCAGATCACAAAATGACAAGGTATGTTAGAAATCTTGGGGAGCATGGCCCCTTTGGTCCCCAGTGGCTACGCTATGGTGCTGCAGTTCCGCAGCGCACGTACAAGCCGCAACTGGAATTAATGCTCCTGATTGAACATAATGCAGCGTGTTAAATGGTATAGCAACAGTGACTGATGACCATGAGGTTTTCACCCTTTTCTTGCAATTGCAAACCCATAGACAGCTCATTCCGGGCACGAATAGAAGAATATTACATGGTTCGCGCAATCTGCAACCGGCAACGAAATGCGCAGTTTGTTGGTTAGCTTATTGCACTTAATCACATAAATTTGATCCAATGGATTTTAACCTGGGGTAAATTTACCCTCAGGGGTAAATTTCATCCTTCTATCTAGGGGGTAAATTTAATGAATAATAAATTATAGCAAATGCAAATTTTTATAAATTTTTACAAAATGCAGTANCCTGGATTATTAGTCTAGTTAGTTACAGGACAAAACACAAAAGTACATCCGACAGTGTTTTGTTCGTAGATGATGAGAGACTTAGCGTCATGGAGCATTGTTACGAAGTAGGTTTACGGATATATCATACAAACTGGAGATGTTGCACCTTGGATTATGTTCAGAGTTATGCTTAGTGATAACTAGGGCAACCAAAATCAATGAAGTCAAACATTTTCTGCCTTTTTCGAAGTTTATGAAACGTCCACAAACCAAATTTCACGCTCATACCATGAAGGAATCCCAAGTTATTAGATCAAAAAAGGTCAAAATTTATCATTAGGTCAAAAGTTATCGTGAGGTCAAACTTTTCTTGCAGCACAGTTCTTTCTCTTTATCAATATTTTATTAAAATTACAACAACTTTTGCATATCAATATCAAGTCTGTAATAATGGGTACTGCAGTTCTGTAACAAAAAATGGGTTTCTTGTTATTTCTGACGTAATAATGTTGTTTTGCCCATTGCTGGACGGTTGAATATTATGCAGGATAGGCGGGCATGGTAAGGCAAGAACGCGGTCTTACAGTACTTAGTTTGGAAAATGCTCAATCCATTATGCAAAAAGCGTTTCAACTTTATGATGTTCTCAGGTTTGATTCCACTGTAGTTATTTGTGTACTTATCAATATATCACCCCCAAAGTTTAACAATCAATTTTTTATATTTCGAAGCATAGAGTGCATGAATATGCTTCTGGGTTAACTTCAACACCTAAAGCTGAATTATTTTGCAGTTGCAAACGCAGAAATTTCATAGGTCAAAATTGTGTAAATGACAAAGTCAAAATTTTAAGTTTTTAGGTCAAAAAGATGGTTGCCCTAATGATAGCTTTTCTCTTTTTTGTTCATCTTTATGCATGTGAAAGCTACCAGGTTCATTTGAGCACCTCGTGTGCGCAACACTGTTTCTGTTCACGACCTCATTTGGAGTTTATACTTAACAGGAGACTGTAGCTCCTTCAGAATGAAAAAATCCTCTATTATACAATAAATTTCACTGTTTTCACGATGGTCAGACTCTAGCACCATTTTCCTCTTTCTTTTCACAGAATGCTATGGACTGGACAGTGGACAGCCTTTTTTGGTGTTTTAGTGAATGAGTTGTTCATGAGTTTTAAGAATACGGGTTTCAACATTGTCAGTTATTATGTCGAAGGAGAAAACTTGTCCAGAATAGTACGTCAACTTCGGGTTGACTTCATCATAGCAGATGATGTTCAAAACCTCAATGTATCTTTTTTTCCACAGTGCCTGATAATGGTTCTATGAAGCTGTCGATTTTGTAAGCTTGCTTCACTCCATCCCACACACGTACCTGACAACCACGTGTCTTTGTAGACCAATTGCGCTCCAGTTCGTGCTGCAGGAACTCTGCCTATATCAGGGTTCGTTTCTGAAGGCACGATAGGATTGGAAGCACCCTGTCGCCTTGTTTTTGCAATAGCAAAAGCAAAGAAAACGCATGAAGTTGGGGAGTTGCTCTTGCTTGTTAAACCGTACACCATGGATATAATCGAAAAGAGAAGAAATGAAGAAACTTAAGAAGATTTATTCATCAAACCATACAGCACGTTGTCGTATAAGCGTTATGTCTTGTGATATGTTAGGCCACGTAGCAGACGAATTTCGAAGTAATAACGCAAGAGTCTCCCTTCAGCTAAATGAGTCAACTGACGTGTCGAATTGCACGTATTTGCTGGTTTACTGTCGATATATACATGCAGTTGAGTTGAAAGAGTGAGTTCTTGATATGCAAATCTCGAGAAACAACTAGCGAATTAACGGATGATCGGGAAAAAATGAATAATTTCTTTCAAAAAAATAAACCCGTGCAATCACTTTGGCTCGCTATGCACAGATGGCGCCTCTTCTATGCTCAGTTAAGTCAGGTTTTACAACTCTGGTGAATAAACGGGCATTGCACATCATTTCTACCCCTTGTGCTCTTCATCGGCATGCACTGGGGAGTAAAGCCTTTCCAGAAAGCCTTTCACATTGCGAATCATATGTCTGTACCGAACAGTAAACAAATTTCCGTTCCCATCCGTGATTCATCACATCGACTGAAAATGCATTTCCCAAACAGATGAAAGGATGCTTTGTTCTTAGCCTGCTTAAATTTTGTGATACCACTGCTGCGCTGCAGTAGTCCATAACTATCGTGACGCAATTTCTCTGTAACTATCACCATTATTTCCAATATATGCGGCAACTACAAACTCTTACATGGCAAAGTTAAGCCAATTTTTTCTTTACTTACTTCTATAAACTATTCTTTTTACGCTACGAATAGCTTCGACCTCGGGAGGTCTGCAGCCCAAATGGTCCCTGGTCCTTCGCAGCCTACAACACCCTCATGCATTTTGTTAATCGGTCTTCATGGAACTCATCGCAGTACTATGCGGCGGTTGTGAACATGGCAGCCGCCTTGGCGTCATCCATGCATGTGCTCATTACTAGTATCGCGTGTCTATGCTTGGGTTTCATCAAAGCAATCGTGTTAGCAACATTAAGCCTATGATTTTCAATTGCCTGTTTTCAATTACATCTTCGAGTTCTTTCATGCATCTGTGTGTTCCTTGGTACTGCCATATATGGTGAAGTCCACTGTTTTTCGTGCGGGAGTGAAGACATTATACAATGCAATACATTAGTTGCAGCAAATTAATTATCATCTGCTGTGGCCATCGGCCAGGATTCGGTCATTAATTAACTTTTACGGTCATTGATTGGAGATAATGACCAGGGCACATCTGTCCCCTAGCCCAGTGGTTCTCAAACTTTTTAGTGATGTATCGTTTGGAAAATATTTTGTTTATCAAGTACCGCTTGACAGTAATCATGAGCACAATAATTAGAAATGTACATATAATTATTGTAATTTAAAAAAAAAAAATTGTCAATTTTAAATTGAATCAAAGCGGTTGCTGGGAGGTTTGAGGCTTAAATTTTTCAACACAAGATTTCAAGTTCTCAAATAGCTGTCCATCACGACTTTCATCATATTTTAAAAGATAACTCATATTTTTGACCTGAAACTCTTGTGGCTGATGCTTTTGTACTTGGTTTTTGACCTGAAGATGTGGGTACAGCGAAGGTACATTAAAATGGCACGAAGATCTCATTGTTCGCCGTCATTTCGTTACATTTGAAGGCCCTCGCTACTAAACCTCTTTAGACTCGGAAATTTCCGGCGAAATGGAGCATCGCTTTTGAAACGATCGCTCGCCAGTATTCTTGATGCTATTCAAAGGATTGTACGAATGTTTGTGCTTTCTTTGCTCATTTGGCATCATCAACATTCATAAATAAAACTCTTTTGAAGGAAATGTATATCGTATTCTCAAAAATAAAAATGAACTCGCGGACATTTCAGCACAATGAAATAAAAGTGAACAAAACCACGAACTTGAGCATATGTAAGCAGTTTTTCTTAAACAACATTACCTTTCCGCTTGTGAAAAGCGTCATCATTTATTGCAAAGACAACCAAAATACACGCAAATTCAACTTTCCGCTCAAAAGTGATTTAACACACTATGATTGTGCTCGACGTCACAAGCATTGCCTCAGGGCGCAGAGAAAATAGAGACAGCGCTGTGCAGTGACGCTTCTGTGATATATCAAGTCGATACTACATTGAATGAAAGATTTGTAGTGATGCAGATCTTGGATATTTGTCTGGGCAGACGAAAGTTGACAGAACACTGACACATAAAACTAAAAAGGTAGCTTGATTTCGAAAAATAAGGAAACGTAAGGAGCATGAAAACAACCGAAGAATTTATCGAAAAAACTAGGAGTTTACAAAGAACTTTTCATATTTCTTGCTTCATTGCATTTTTTTCAATTGGTTTGACCATCGTAAGATATGGTTATTTTAGAAAATTTAAAGAAATAGCAATCTTCAACATTAAGGTTTTGATTTTATTGTAAAGTGAAGGCAGCCAGGGTTGAAACCACCCACGAATAAAATAATTTTAAATTGCGGTACGATTAGTTAACATACAGACGTAAGGATCTTATGTTAATAAGCATTTCTATACCAAAGACCGGACGTTGTGCATAAATTGTAGCCTTGCATTGCATTAGACAGGATTTCTAGATCCCTTACAGTACAACTGCAAAGTTGAATAAAAGTTAGGAATGGAAAGTGTTGGCTGTTACATTTTTTAATATTTTTTGAATTTAAATAAAGTAAAGCGCTTACTCTGGTTGACGTACTTTACGTGCGGTGGTATACATTAAACGAAATTTGTAGAGCACCATAAAATGTCCTTGATTTATAACAAAATTCACTCGTACTTGGACGCAGGTTAGATCTACTAGTACAGGTCATTTATTTGGTAACTGGTGATAACTTGCTGTAGCACATCTGACTAAGTTTGTCTGTTATGTCTGTGGTTTAAGGAAGGCGAAACCCACTGTTGAGGTGTTTGAGCCAACTTTTGGCCATAACTCGCAGACCGATCACACTAGAGAGTCAGTCAAGACATCAAAATGCGGATTTTCGTGTGTTTAATTTTTAAGAAAACGGATAAATTGGCACTGGAAAGTTTTTTTATAGATCCCAATAGTGTCACAGGATCGTCTTCGTGATGTCACAGTGCGCAATGTTTTTTCAAGTGTCGAAGATTTTCAAGTGCCAAAAAGAAGGTGTCAAGAGCAGTGTTGGGATAGAGTTTTGCTATAGTCTAGCAAGCAGTGGTTTGTAATTGCAATTAACTGTATTGGAGTGACTCAAATTGGCGAAGGTTAGGACGTTTTGGGAAAATGGATTCGTGAAGCAGTTTGTCAGTAACATCAATTTTTGTTTCTATGGGAAAACACGCAATGAAACGTAATAAAAGATAGTGCTGATTTTGTTGTATCTAACTTCCAGGTAAAGCATATCCTCTGGTACAGAATTTGCAAATCGGTTTGCATACCCTACAAACATAAAGAAAACTCTCAATTCTACATTACAAAAACGTAAAAAGAACAATTTGAATGGCCCCCAATAGCTCATCGACACTCTTTTGCTAACGGGTGCATAATACTTCCATGTGTTTTACTGAAGTGAAAACAAATGCAAACAGAATTCAGATAACAAGGCATTCCTATACCCAGAAATGTAGTGCTAACAAAAAAGGTATGGGAACGCACCCCAAAAAATAGCCATTTTAAAACAGCTTCAAGCCGATTTAAAAGCAAAATGTGAAAAAGGTGTGGGAACGCCGTTCCCACGCGTTCCCGCCCCACTGCTCCCCTGCCTATAGGCTACCACAGTGTGAATAATGGCGAAGTGACAAGAGGATATCCGAAATTTTTGTATTTTGGTTGAATTCAGAAATAGACTTCAACCTTGTTTGACCAAACGCATTAGAATATTTCATCATAATAATTGAAGAGCTGGCTTAGCTGCTTTCACATAAAGATGCAGAAAACTATTATGTTGAAATACTTTAAGCAGTTATCCAGGGATCAGCCAAACAAAGGTTAATCCAGCAGAACAACTTTTGCCAAAACATATTAATTGTGTAACTTGAAAAATCGAAAGATTTTATACAAAACTCAGGACTTTTTTAATTTTTAGAAGGGATAACTGCACTTCTGAACCTTCACGGCTTCTGCTGTGTGGCTATTTCACCAAATCTTGTTCATAAAAATTTTGTATTGATGTTTCACACAACAGTAGGAGCACTTCTGTCCACAATTTTGCCGGTGTGTTGTCTCTTATACAAATGGCTAAACGATGTCACAGAAACGACTACTAAACTCCCACTTTAAGAAAAACTAACTGGCAACATAATATAGGATGAACTTCTTTAATTCGCTTGAAAATATATATGCTGTAAAATAAAATGTATTTTACTCTACAGCAGCAACAATGTATGTTGTGAAAGGGTGGTGCTTTCTAATTTTGGTTATAACGTGCATTACCAACTGCTCAGGTTCTTTCAACAGAAGAAGTATCAAATATGAGGCAATAGGAAGGTATTTTTTGAAAAGTTGTGAGCTGCCGATTCTGCATGGCGTAGCTATAACAAATTCTCTGGCTAGAATAAAGGAAGCAACCATTCTGACAAGATTTTTTTAAATCCGTATATTTTGTCAACATGCCTTGCAACACTTCTCAAAGTTTAGATCTTTCAGGTTACAAATATGCGTTTCTCTTGAACTTTTGAATGAAGCAGATTTAAGTTTGATTTCAGCATGATCTGTTTTCCTCAACTAAACTTTTCGTCCTAATTCTCTTAGTTCTCCCAATGTCATTTGCTATTGACTTGACTGGTTTTAGTGCTTTCAGCACAACATGTGTGTCCTTTCTGTTAAAACAACCACCACCATTCCATGCTGTAAAATGCATTTGTGCATTTATGTTTTAAGTAGATTCACCTCTGAACATGCAGTGCTTTTTTGCAAGGTAAAATGAAAATTGTAGTAATGAACCATTTGCTTTACAAAAGAATAAAATGGACTAAACTAAGCTCAAAAATTGAATCGTTGCGAGTTGATAATATCTCATATCTCAAGTTAAGTCAAAAACAATATTGCGGTAATTTGTAATTCGTATTGCTGATTCTGCTTTCAATACCTAGGTAAAGCATAAAATTTTCTGAACCGTTTCTTAACTGGAAATTCGAACAACATCTTTTTTTAAAAGGAAAAGATCAAAGCGTCAAACGGAGGGAGTCTGCTACAGAACGGAATCCTACTCTTGCACGATAACTTCAGTGGAAGTTTACACAACAACATGTTACTACTTTGGAAATTATTTTCCATATTCGTGCCAAAGGTGTGCCATGTTATGAACTGAACAAAAATGTTTTTTCCAGGTCAATCAAAGTATTTATACTTGCAAGTCAAATACAGGCGCACTTCACGTCTTAGATTTATGTACGAATGTTGCATACAGGAGGTATTTAATTTGTTTAGCAAATTCAATGCAGACACCATTATATGAACATTTGGTCCTCCAGGTTGTTCAGACGTTTTTGGAGAAAAACTACATAAATTGTTATTTTGCACGAATACGTGAAGCAAGAAAACTATTCGCAGAGTCGAAGTGGCAAATCTAATATACCTTTTCAAATATAAACCATTCATTTTCAAATATAAACCATTCATTAGAAATAAAATTAGTCTGAACAGTTCGTATTGTACGACAAAGTTGTGATAGGGACACTTGATAACGGTAATGCAGTACCTAAAAGATCTCAAAGCAGTTGACAACAAGATGCTTTATTAAAAATAAAACTGCCAGCTTCTAGATCACTGTACTTCATGACTTTACCGCAAACAACTACGAGCCTGCTTGGACTGATGGCATATCCTTGCGCACTCAAAATTCACAACTTCCTCATCTACAGCAGTTGTCTTCAACCTTTTTTGTACAATCGCCTCCCCACAGGAACTTTGCTTGAAAATCGCCCCTGTTCCTATAATTTTTGCGTTGTCTGAAAATAGCAATCTGTTTGGAAAATAATTCAGTGCTAATGAAATATAAACAGACAATTTAGTTAGCAGAAAGAAAACGAATGCTAATGTTTTTTGTAGAATAAATGTTATTCATTTCCAAAAAAACAGCTCATTCCAACTAACGCCAAGGTTGCGATGGTGTAACGAGTATCTGCAAGCTTTTTCAAAGCAGGCTGCCCGTTGGTCAGCATAAATGGAGTTTCCCCGATCTTGTTCATGGCAAGGCGATTGCGGTATTTACGCGCGTGCCCTGTGCAGTACTTGCGGCAGAAACCTTGCTCAGAAAAATAGGTCGTGGGAAACCCCAGTAATAATAGCTTCACTTTGCCCCAAAGTTCCGGAAAGCGCTCAATACACTTGACCCCAAAATTTGACCATCCGTGTGTATGAGATATAACAAGGGCTTCAACAGGGCCTGACTCCACTGTAGTAATCGAACCAATGCTGATATTACTATCGTAATCGAACCAATGCTGTTATTACTATCACCCCCTGGTTTTCTAACCAGGGGAGGCCATCCGGTTAGAGCCGGCACTTTCTTGTGTGGCAAAATCTTGTGTTAATTTTCGATTTACGATCAATAAAGCTCGATGTACAGTCAAAAAATTAATGTACTGACCAAATATACCATGGCTAAAGTTAAAAAAACAAATTCTTCAAAAACTTGAAGTTACTGCATGTATATGCTTCTGAGTAAACCTCAGCACCAAAGGCTGAACTATTTTGCGGTTTCAAACGCAGGAAACCGACAAGTCAAAATAAAGTGAAAATTTGTAAACTTATAGTCAAAATTTCAAGTTTTTAGGTGAAAAGATCGGTTGCCCTATAATCTTCGTGAGAACCGCGATGCTTGACTCCCAACCAGTGACAATCTCAGTCTCAAAATCTCTCTTGGATAGTTGGTGCAGAGAAGCGTTACTCAGAACGACGTTAATTTGATTGATGACCAGTCCAATATGCGTTTTATTATATTAGTTACGAATCATGTAGTCGAAAGTATAATCAAAGTATATCAATAATCAAAGTATATCAAATGCTATCAATAATCAAAGTATATCAAACTGATAATCAAAGTATATTAAATGCTTTGATTCCAAAGTAACAAATATTGTTTTTTTTAATCAATTCAACATTTGAATATGTTTTAACCTTTTAACCTACAGAAATCGCCCCCCTGAAAACTGAAATCACCCCCTAAATCTCGTAAATCACAAAATCGCCCCCACGAAGCATAAAAGCGCCCCCTGGGGGGCGATTTCGCCCACGTTGAAGACCGCTGATCTACAGAATGAACAAAAAATTCAGAATCCTCAATCACATACATGTTTTGGTTTCATAGCGAAGCAGTGCATCATAACTATTTCAGAATAACGTATTTACTTGCCAAATTTGTTGGATAACTACAGCAGCAAAGAAAACTCTACTTGTTTGGCAGGGAAAGGAACGTCAACAGGCCGGGTACTTGCTCACGACAAGTTCGCGAATGCTGCAGCGGTTATTCTTTGAATCAACAAGGATTGTGTGTTGCACAAGTAACAAATGCAGGTTTGCTCATTGATGGGAAATTGGGTGTTGTACTAAATCCGTGCTAAACAACATATAAAAAGAACAAGAGTTGACCTGTTTGTGAGTCAAGACTCTTCCTTGTTTTCACAATGAGGTTTAGGTTTCACTTTCTTGGTCTTAACATCAGCTGGTTTCATAGACCAATTCGAAAATTACAAAGGAAGTGCAAAATACCGCAATTGCTGTGGTCTTCGCATTTTTTCTGAATACACTCAAGAAAAATTTGCAATTTTACTCGAACACTTGCTTTCTGACCGTATTAAAAATAATGAGAGCTGAAGGGTGAGTCATGCAAAATTTGTAGGCCAACATGACGTTTATGATGTTAATTGGCTTATGAAATCAACCAAACCGGTCTCTGCTGCTTATTGAGTTACCACACAGATTCGCTGTATTTTTAAAAGTGGTTTAAAGGATGTGATTTATCTTGTGTTTAATGTACATGGGCTCTGAAGACATTGGAAACAAAATGAGTGCTAAAAAAGTTCCATTTTTTTTTTACACAGAAAAGAATAAAAAATCCCGTTTAATGGGCCGAAGTTAAACCTTCAAAACAGACATGTTTTGAGATCAATAAAATAGCAAAAGTTTTTTTCACCTTCACTCAGTAGTGGTCAACTTTCGGAGTCGTTTACAAGCAACAAAAACAACGAAACATGTTTTTCTAGACGCCAGGAGTGACTTAATCTTTGCAGGGTTGGGAGCTTTGGCTGCATATAAAAATGTTTATGCCCTGTAGAGGATGAACTTGATTTAGAATTGGTAAATTGTAACTAAATGTGAGCGAACTCATGTGAAAAGTGTTTGTCACATATGCGTGAAAGCAGAGTGCAAAACTTGCTGTGCTATTTCTGGTCTGTTATTCATTAATACAGCCACGAATTTCTGCGTTGCAGGTGAACATTCGTCGCTTGGGCGCACACAGACAACTTGTAACGGCTCACTACAAATGCTTACGTCTGCCAAAGGGACCGTAACATCAGAAAATCATCCAAATATATATCCCAATAATTTAGACTGCAGCTGGAAGATAGTGTCGCCACCCAATTGGAGGATTGAAGTGGAATTTCTAATTCTACAATTGCAACCGTCGAAGTAAGCACCCGATAACGGTTTTGGTCTCATATTTCGAGTCAAAGCCAGATTTACCTTTGCTATACCCTAGCCCAGTATTTTTCAAACTTTTTTAGTCCATCGCCCCCTTTTCATTGTCGACACGTCGTTTTTGCCCCCCAAGCCTGATAAAGCAAACAGAAGGTAGAAAATTTAAAGAATTTGATTTAAAGAAAGTATTAGATAGCTGAAACAAGCCATTGAAAAGCTGAACTAAGGAATTGGATTACGATGCTAATATTACGTTCAGAATTCTTATAGAAATAATCCAGGGCTACGGAGACGGAGTACCAGAGGCGGGCTTTTGATGGAGCCGGAGCTCAAATCAAAAACCAGGAGTCGGAACTCGTTTAAAATTTAGGACCGGAGCCGGTTCTCTGGCCATTTGAGGGTATCTCCGGGTTCCTTCCTTGATTCTTACGGTTTTGCCAAGTAGACTTACGTGTGCTCTTTATAGCACACTAAACGCGATTGCTATGACTTACGATACCAGACTGCAACGATAGATCTGCAAGCATGTGATGTTCCTTTGGTTTAATAATCGCTAAGGCTGTGACATCGTAGCTGCCAGGTGTGGTGTTACCTGTTGAACATTGTTTCTCAAACACTGTTCTAAGAACCGCCTGCAGCTCGCAAGCATCCTTTATGCGGCTTTTAGCAATCTTCCTGTGACAGATTCTATTGAATAAGAACTAATGATGTCTTCTTCGTAGGTGAAATATATACTCTGTAAGATCTTAGTGTCAAATTCATTGCTGGGAATGGATTCCTTTCGATAGGCAGTGTCTTTTAGCAACACCTCTAATATTTGTGTAAGAGACTTCGTTAGTGCAATCAAACAAAACGTGTCAATCGACTTGTGGTAAATATTTTTTGTGCGGCTCTCTAACAAAATCGTAAATCTGGATTTGGCTCGCTTAAGCGAAATGGTTGAGAATCACTGTTGTAGAAGTAAGCAAAACGTCAGCTGTCACAACATCTTACTTTCTAGTCAGAATGATCAAACCGGGTCTGTAGTAGTGTAGTGATCTTAAAACAACTGAGCTATAATGAGTAGTTATATAATAAAATATCCACAGCTTTAGTAGCTGTGTAGTTATGCTGTTACCAGAGAGTATATGATTAAGATGTGATACCATTGCAGATTTAAGCGTGAAATGCACGGCACGCCATTACAAAGTAGGAATTTTTTGTTAGAAACCATTAGGCTTACTAGATTATTGGCAAAGTTCACTAGGGAACATTACGTTTACAAGCAGTAGCATAACATGAAAGTTATAAATCACTGGTAACGAACTAGCGTTGTTTTGCACAGCAGTACATTATTAGGAGGTTTTAAAATCAGTGTAAACAAATGTGGTCTTTTCTTGAAGTTTGCATCTGTGGAAAAATATATACTTTCAGCACGGTAACAAATTTTATTTTCTCTTAGCTTTGCATGTTAAATTGTGCTTTACTCTGCGATTCATCACTGCTTATATGATTGTGAAAGATAAGAAATCATAAGTTTTCAGCTATTTTTGAAAAGTCAAATGTGAATTTCTTGCTAGAAGTCATATTATTTCTTTGAACAAAGAGCTTTTAAAGTCGAACACATCTTCGCATTTGGGTTAATGCAAATGTGTGCGTTTTTGAAAGAACACACGAGAGTCGACTGTTTTGTGTTCTTTACAAGGTTTGCCTGGGTGTCATATTTATGACGGCTCCGCAGCCCTGAAATAATTCACACTCTAGCCGGGCACATAGATAATCCAGAATAAAAATTCAACGGATAAGTTGTTTTAGCAACAATCTCCAACGATTAAATTATCATAGTAAATTGAAATTTGCAAGAAACAAACAAGTCACAATAGTAGGGCTACTGAATTTAACTCAATGATCGATTAGTGGTTGGGCATTTTCGCCCCCTTTGCGTTGTTTCCCCTCCTATCTCCCCCTTTGTTTTTTTCGCCCCCTTACCCATCAAAATCGCCCCCAAGGGGATGGTTCCTCCCACTTTGAGAAACACTGCCCTAGGCCAAACTCACCAGTCGGCCCAATCTTATAAAAATAAATAATGAGGAATGAATCAGTTTTTGTTTTTTTCTTCTCGCGTGACAAGTTAGTTTCGGTTCACTCCAAATACCCTTGAGCTTCAAACCAATGGTCATTGATTCATTCGTTTTCATATCCGCGTTTCCTCTGGAGAGGGTCCCTGGGACAGCAGCCCAATAGGAAAACTCGAATATCACCCTTTAGCAGACCAATTGTTACTATTGTTATTGGTACATCCGGCCCTGGTTGAGTGAAGAAGTACGTAAGTTATGACATCTTTTGCCAATAACCTTAACGACCAATATTTGCCATTCCAATCCTGATTCCGTGGTGTTGCCCCAACCTCTTGTCAAAATTAATAGCAACACGAACTATTTCTTTACAAATGCATCGTTGTAATAGTGATTCAGTATATATTAGGTAAATCAAGCAATTGACCACGTTGGGAGTAAAGGCAGTATTCAAAAATCTTTGACTTTAAAGCGTCATCTCGCTAGCTACTCGCACATACCCAAGTGGATAAAGTCTTACGAAGTGTTAATTGAACGTCGCGAGCAGAACAAAAGCTGTTCAATTAAAAATGAATGAAATAAATGAAAGAAAATTGGTTAACCGCGCAAAGAACAGACACAATGTCATCTGAATTATGAAGGGTATGCAGAAGTATTATGAAGTGTAAACAGAAATATTATGAGGTGTAAGCATTGTTCACATACCAACAACATAAATGTCCTGAAGTTTTTATGTCAGGAAAACGATACATTGATCTAAGTTTTTATTTTTGAAAATAGTTTTCTTGGAACTTCTGAAAAAATGTATCTTTACCCGTTAAAGTCTTCGTTGATAATTGACATGACTTCGTTTAAGCCTACATCTTTTATCCTATCGTTTTCATCAGATAATTCCTTTTTGCAAAGTTACGGTTTTTGAGACTCAAAGTAACAGTTGATTTAGCCAAACTTATTCAAGCTCATGGTGAATAGCAATGACTTTAAAAAAATGGTATGGTGTAAAACTGTAATATTTTTGTCATCATTGCAGTATGCCTACTAAATCCTCACTATTTTCACGGGTAAAAGTTTTCAAACTCTGTAGTTGAGGAGAAATGTTGTTCTTTTGAGAGCGTTTTTTCTACCTCAAATTGACCAATATTTGTATCGAAAATAATATTTTGAATCTTTGTTTTTCCACAGTGCGGCAGCCAAGATTTCAAGACAGATTTTTGGCTCTTTACCATTTTTACTCTATTTTGTTTATATATTAACGATTTCTGTTCCATCGTTATTTTTACACAGACTTTGATCCATTTATTACTGATAGTATCGCAACACAATTTGTTGATCGCCTGTGTTCAAGGATGTTCATTGAAGCCAGGTGTTTGAATCACTAGTTGCTTTAATTGCTTTTGTAGATTATGAAACATGGTGCACGTTACCACCAAAAATGTACGAGGCCAGTAGCAGCAGCAACAATACAAACATGTATTCGGATTTTGAAAGATAAATAAGAACTACATGAAAAATTCCATTGCTGCGGATATTTCAAAAAATGTCAGTTAATATATATTCATTAGAAGAAGGACCTCTTCGTGCTTATTTGGCTTGCTTTTTGTTGAGTTGCTATGGATTTGTAGAATTTTGTCAATGACATTACACTAATGTCAAAACTAAACTTTCGCAGGTACGTGTGTTCTCAGGGATTCTGCAGCTACAAATGCACGGGGGATGTGTTACAAATCGACGACTCTGGCTCCAACAAGTGGAGCCTTTGTGGATCAGAGACAGCTCTGCCAGTTTTCGTGTCATACACTGGAATCGTAAACCTGAAATTTGTGACAGATTCAGTGGTCGGTTACACCGGTTTCAAGCTTCGGTACAGAGTTTTAAGACCTGTTTCAACTTTATCCACTGAAGGCCATGAGACTTCGACAACCACGTTCTCAGCGACATCGACAACTGCTGAAGGAACTTCCATGCCATCGACTGCTGCAGCAACCATCGGAACAAATGGTAGATTTTTTACTACGTCGAGCAATGAGGTAAATTTTGTTAAAAGAAGTAGGCCTACTTCTGATTTCTGAATTAATGTATTGGTATTGGAATGTAAACCACTTTTTATGATGAAAAAGACTGTTGCTTTTGAAAGAAACTTAAGGAAATCTTCAGGATGTCAGTGCAGGTTTAGAAGGTAAACAGGACTACCACCAGTTTGGTAATAGCAGTAAGTAACCAACTTAAGATTTCGCACAACACGAAGCAGACATTTAAAATATGTAAGGAAAAAGATTTTGTCAGCTATCTGCATTAGAAGTGTTTCGTAATTATCGACATATTTTGACAATTATTGACCAGCATACAAAGAGTGCACTGGGAGGGTGTTCAAAGCAAGCACGCGCTATTGCCAAGGCAAGGCTTACATGTATGCGTTACAAAAATTCCTGCGCGCGACTAAAATTTACAGAAAAATTTAAAATTTTCACCCTTGCGCTAAGCCTTAAACCCTAACCCTAATGCAAAACCATATATGTAAATCCGTGTCTGCTTTTCGAAATGTATGTGAAAAACGGTCCAAAAATTTTTAACATAGCCTAAAATCTTGTGTGAGAACATAAAAGCGTCTTGTGCACAATAGAAAAATCCAATAGTATCAAGGTGTGACTCGAACAGACAACCTTTTTCCCCAGGAGCTCTAGTCACTTCCTACTCGACCATGTTGGCGGTGGTGAGACAACCTCTCCAACTTAGTTTTATATCTGGCACAAAACTGGATACGAGATACGGTTTTTTAGTCCATCGAAACGGAAAACCGGATATGGCCGTTAAGACACTACCTTCAACTAATGTTGATTTTTAAACCGGCAGTATCCACTGAATAATTCATGACAGCACTGAAGGTAGACAACCGAACTTTCAAAACATGATTGCAGGCAGCGTCTTGCGGCTGCAACTTGTCAACACCGTTTTTATTTCGTGAGAATGTTCGACACATTTCAGCCATGTGCCTATGGATCAAAAAGTGCTGCTAGCTTAAACCAGTTTGCTACGGATCTGAAGGAAGACTCCCAAAATTTTCCAGAGCGAGATCTGACTCGTAACAAGGATTATTGTACGTGGACCTACTTTGCTTCACAAACTGTTTCCACATATTAATTCTTGAAAACAGACGAGAGTATTGAGCTTCGGTTTCTTTATAGGATTTCTAGTTTCGCAGCAGAAATGCATCATACAAATCTTAACATCAACACGTAAATGAAAATTGCGTTCTTTTATCTGACAAGTCGTAACCGAATTTCAAAAAATTAAACACTGTTGGAATACGTAAATCAGCAATCATTAGTGTGCAGTAAACACAGACCGCACGTGAGTGGTTGCCATAAGCCCATTTAGAGGTTTTATTAAACAGCTGGAATATTAAAACAAACTTTAGAACGACTGCGTGAACTGAATTAGGTGATGAAAAACAACAAATTAAACGTTGGTTGTTTTCGATTTTAAACCTATTCTGATAAAAATGTGGAAATAGTGGAGAAAGTGGGATCATAATTGCTCATTCCGAACGACTTGCATTTTGTTACTCGATGAATAGTTCATGCAAGTTTTATTCCGCAAACAAACTACAACATTGATGAAAAATTATTTTACTTGCTAAACGAGACAGCAGCTATTCACTGAACCTGGACCGCTTTCATTGCTTTAGTCGTTGCGTAAAAATATGAAGGAGTTACTTTTATAGATTTAGACTCGCACATTTCTGTTTGAAATATTTTTAAGTGCCTGTTTTTTGTGTGATATTTACATCGTGGTAACTTGTGACATCGTTGTGGCAAAACGTAGCTTGTGAGAAATAATTTTTGAACACGTGGGCGAAAATCAACTTTATAAGATACCATTAAAACAAAGTGAAAATGTCACCACTGATGCTAGTACCTAAAGAGGCCTTTAAACTTTTGAATTTGATTTGCCGTAAAATTCAGTTTTTTTTATATGTCCAGACATATAATTGTGCAGCATTTCGGATATGTGATAGGCAATCTACATTTTTGATTGTTTTCTTACACAATCGTTTTAAGAAAAAACGTACGGTTTATACATTCGTGGTATTGTTAACAACAGTGAACTGCTCCTGACCATAAATACCTGCATATTTCCTGTTATGTAACTTTAATTTCAAAACTACTGTAAGTATCTAGTTGTTTCAAGTTATTGCATGTTTAAGTCAGGACTTCATTCCGGATAAAATATAGTAAACACAGTCGGATTGAGCATTTAAAAGTTATTAGATTTGGCACAAAGTTATATTTCCACAAATACTGCTTCGGACTCGGAATCGCATTCATCACATTGACGATAATTTGAACTTGAAGCTGCTATCTGATAACAAGCATAGCTCAGTTCAAAAGAAATGAGTCTTTCCTGCTATGGAGCACTTGCTTCCTTAGCTTTCCTCAAATAAGCGTTACTCGAAGTTACACATGAAGGCTCACAGCAGTCTTCCGCAAGACTTTGGCCACAGTCATGGGCGTCCGCAGAAATTTTTCCAGGGGGGGGGCAACGTCGACATTTTGCTTGTCTTTTTCAGGTTGTTGGTGATGCAACGCAAATGGACGTATACAAAAAGGAAAATGTTCAATGTTACGGCAACAGTTGCATACAGCGTTTTCTTTGCAAGAAAACTTTACAATGAGCAAATGTTTGTTGTAGTGGGCATGGATATTTTAAGACTGAGTTAGCAGAGTTCTAAATGAATAATAAACTTTGTGAATTTTTGGAATAGGTGTAAAATCTTATGAAAATACGTACAAACTACACATTTAATTCGAATAGCTTCTCCCTGTTATTGTGCTTTTCCAATGATTTGGAATGTTGCAAGTGCGCGAGATGAGATTTCATTACGCAAATGGTTTGGTGGTATGCGCAGAGGCAGTCAAAGGCATAACATCCCCGATGGTGTGAAAACCATCGGAAGCTTCCTTTGGTCGAACAGCTAGGGGCGAAGCAAAACGATCCAAAAATACCGCGCATTTGCGCACCTTTAGAGGGTGCAGTGGTTGCAAAGAATGCGTTTTATTGGCAGCAGTGATTTGGTTTTCACTCACGTTTTTTACACATAGTATAAACCAGGTATGGGCAAACTTGTTCAATAGAAGAGGCATTTGCAGCAAACCAAAAGCACCAGCGAGCCGCAAAACCAGTTTGTAATGTCAATACGTATACGGTAAAGAATGCAAGTTTTACATTAATTGATGTACACAAACGTTAAATATGAGGCAACAACTCTCTATCAATTTGAGACATTGCTGTTAATCTAGAACAGTTATGTCAAACCCAAATGGCTTACAGAGCCAAAAATCATGTCACTGTCTTGACCAGAGCCGCACATTGAATAACATATTAACGAGGGCCGCATATTGAATGACATACTTTGATCTTAGCAAACTAAATTGAGCTTAAGCGTTCGAATACTAATTGCAATGGCAACAGACGTGATAAAGTGGCACGCAGGACCACCTGCATTAAAATTCCAAATTGAAGATTATGAAAATAAGGACAGGTTGTTAGTATGTAGGATATTTTCACTACAGCAAACACCTAACCTGGGCCGCACAAAACCTTCGACTGGGCAGCACGCGGCCCGCGTGTTGGACATAGCTGGTCTAGAAGAGCCACACAAAATATCTTGGCGACCCGCAGTTCGCCAACCATTAGTATAAACCTACGTGGCTTATGGCTATCAGCAGTCACTCTCTCACTACATTACCTACCAAGATATCTGCGTTCAATAGTTCATGCGGCAAAACGCATACGGTGACTTGAAGTGCATCTTCGAAGATTTGTTGCCATGTTATTGTTACGCAACAAAGGCTAATAGTAGAACAATTCGCTCGCGAGTTTCGCAACCTGCCTCTGCAGGCAAAGAGAATTTAGTGAACGGCAAGCTCATAACTGTATGATACCAAAACAGTGAACCTGACTCTTGTGCAGTGTGAGTGTCATATCGAAAAAAAAAAACTGTCATTACAAGAACTAACCCAACTAATCGGAATTGAACTGCTGATTTCACGTTTTCCAGAAAATTTTCCTTCTTAGTCCCGATTTCCAGGGGGGGATAATGCCCGTTTTGCCCCCCCTGCGGACGCCCATGGCCACAGTTTGTTAAAACAAGAATATTAATTTCGCTCAAAGGAGCATCGTCAGTTCCATAAAACAAAAAGTAAAAATCGAAAATTCTGCAAGGCCATGAATAAAACTGGTAATTCACTAACACACTACGAAGTTACGAGTCGGCATGCTATCACAGAAGGTGGTGTTCTAAGCCTAGACCATTACTGCACACTGCATAGAGCCGAATTATCACCAGCCATGAAGTGCAGCACAATATCAACGCCAGGAATCGGAAAGAAAGTTACACAGCCGTGCAGCAAATAGATAAGAAAATACCAAAGTGACAACGCAGAGCGAGAAATCATGTGTCAGGAAGAACGGCATTGATTAAAACGTAAAACTACTTGGTATGGGGCAAAATCAATTTTTAAATATCAATTTCCGCATCGATTTTGTGAAAACATTTATCCTCACAATCCTCGAGATAGTTAGCTTTGGGTTGTTCCACAAAGGTAACTTTAAAACATTGCGAAATGGGTGGTTTTCCCGTCAAATCATGGTATTTGTAAAAAGGCCTTAACAGAGCTGCATTATCAGCAGTAGCGTCAAAAGATTTCCAAATCCTACGATGGGCATTCCAACGAGTGGAAAATCTATTTAACGTCTGACCTACATACTGCTTATTACAAACGGTGCAAGTTGCCGCGTAAATCCCGTAGTTGCTGCAATTAAGCTTCTAAGTTGAAAAGTCATACACGGTGTTTTTAATACTTCAGTACAATTCACCATCCATGTTCGATGGCTACCAAAATTTCCAAACTGTGCACAGTGACCACATAGCTCAGATGAACCAGTGTCTGCAGTCACAACATTTCTGTGCGCTGTAGTTTTTATAATCTGTTAAGTGCGAACCAATTGTTGTCGGTCGTTTATAAGTAAACATTGCATCTGGTTTCAGGTTCTTTTCCTTTTCACTAAGTTACATTAACGAATGGAATGATGTTGCCCGCCTTTTCTGGTGGTCAGGCAGATTCTGATGGAACTCAGTACAATGCTATAGAGCAGTGTTTCCCAAAATTTTGTCAACAGTGCCCCCCTCAACAACTTAACGACTATCAAACGCCCCCTTCGACAAAAAATAAAAACACATGTACAGTATTCATCATTTATTACAACAACATAATGTCGAACTCAATAGCTTTTAATGTGACGGATGAGTCTGTCGTACTGCTATCAGTTGTCAATATCGAGTTTCATTTTTGTGAGAAACATCTTAAATCTCTCCGCTTAACTATATGTATAATTATCACTGCGCTGGAAGCACGCTCTACCAAGTAAGCAACAAAAACTATTATTGTTAACATTGTCGCTGAACTGGTCGTGTACTCATATAGTTTAACACACCTAAGCGAAAAAGTCTAGCACAGCCTAGGTCTAATTTTAAGCTTTCTTTACATTTTTGATGCCTGAAGACAAATAGGTTTGCTTTTATAAGCGTGGTGGTAGTTTACTGGTGGTGCTAACAAAATTACCCTGGATAGACCTATCTGCTAGAAAGTCACGGAAGTTTCTTTTTATGAACATCTTCATTTTATTCTTAAAACTACCTCAATTTAGTGTCAGCGCCCCCCCAATTGCCCAGTTTGGAGGCAGCGCCCCTTTGGGGGGCTGGCACCCACTTTGGGAAACCAGTGCTATGGAGCAACAAAGCATTACTCAAAGCTGACACAAATTCATATTTTTGTTTTCTGTCGTTGATTTTTCCGCAGTGCTGCTGGGATGTTTATCACATTATTCACGCATGCATTTCTTGTTTTTTAAACTCAAACTTAGCCTAGGATGTGATGGTCTGTAACTAGAACCATTTGCAATTTGTTGGACAACTGGATACCTATAGAATAAAATAAGCAGACATTCTTTAGCAGGCCTCTTGGGCGTTTTATGTTCTGGGAAGGGGGTGTTCAAGAAAATATCAATTATTTGTCTGGGTGTAAGATGGAGTTGTTGAACTTGCAGTTGAGAACGTTACCTCTACAAAACCTGTAGCAACTGGACTGAGACATGGTTCCCATTCGGTGGGAACCAGCTCCCTGTTGAGACGCAGGTTGATTTGATCTTGGAACTGGTTGAAGAAAGCATTTACACAAAAATGTGCTTTGAAAGTAAAATAATAGTCAAACAAAATTGATGCTACGCTAATATAAAAACCATTTAATTGATAAACAAATAACAAAAAAGGTTTCAAAAACACTGGATAAACGCCTTCAATCCAAGAAAGCATCGACCTACATTTATTCCGCAGTAGGTAGTAACGGATTGTTATCTTAAACAATTTTTTACTCAGCAAAATACCACAGTTTAGCCACATCCAACGCATTTCAAAATAAGTTATCTCGACACAACACATTTAGCTTCAGGTAACAAGTAGAAAGAATAGAATGCAAAATTGAACTTTTACATACAATTCTCTCCTCGTTAAAGGAGACGGAAGAATCGTCAACAACTACCTCAACAAACAGCTTGAATCAAACAACATCTTTCACCCAATCTAGCGTCGACGAAAGGGCGTGGACTTCAGCATCTTTCGATAGAGAAGATACCACTTCGAACAATTTGACATCGGCGACAAGCACTACTGCTAGTAGCACATCAAGTAAGCAAACATAAAATTTAGTGAGTAAAATTTTGGTATAGAATCGGCAGAAACTTTTTTGTATTTTTTTCAAATTCTCCAGCCATTTAATAATCGAGTAATATTATGTTTTTTTTCAGCGGCTTTTAATACAATCTTTTGTTTCGGTGATCGACAACTTTTACCTTGTCGTCCTTCGTGCACATACATCTGTGAAAATGGTTACGTCATTTCGCAAGGATGCAGAGATAACAGAACATGCACACCCACCTGCGCTTGTCCAGAAGAAAAACCAGTCAGAGATGGCTTCCAGTGTATAACAAGAAAAGAGTGCTTGGCTAAAAGTGAGTGTAGAAGATATATTTAGGATATTTAGCCTGAAGGTAAACGTGCTTTAGAAGGCAATCATGTCACTTCATTCGTCCCTGCTGCCGGCTGAAAATACAGTTCAAACTATTCAAACTTTTCATAGTTGCATGTGGCACTGTGGTAGCTTTTCAACCGAAGCATTTTGAAATATTGTTTAGCTTGTTTAAAAAGTGTGATACTCATACACTAAATAATTAAATGCCAACTTTCCGCTCGGTATTCTTTGCACAATATTTCTAAGTAGAACTAATGCGTACGCTAATTGTAGCTATATATATATATCTTCTGTTCCTAATCAATCCTCAGACTCAAAATGGAAATGCACCAAACACTTCAAACCTCTTCAATATCTAAGATCAGTGCATATACTTTAACTTAAGAAGAGTGAAAAACGGGGAGCACCTGTATTGGATAATAAACGAACCAACTGAATCAGTAGCAAACTCACCTTGATGATGGTTATTTCACGCCAGAAAGATCTAACCGCTATATTTCCATCAGTAACTAAAGTCACACTATACGGTAAATAAAGTGGGTTGATATTATTTCACCATTCTTTTAAATTGCTCGGAACATCACCCCAAAGTCTTTGCATATCTGTGAGCTGCATGTATGTTTTAAAAAAACGTTTTGCTCTGGAACAACTCCCAACTTTCAGACAAAGCATCGTATGTATCAAGTTCATGACCAAAATATTTTGTCGCTGGTTGAAATCTTCCTAATTGAAATCTCAACAAAATCTTTCCACTGATGTTTATTGGTGAAATAGGACATAAAGAGTGTTGACGGCTTTTAGCACTCTTTGCAACCGATGATATATGTATTAAACAACCCTTTATATGTTTTGTTTATTTTGCGCGTCATGCCCCCCTGACTTTTTTCCTACCTTTCCACTTAACTCATATCCTCACACTCATAGTTTGAAACAACGTTAAGACTGGAAAAGCTAAATGTGGTCACAATAGGAATTAGAGTTCAAACACCCGTGGTAGAAGCAAGCATAAACACGCATTTCTTACGCAAGGGTTTAAAATATTGGTTCACCTTCACATGCTCGGTAAAGGCCATGCATTAACGTGAATCGAAAACGAATTCGTCATTTTCGGTTGTCACTGAAATAATACGCTTAATAGTGCACTGATTCCGCTGATAAAACTTTCTCCCAGCATTTGTTAAAATTTTTGCACGATTGTTTGAAATGATATCCACAAAAACGATTTTGAATGCTGTTGAGTAGTCGAACAACGCGAATGAACTCAATAACTTGCGTGCTTGTGGAAGTACAGTTAAGCAGAAACATTTTTCTCTGTTGTGATGCGAAGTCAGCACGCAACAAAGCTTTTTTTACAAATAGTACCGAGCATTTCCAGGTATGGTTTCACAGTCGACATCTGTAGCACAGGTGTGTAATGTACACCCGCAGTATATTCGTTGTTTGAAATAACACTATACAGATATTGATGTTGGGTTTACAGGACCACGGCAGTGCACAGGAGGTCGCATACCTACCAACTGTGTAGGCTGCACAAAATATTGTCTGGGTTTTGAGGACACTTCGGTACCGTGCCTTTCGTCACCCAGAAACTGCGTTGCTGGATGTCACTGTCCTTCCTTTGCTCCAATGTGGCACAAAGGTGTTTGCCTGCCTTCTCAATTATGTCCGAAACCTAAAAGTGAGTGCTTTATGTACGTGCGTACACTTTGTATTATTTTTATTTATGCTTTTAGTCATTGCATGTATATAAACTGCCAGACCCGAAGCCAGAGTTTTGAGAAACGTAGCTTAAAAGGCTAAAGTAAGAGCGGAGAAAGCAAACAAGCTCAAGACAAAAAATGAATAAATCAGAACACAAGCTATGCCACAATTAAAAACTGGAAAATACGTCTTTCCCAAATAATTGATTTTCATTGGAACTTTCCACCCGTAAGCATTGCTTGCAGCTTTTATGACTGAGGATACATAGTTTTACGTGAGATCGATTTCCTATTAAAAAATTTGCTGATCGATTCCTTGCTTACTGCACTTGTGGAGAGTACTTGCTGGAATCAAAAGATTCAGGTTCTTACAAGTCATGGAACCGTAGAAACTGGCTAGGATTCGTTTCGGTCCTAAATTAGAGAATCTTGCTTTTACACCTCATGCCTTTCAAAATGTTTATCTTGCCCATTTCAGAACTTAATTAGCACACTTGCTGGTACACCAGAAAAGTTACAAGATTTATTGGAGGAAGATCTCCGTAGATATAAAACAAACATAAACAAATGTGAGGAGCATACTGTTGTAAATTCATTTTCGCTGGACAATAATAATTGTTTTAGTGGACATCGCAGCAAACTAAACATGGTAAAAACAAGGTTAAAATATTCATAAATCTAAGCACTGCACAGAATACGAAATTAAACACAACATTTTTGGAAAAGATCACCTATATCTTTTCAATGTTATTAAAACCCCTAGTCCATTGCAATTCTGTAACTAATCACTGCGAAGATCGTACCGAACTTGAAAGCAATTACATCAAGACTGCTGTGTTCCATTTGCTAGCATTTTATCCGAAAACCTGGTGCTTAAAGAATTTCTAACTCTTCCATTTAGTCTAATAAGTTTCGCTGAATAAACATTTTTGTCCAGGTTTCAAAATTGATCATCGTTTTCATTCTCTACTTTGAACTTAAAGCAACACAAGCTCTCGAAAAGTTATGGCACACAGAAAAAATTTCAAACGAGCCATTTATCCAAGCTATTGCACATCACGATGAATAGAAAAATTGGAATAGGCTGTTTACAGCTCTTCTCTAGGAATTTAAGAACAGGTTACATTTCGCTGTCATTTTCCTGAACGTAAGCGGCGCGTAGAATAAAGTGTGCCTTATTTAACATGGCGCTAAATTTATCTCCTCGAGTTGTGTCTCAGTGACACTATAGGACAAATCGCAGGACTGTGCTATTATTTTTACCTGGGGTGACTGTATGTTTCGGTTTCATTGACACAGGCCCATTTGTTGTGATTGTGCCCTTCTCGTTTTGTTACTTGGCCGCCCCCCGAAAACAGACCGGCTGCAGGTAGAGCATAAATGAGCGTTGCACAAAGGGAACGAAAGAAATCAGCTTTGAAAATTTTCGTTGCGGTTGTTCTTTGCTTTTCACTTTTCATTAATTCAGGGGAATTCGAACAATTTTCCCCAATTCAGAATACACTCAAATTGCCATTCCCGCTATTTGAAAGCTTCACAGCCTAATCTGCCCACCGTCCGGGTTTGGGAAGTCAAATTATGGCCACTCTGTTTTATTCCTATTTACTGATGGTGGTTTTAAGTATAAGCTGAAACGTCTGAGCATGTTCTCGTACGTTGCGAATATGCTTTTAGGAATTAAAGCATTTATCATCTTCAACGTAGTATACGCAAAAGTTTTTCATAGAATTGAGAAACTGCTTGCCGTAAAAATTTGTTATCGCCACATTTTGTGACGTCAGCTGTGACTAAGTTTTTTTGTAGAAAATAGATCTGCATCGTATGAAGTTATCCGGAATTTTTGTAGTGTTTTCTTGAAAATATAAAGAAGATAAAAAAAACAAAAGAAGGGCATCAGTTTTTTTGTGAACTGGTAATATTTATTGGCAAAAAGAGCGAAGAACAGAAAGGTATTGAAGTTTTTTCTAACCATTTTGAAAATATTATCTTCATTATATTCGAAATTCGTAGTTTTTATCATCAACTGTTGATGATACTCTCTACCTTGATGTTTTCTCTTTTGCCCTCAACAAAATTGACAAATACTATACCTCACGTGCTTCATTTCGATAAACTTCCTGCGCTTGAGGGTGGCCCTTCCTATAGCCCGTCTCCAGCGTTTGTGATCTGCAATAGGTGAAGGTAAAGTAGGTATCTATCTACGTATTCCTTTTCCATGGATGCTGTAAGTTGAACCTCTGAAATGCACCTGTTGGGGATGACTTTGGTAAAAGTGGCATCACAGTGCAAAAGTTCCCTTCAGCTGCTTTCTTAAGCAATTAAATCTGACAAGGAAATTATCCCGGAATCAGAATAAATGTTTTTACCTAAAACTAGCGTTAAGATTCGGTAAACTTAAGACTATGGAATGTAGCCTATAGAATGTGCAGCGGCAACACAGAAACAGCTGAAATCAATTGCTTTTCTGCGATATTTTCGCCAGGCCAAAAGTACTTGACCTGAGATTCCACTTAATTTTTCTCAGTTGTGCGAAGAACAGTGCAGTGCGGGACTCAACATTATCAACCGATGCTTCGTATCATTGGTAAGTTTCATCAAACACATTTGATAATCATCGTAATTTTTTACTTGCATTTTTGTCTCCATCTTGTTATGGAAAAGCGTAACTGCTGCGAAAAGAATACTTCGTTTTTGACAGGCCTTCCTCAAAAATAGGCTAAACGTTTGAAGGGCGTAGAAATGTTAATTTTCGAGAGTTTACTTTAACAAATCTTGCACGATATACTGCACATAGACAACGATAAACAAGCGTGATGCTCACGTACAAGGCTACAGGATTTTGATAGATTGAAGAGTACGAGGTATTGGTTTAATTAATTGCACTTTTTTGACATCAGTCCAACAGATAGCATACCAGTTATGTCTTTCACGGGGCTTTGGCAGAGGTAGCTCATATACCAGTATTTAGAATTGTATGGTAGTTATAAAAGCTTTTAGCAAAAATACGTCGGCGCGTAAACTCTAAGCAATTCCACAGATGGACAGCAGCGAATTGCAAAAACATATTTCAAAACTGAACGCACTTTTTTGTTTTTTTTTTCTATACTCAAAGTGCTTTCCAGGGTTAAGAAAACAATATTAATTGGTGTCAAGCTTGGAAAATTCGTGCATGAAGTGAAATCCATCTCAAATTCTTGGATTTGATATACTGTAGGAAAGACTGTAGTTTGGTTGTGTTTCATGTAAATTGAATCCGTACGTTTCGAACAGCGACGTCACCAAAATGTATGCTGCACGTCTAGAGCAGCCATGTCCAACCGAAATGCCTCACTGGGCCAAAAATTTTGTTGCTATCTTCGTGAGGGCCGCACACTGATTGACTTAGTATCATTTTTGCAAATCAAAGTTTAGTTTAAAGTTACTGACAGCATATGAGTACTAACTGCAATGGTAACGACTGGTACTTAATTACTCCCAAACTGCGATGCGATAGGCAAATTACTGCTACCGGAACAACAAAGGTATACTTGGACATCAGTTTAGTACAGAGGAACGCATGAGTAGAAATCAGAAAACTAGAAATCAGTTTTGAACCGACAATTCAGTGGATATGTGGAAATCTATCAGTGAGTAGTGCACCCTTTTCCTTCATTGTTTGAGCGAGTTCGTTTCCACTGCTTGGCCGCACTAGATCTCCGGGCAGGTGTTGAGCAGCCATTCGATTTTCTCATCGTCCAGGACCGTCAGGCTATGCAGTCCATGGGGTGGTTGATGATTTGGACAGCGGAGGATAACATTGTTAACGGTCTGTTCTTCTGCGCCACACTCACAAGCCGCGCAAGGGGCCATGCTCCATTTGTGCAAGCAGGAGCGAAAACGTCCAACACCGGTGCAGAGGCGGTTAAGCCGAACCAATGGGCATCAAAAGGGGGGCAGGAGATCAAGGCTTCCCCTGGATTTTGAAATTTTTAGCAATAAAGTTTGTTTTCTTAGTTTCGAGTGGTGAAGCGGAATTTTACCACTTTTGGCTCCCTAGAAAAATTCTTGGAAAAATGCGCTATTCGTCCCGCCTGGAAAAAATCCTTCAGACGCTGGCCGGACACACGGTGTTTTTGGAAGAGCAATTCCAGGAGGGTGGGTGTATGCTAATGTCAGGGATGAAAGTACCGTGCCTTTTAAGTGTTGTCCACCGCTTCGCACTCAATCGGTGATCCGCCCAAAGCACCGCACCTATGTTGTTGTCGTCGTAAGATTAACTGATGAGTTGTAGTGCGGCAGGTACAAAGGGTTTTCTAGATTTGAGATGCCGTGCAGCGCTGAGTGGAGCAGATGTCCAGACTCCATGGCACGGCGTGCTAGAGATGGCGCGGCTCCATTGCGACGAAGGTCAGCAGGTCGGATGCCCGCGAGGATAGGAAGATTGTCCACTGGTGTAGGACGCAGTCATCCAGTCACAGTTCCCAAGGCGTCGTTGATGACAAAATCAATGAGGCGGGTGTCAGCACTGCGGCAACAGACAGGAGCGCAGCACTCTGCTGTTGAGTGGACCAGGACTGACGGGGCTATTCGCAACGTTGTTGTCCCAGTACCCCAGCCCGGTGGTAAGGGTGAAGCTGCGAATACTGATAAGTTCCATGATCATGCGGAATATGTGTCTGCCAGGTAGCAATCGCAACAACTTGCAGGTGAGTCCACGATAACATGTAAAGTCGTAGGCTGCTGTGAGACTGACAAACGCAGCTCTGGCCTTCTTCTTAGCCAAAAGCCTACAGTATCCTCGGTGTCTTGCTTCAGCGAATTAATATGATCAACGGTCGACCTCCAATGTCGAAAGCCCGCCTGTTCCTGCGGGAGTATTGGATCAATAATTGGTTTGACAAAAGCGTAGATGAATCTCTCGAGGAACTTGAAGGGGACACAGTACACAGTAGATACATATAGGGCGATAACTCTACGGGTGCCCCAATGTCTTTCTCGGCTTACGGATCGCAATTACTAGTGCTCTTCTCGAAATGCTGGAAATTTTGAATTGAGGCATGCAGAAAGTGAAGGAATCTCAAAACCAGGATTTGTGAGCTGATCAGGCGTGGAGTGTTAACTCGGGAAAAATAGAATCTAATACCAGGGATTTTCCTGGCTCTCCTCTGGCGTGGAAGAGCCAGAGATACTATCTCACTTTGGTGTTGGGACATTCCGTAGGTCGGACACCTCCTTGTTGTCGAGGCTCGTGGTACCTCGTCTTGTGTGGGCCGTTCTTCACGAGTTGTGAAGCGATGGAATTTGCTGAATTGGGACACAGACGGAAGGACTGTCCGGACCTTCCAGTAAGTTTATTGATGGTGGTTCACCTCTTGCGGTTGGAGTGCGAGAAAACGATGGAATTGACAGCTTCTTCCAATCAGACAGTAAAGACCATTGCATCGAAAATGTCAAATTTGAGATTATAAAAATGAAGACAGGCTGTCGTTTTGTTCTACATAGACAATAATGAAAAGCTCACTGGGCCGCACAAAACCTTCGACTGGGCCGCATGCAGCACGCGGGCCTCAGGTTGGACATAGCCGGTCTAGAGATTATTTGTTTTTCTCATTTCATTTGACATTTGTCGGTTTTGTTCAAAAAGCAACACCGGTTTTTCTTGTATTGCTACAGTGATAGATCGGGAGCCCAAGGGGATGGATTTAGCTGAAACGATTACCAATTTCAAATCTATTGTACACATGAAATCTCACAAATTTTGTCTGCTCAAACATGAACCAGTTTCGAACTCCATTATTTTTAAACAGATTCAATTATTCTATTTACTCAATTATGCAGTATTGCGAAAGGCTGCGTCATATTAACAGTCTGTTGCCGCATTTTTGTAGTCATGAAACACTTGACTTACTGTCTTCAGAAGGAGCTCTTTTTAGGTATAGGCTTCTCAACAAATTTGCATTAGCCATCCGTTTCGCAACAGGATTCCGTATCAGTACCTTAAACTTTCCTTGCTAATTCTGATATAGCCTCAGCTCTCTTAACTTCACACGGATTTAAGTGATTATTTAGTTTATTGGTACCATTGTTAACAAAATAGTGTATGACGTATTGTACACTGTTTTTTTTTTTGAAGAAATAGTGTCATTGCAAAATATGGGTAGTTTTCAAGAGACCAGCTTAAAAACTTTGAAATTTTTGGTGCTGTTGTATGCTCATGAATTTTGTTCATAAATTGAAATATGAAACATATTTAATTCTTTTATCCACCTAGTCCCACATCTACCTTTCGCAGTGGCGATGTTTTGGGGCCCCTTCATAAGAGGTTTGCTCGGGCCCCTAAATTCTGATATCAACCCCTGACCATGAGTAACAATGTCCATACCATATGCAAATGTGTTTTGTTTCAACTGGTTTCAAAATCATAGATTAGATTTAAGTAAGATTCCTTACCAGATGTGAAGCTCGAAGTCTCAAAAATTGCTCAAGCCTGAACGATTTGGTTGTTTCCGAATAGAAATGGTTTTGTTGTGCTTTTGTTCTTATTTAAGATGTTTTCACAGGTGGACAGCGAGCTGTTTCCGGGTCATGGCCGTGGATCGTTCAATTAATTAAAGGAGTTTTGGGAACACAAACATATCAATGTGGAGGAACGCTTATTTGCTCGAACTGGATTCTCACAGCTGCCCATTGTTTCTTAAATACCGAAACATTAACCTTAGAGTAAGAACACGATTTATGGTTGGGTGAAAAATATTTTATAGTGTATTTCCGTTGCTGAGGTACTACTCAAATAGCTTTTTTTGAAGAACAAACTTTATTTTCAGCGATAGGAGTCTAACCAGATGCAAAACCCCGCAGCACATTGCATACGAATTCTGTTTCACCGAAGTGATTTAAAGCGATTGGTAAATCTTAACCTGAACATGTCAGAGAACAATTCATGCTGTCAGGAATTGGCGTTTATCGATTTTTTAAACCAGAGGTGGACAAATAGTTTGGCTATTGGGCCACTTTGAGAAGACCGTGCCTTCTAATGGTAACAGAAGCAAGTCTCAGTTGAAGTTGTGATAAGTTGGAGGAAATTTCGGATTTGAAGATATTTCCTGAATGCTTCCAAGGGTCAATGAAAAGGCCACATGTGGCCGCAGGCCGCTAATTGCTCACCACTGTTGTAAACCATTTACAAAATTCGTGTAAAA
>JGI24159J19872_10000563_pt1 | contig 34179 bp, 24 predicted proteins | sample Ectturendosymbi4_FD_19872 | JGI IMG/M metagenome (IMG submission 19872) | reverse complement strand
ATAATACTGACGCATGACAATCAAAGCACACTTTCATCATTCAGTCTGTTTCTGAGTTTTGTGACAAATAGTCCCGTGGCTGAAAAAGCCCTCTCTGGTTCAACTGATTTGGGCTTGATTATAACTAAGGCATGGAACAGTTTTTCAAGGTTATTTGACCTCTTCTTTATAGCCTCAAAAAGACTCATTTCCTTTTCCAAAATTTGTGATCGGATCTCTTCCTGTGCCGGAATAGTTTTGTGGTCTTCACCCTCATGGATTACATGGATTCTGTGCTTTGATTTCAAATGGTTGATAAAACTTTCAGTTCTTCAACCACCTGCATAACGGAGCACAAATTGCATTATGGTGTTTGTTGAGCCTTTTTGTATAAGAAATGACTCTAAGCTTCTGATTTTCTTTGATTACCAACGTCTTTAAACTGAATGCGTGCGATTAAAGATCTACTTTAAAGTCGCTTCTAAAGGAAAGCCAAATATTTTGTGGAAAGTTATTGCAAACTGAAAAGGAACGAATCGGTTTTGCAAAGAATCACAACTTGTATATGAACTAACACATAACAGCTTGTAAATGAACTAACTAGTAACTACGAAACTACGGCATACCTCTGAAGAACTACCTCACGTGGTAGTTATTTAATTAAGTTAAGTTGGCAAAAAGACAAAAGTTCGGCTAGACGCCTATTATGTGCAAAATGACGTCGCGATCCGCCTGAATAGGTCAACTGATCGAAAATATAAGCTGACCAACAACGAACGTATGAAGGTCACCGAGCAAAACCCCGCACCTCGTGCCTCATGATAATAGTTGAAAGTTCAAACGTGCTGATTTAGCCGTTACCCGCGCCAATCTGCAACTTCAGTGTTATCAGAATCGCTAATATTTGAATGCAACAGCAATTCCAAAATTTTTAAAATATCCGGGTTTAGCAGTTGAAAAAATCCGTGTTTCGGGAAGTAGAAAATAGCCAAAAAAAACGGGTTTCGGGTTCGGGAAAACCCGGGTTGGAAACACTAGTCAGAACCTCGTTGTGGTGAACTTTTGCATTGTGCCACACTGTGTATAACGCCTATTGCACCAGTCAAGTCTGATTAAATCGTATGCTAACCAGAGAATCTTAAACATAACTATTGAACGGTACTTGAAGTAATCCAGGGTTGAACCTGGTTCCTATATAGTGGTTTATTACAAACTTTTTGCATCTGGATAAAGTTTATCAAACATTCCACGCACGCGAATGCTAGACACAAACTTCTCTTCGTTAAATTACAACAAGAAGTTTTCAGGTTGAAATAATTTCGCTGTTTAGGCGATTCTGGAAACTCTTGAACAACTTTGGATTGATTGGAATGAAAGCGAGCGAGAGAATGGCCGACTTGAAAACAGAATAAAAATTCTTGAAGAAGAATTGAAAAGTACAAAGTACAAGGTTCGTATTTTCCTGAGATGAACCAGTTAATTAAGAAAGAATGAGTCGAACACGGACATCGCTTGAAACAATTTGTTTATACCTCAAGATAGATAAAGTTTGAAACCTTCTCCAAACGTCATTTACGAGCATTACTTGTTAGTGAAAAATTTGACTTATGACATCAGCATTTCATAACGATATTTTTGTAAAAATCTAGACTGCATATTTTAAAGCATGCTTCTGATCGACTTTCACGTTTTCAAACATGTTTCTCTATCGGTATTTTTCTATTTCTTAACTTTATCTGCGCAGTCGTTCCAGGACCGGTCGGAACTTTCTGAGTACATTGATCAACTGTTGGAGAAAATCAAAGACAAAGAGTCGAGCTTAAGGGAAGCTGATGACGACACCACGTCTATGAGGATTGCTTTGGAAAGACATTATGAACATATAGTCCAGAAGCTGAGAAAACAGACAGCAAATCTCAAAGTAGTAGTCTGAATTGTGAAAAAAAGAATTTGTTTTGAATAAGCAAAAAGGGCAATTAAAGAAGACTAAAACAACTGGTTTTAACTAGAAATATGAAAAATATTTTTTCTGCAGAATGCATGCTTTTCTGTGAGCTGCAAAAATAACTGTTATGGGTGACACTTTTGCTGGTAGTTGAAAATTGGTTTAAATCATAAACGTCCTCAAAAGGCTCTGGAACTTTTGCAACAAGCCGTGCATTGATTTCAATCTTGAAATCAGTTGCATATTTTGTTGAAATAAAAAATTATATAGTGTAAAATTAAATTTTCGTGGCAACGATTTAATCTAATCTACTGAAAAATCTGTTCTAAGGTTTGTACTATTTTTACAAATGTTAGTAACTAATGCCGGTAACCAGCTTGGACACAAGGGGAGGCGAAGAGTTTTTCTGAGAGGGGCACACATTTTTTAAACAATGTCCAATGATTTTAAGTATGTCCAACACATTTTTCCTTGTCCTCTAGTTATGGGCCTGATTGTGACTATCAATCTTATATGGTTTCGGTTACATTGACGTGAAAATCTGTGAGCTGCTCGGATGACGTTTTTCAATCAAATAATGTAACATCTTTTTTGTAGAGTTTTTTAATGACCGATGCCTAGTTTCTGTTGCTGGATTGTGTTGCAGGAAGAGAAGCGTTGTTTGAAAAAAGAATTGGATAAAATAAGCCAAGAAAGAACTAGTTCCACGGAGGAAGAAATTGCTTCAAAATGGAAAGAAATAACAAAAAGTATGGACTCAACTTTCTTGTGTTATAAAAATATGCTTGTATCATGAAAAGATTACAAATATGCATGTTGGTTTGTACAAATGAACGATACGTATTTGAATGTTGTACACGTAATTTGATTAAAATTTTGTGCTAGACATAAGAATATTTTTCTCTCTACACCTTTTACACGACTAAATTCCTATTCATTGGTGGTGTTTCTTGACTAACTTTTACGTAAAATGCATAAACAGAAATTCATGGCTTTATGACTAAGGCAAGTTGTAACAGAACGAAAGTGTCGAACCCAGGCCCGTAACCAGCTTGGGACACCAGGAAAGGCCGAAGAGTTTTCCGAGAGGGGCCCAAATTTTTTCAACTATGTCCAATAGTTTCAAAATATATCCAACAAATTTTTCCAGGGGGGGCGAAAAACTTTCTAGGGGGGCTTCTCCCCTCTGCGCCCCCCTGGTTACGGGCCTGGTCGAACCCAAGACAAATACAGAAAGCTTTCCGTGGGCCACGCAGCTACTTTCGCAGTGAATGCTGCACTGGTGACAAGTCAATGGCAGCACCGCGCATTAACTCTTTCTTTGCAATCACCAATTAGCGCTGAGCAGAAGGCTGGACAAGGCGCAAGTGCAGTTGTTCACCACTTCGGTATTACCCGACAGGGAATCGAACCAAGTCTACCAGCTTTAGTGGCGCACTGTACCACCTAGCTGGTAAATGATGGTTTAGTTTTAGTCGTTCTTTGTGGTGCACTCTCTGCATGTAAAATTTCCTTTCTGAATAAATATCTATTTTGACTCTTGTCGGTCTTATTTGTTTCTTATCGGCTAAAATGCCCCCTTCTAACTTTTTGAATAGATAACACTCTCAAATTGTTATCCGCGGGCATGTATATTGTGACCTCCACGCAAAAGATTTCAAAAACATGTTTTATTAACATGCTTTTTATTTCTTGGAGTGAAAACGCTTTATAAATTATTTAATAAAAATGTTTTGTCAGTGCGGCCTTCATAGCCCTGCAACGAAAAAGAGGCTTAGTTTGCTCTCGGCTGCAACTCATGCTATCAGTCTGGTGACGACACAATAGCCATTGTTTGGTTATATCGACAATCTACTTATCAAAGGGAGAGCAATTTCATGAAATTAAAAACACTCGCTCAATTTAGAGTTTCGTCACCTTCCTGACCCCCTGACAGGGGTGGAATTAGGGCGAGGCAAATGAGGAACTTGCCTCGGAACCCCTTTTGAAATGCCCTGGGCCCTTTTCTTAAAATATCGATTAAAAAGTTTTATGCTGTTTAATATATTTAGGTTTTCTTGCCAATATTGCTTCACAGAAATTCTTCAGATTCACTGATTTTTAGACGTATTATTGCTAATTCATCACTTCGCAAAGTAACAAAACCTTCATTTGAGGAAGCACGAATTTCCATTTTGTACGACAAATAATGTTTTTTGTCTGTGTTTGGCACAAACCGAGGGTTTCTGAAATTTGAAACCTAAAAATTTGAAGCGGAAAAGTTAATATAACTGTTGACAGTGGCAGAAACATCTACTAAGCTTTGAAATAGCACTCTGTGGTTAGCAACACTTTTAAATGTACTTTATCTTCATAGTATGTACAAGCATTTTCAAATAGTGTGATACGCAATATGCGTATCATGCGATGTAAGCACGTTTCATATTTGCTGTGATTTTTCGAGCAGCATAAATGTCTAATTTCTGCTAAGCAACCAACGCCTTAATTGAGACCGTAATTTTCGAGACCTAGACCTCTTTTAAACTTCAAGACAGAGACCCAGACTCTCTCAAAACCGTCTTGACAAAGACTGAATGTTCGAGACCGAAGTCGATATTTTTCGGCTTGTGAATGAAAGTTGACTTTGTGTTAAGTTCTGCAACAGTTGATCTGGTCCTTCGCCGTGACACCTCCGAGAACTGATTTTTCAAACGCTATTCATTTTTTCAAGTATTTTGCTGAGTCTTCTTCCAAAAAAAGACAAACAAAGAACAGTTTGAGCTACGTGACCTTTACAAGTTATGTTTATGAAGTATTCCAAGTATCGGGACACAAAAGCGCATGACGCCAAAACCTGCATCATTCGAAACGAAACCGAAGCTCACGAAAACGAGCCTCGAGACACGTTTTCGGAACTGAAACCAAGTCTCAAAACTTTCATCGTAGGTCAGAACCAATAAAAGTGTGATGTGGAGCACACTAGTTAATTATGAATTACTGCACACGTAGCTCTATAGTAGTAGAGCTTCAGTTTAAGAAAATTCAAAGATTTGACTTCAGTCCAGGACAATGAAATGTTTTGACGTATCTTGGCATTTTTTATGCTTTGGCACTCTCGCTTGCAAAAGAAAAATATCGTTTTCTTTTCTTGTGTGCAATTGCGAATCAACCTACATGTGCTTCGTTCACATGCTTCCCACAATAAATCTATTCTTTCTGCATTGATAGAGATGGAATTCGAAATAACTCGCTTGCAGAAAGGAAACAAGGACCTGAACCAGACTGTCTCCAAACTGCGTGCTGAAAATGCTCAGTTGCTGAGCGAATGCCAGTCTTTGAGTCAGCGTTCGTCGGAGTCTGCGGCTGCTTCTGCCACTTTACCCTCGCATTGCGATTCACTCAGTTCTGCTGATGTTAACTCGTTTTTCACAAAAATTTCATGAAACTTCATCGCGCCATGGAGAACTTGAATGAGACACATCTCTCACTGTGGAAGACAACGCGGGATCGTTGATGATAACTGAAGTGTTTCTTTGTGGAAGTATTCTGAAGGAGTCGGAACAACTCACACAAACTTAACATTATCACTTACGCAACAAATGTTAGTTTTTTGCCAATTATCAAACAAGCTTTGAGCCCTTGCAAGTAATTATTGGTGCGTGTAAATTTTTTAGTTCTTTTTGCAGAATCGATAAAATGACAACCCATGAGGAAATGCCTGAAACTATAAAGAGAGAACGATTATCGCTCAGGAAATTATATGGACAAGAAATAGGTGGAATATTTTATTGCAGATCCTGAAAAGTTCGAAGTCAACCCAAGTGATATTTAGCTGAATGCCAAAGGAACTTAATGCACAGAAATTTGAGAAATTTCAAAAGTTTAACAGCATAAACCAGATGTTCCTACTACCATGACCTATTATATTTGTGTTTGGCGTGTATCAGTATTACACTGGAAAGGCATCAAATCATGTGAAATAAAGAAAAGCAAAAAGTTAAGAAAGGGGTACGTAGGGTGTCACGTGGCAAAACGTAGAACGCAGACATGGTGAGACCTCTATTAAAACCAAAAATAGTCGTGTTGTCGTGCTGTGGGTAGCTGGAGAGATGCAGCAATTTGACACGGGTGGAAAGAACTGAAGACGCAATTATTTTGGTTGCGCAACATCGTCGAAATTTCAAATGATCTAAAACGCGCTGCTCGACATAAAACACGGCTTTAATGAAGTTGAATAGCATTAAACGAGCAGGTGGCATTTTTAGAACAAGTTTTGCAGCTGGGTGAATTCGTTGCAGTTCACACACAGAGCAACTCCTTTCCCAACACAACCATCGGACCTTCTAATTTAGCTTGCCCGATCTTTGTGCGAAGTGAAATAAGGTCATTGAACGCAATTTGGAGAAAAAAACAGCATTTATTCACAAGTGTTTCAGTTCGTGCAACTGATGCCTGTGAAATGAATCCCCAAAACAAAGTAAGTTCCTCTCAAATTATAAAGCGACAACTACTTTTCTGCTGCAACCTACAGATTCGAAGAGTGCTGCTGCAGCATAAAAGCCCAACGTGGACTGAAATATGAATGAGTAATTGATTTTAAAAATAATTCTTAGACCAATCACAACGATTTTGCAAGAATGACTTTAAACCTTTCTTTAGCAATTTTTCTTGAATTAATTTTTTACTTATTTTTACTCCCCTAAGTAACGACATGAAACGAAATTTCCATGGTCAAATAAAAAAAGCGTGAAGCTATTTTTTCTGGTTTGCAGCAGGCAGAACTTTTGTTAAATGGTGGATTTTTTGTCATGCCGCACTCTTCGATCATCTCCTACGGTGGGCCATGAACAATGATGATGTATCAGCGTTGTATTCGCTGTTCGGTCACCAGCATGCTTATTTGCAAATTTCGTTTTATATGCATATCTGGTTTGTTTCGTCTGGTTATAGCATTTTGTTAATTAACACAGCTGGTTCTAACTGGTATGAAACTGTGTTGAATGAACTTTCTCAACTTTTTCAATATTTGTGTATTATTTTCAAATATTTACATGTACCTGTAATGTTGTGACGTCAGTGTTGTCATGTCACGAGTTCCAGACACGCATGGACTGTCATGTTACCATATATGGTCATAGTACACCGAGCGTAAAGCACGAGTTTTCGTGTGATAAGGCAGTTCACATTTGGCGACGAGGTGAACGGTGAACAGGCTTGTTATTAATTGATTTTCTGCCAGCGGTCTGTACTTGGAAGAACTGTGTTTTTGCCAACTTGATTGACAGTGAGTGGACTTGCAAGTCATGTCGCAGAATTTCCTGTCCCTACCACCATTGTGTGAGAAATTTGACTTTGAGCAAATGCCACGGAATTGGAAATTTTGGTTAAGAAGTTTTAAACTCCATGCCAGAGATAATAATATTGCGGATGATGGCAGAAAAGTTGCTCTTTTGCTGGATCGAGCAGGACGATATGCGCAGACATCGTTTTATGCCATAGCTGGTCCCAACGCTGATGCGAAAGCGTTTGACGAAACAATTGCTTGATTCGAAGCAAAATTCGAACGTAAGCCTAATCTGTTGTACGAACGATGTTTATTTTCTGCTATGCGACAGCAGAAAGAGGAATCTGTTGCCCGGTTTGAATTGCGACTCCGTGAAAAGGCAGAAGTTTGTGAATTAGGGGACGCTAACCTAGTTGACACAGTTATTCTTGACTAACTTGTTCCTAATTTGTGCAACCTTGAGTTAAAGCACAAACTCGTTGAAACGGAGGACTTGACTTTAGAAACAGCACTTGCAAAAGCAAAACTGTTTGAGACGTTGCGGTCCCAGGTTCCGCACATGGGCGAGAAGCAACAGGCAGCCGATAATCACGATGCGCCGAACTCAGTGAATTCTGTTTCGGGCCCCTAGCGTAAGGACGCATCGCGGGGATGGCGAGTACGTTCGTCTACTAACGCGAAGTCAGACAGGCCTGCTATAGTGTGCTATGGTTGTGGGCGGAAGGGTCGCCGGGCCAAAAGCTCTCAATGCCCAGCGAAGGAAAATAGTGTTTTAACTGCGGGAAATTCGGACACTTCAAGAATAAGTGCAGAAAACTTTCTCAGCCCCAGTCCCAAGTGAAGTCAAAATCAGCGAACATCAAGTAAGTGGTGTAAACACGGCTTGGGATGATGCGATTGACTCACAGACGTTTGCGTATTCGGTAGTGCCGCAAGGGAATGAACATGCCACACGCCTTTGCGTGGGAGGGGTGACAATTTCAAACGCTATGATTGGCTCTGGAGCTTCTTATAATTTAATGGGCAAGGCGACTTGGGAAAACTTAAAGCAATCCCAAGTTCGGGGGTCTTTCAGGAAAGAGTCGATTCGTTTGTTTGCATATGGTAGTGAGACACCGCTGTCAATTCACGGATTTGTTNCTACCGATGTTGTTTCACTAGATACGAATGAAAAGTGCACTACAGATTTGTGGTAATTCAACGAGATGCAATTACGCTGCTGGGAAAACAGTAAGCCATGAGTTTGGGCTTATTGAGAGTAGAGCCACAAGACAGTCACGTTGATCACTATCCTGAGTCCAGGGATTCGATTATTTCCCGGTACAAAGATTTGTTCACCGGCGTGGGCTTGCTCACAGATTATTCCGTTCATTTACATATTGATAAGAGCATTAAACCGGTCGCCCAGCCAATGAGACGAACTCCATTTCGGCTGAGGGAGAAAGTCGATGAAAAACTCGACGAGCTGTTGGCGTATGATATTATTAAGCCAGTTACGAACGGGCCAACTAGGTGGGTCTCGCCCTTGGTTGTTGCACCAAAACCGGACAGGGATGTACGCGTTTGTGTCAATTTGAGGCGCGCCAACGAAGCTATTGTCCGAGAACACCACCCAATGCCTACAGTTGAAAATTTGCTGCACGACATCAATGGCAGTACCATGTTCAGTAAACTGGACTTAAAACTGGGTTTGCATGACGTCACAGCATTATAGTAACCTTACCTCTAACCTTGTTCATTCATTCATTCATTTTCACATCTGCTTTTCCTCTGGGCAGGGTCGCGGTAACAGCGGCCCTACGTGGACTCGAAATACCTCAGGTTTTTAGCAATCTCTGATAGTTCTGCTGGCTCCACACCAAAACCGGATAAAGCATGCTCGGTGGTGTAATCAAGCCACCTGCTCCATTGTCGACCTCTGGGCTGCTTTCCCGTTGAGTGTAACCAGTAGGATTGCCCCGCCAATCTTATATGTCAGATTTTGGTCACGTGGTCACACCAGCGCAGCTGAGATCTTTCTATTCGGAGAAGTGGTTCGAAATTCAAGGTTCTACAAATTTCACAGTGTACACCGTGAACTTTTCACAAAAATCAGAGCTTTGCCGCTTGTATTTGAGCAGTTGTACAAACTTTCAGTCATTATGGGCAAGATTTATTACCATAGATGAGGATCGGAACAAAGACCTATTTAAAACTGACAGCTTTGCGGTGTTTGAAAGCTCCAGTTTTGTGACCACAGAGCGATGAAGCTAACGCAGAACTGCGTTTGCTTTACCAATCCGTGTATCAATCTCTTTATTCCGCCTTCCGTCACTTGTTAATATCACCCCAAGACAAGGTACTTGAACTTCTCAACCTGCTGCAGTGTATTGCTGCTTACTTGCAGCATCCACGGCGTTGGGTTTCTGAAGAAACATAATCCCTCGTGTTTTCATTGCTGACTTTCATTCCCGTTTGGTCGCACGTAGCAGAAAACCTATAAGTGCATGTTGGAGGCCATGTTCAGAGGATGCAAGCAGCACCAAATCGTCTGCGAAGAGCAAACAGTTGATCGTGCAGTTCCCAACAGTGACATCTTCGTAGACTTGGCTGTGGATGAGTAGTCAACTCATGCAGACTATGAATAGGGATAACACACACTCTGGTCGGAGTGCAACACCCGCGTAAACAGCTGAGATTTAACACCGCTGGCACAGTCACAAACCTCTGAGTAGGAGGATAAAGATTTGACGGCTGGCAAAAGGCGTTCGTCAACACCGTCCTCCCGCAATACTCGCCAAAGCTTTCCTCGACCTTAACCTATTATTGTTGGACTGAATTTTGCGTTAATTTGCATCACTGTCTTTTAACAAATTTACCGAACCTTATATAAGTAATTTGTTCTTGTTGCTGACGTTATTGTTGTTGTTCCCCGTTTTTTGTTCACATGTTCGTGTTATTTGAGGGCCTCAATTTAATGACCTCGAGGCCCATCGTCTCTCTTTATTCACTGTTTTTTGGGAATAATTTCAATTTTATTAATCAAACGAACAGTCACCGTAAAAAGGAATAAATAAAACGTGCGTCCACTATTATCAACATCAGGAGTTCGACGGACGCAAAATTTCTAACAACAAAACAGATTAGATCAACACGATTATAACACGATTTGTGAGTCTTTCAAGGTATTGTATTTCAAACAAAACATAATTTTGGAACAGAAATTAGATTAGTTCTTTTCACGAATCCTCAGCTTCTGTAACTTTTGAATCCGACAGTAGTTTAGGCCAATGAAATAAGAAGCCTAATCATCGATGCCTTCTCGAAAACAGAATTAGAAAAAGAGATGCTTTTCATAACTTTCTGCGACAATTCAGGTACAAATAATTGTCTATTCTTTTCTTAGCTGGTTTGTTCAAGTGATGCACTCCAACCAGGAAAATACTCTTCACGTCAGTCATTCCCAAAAGATTCGGGCAATCCCCAATGAATTAACACACATGTTCCTACTCTATAAATAAATTTAAAGTAGATCTCAGAAAACAGCTGCATCTTATCTCTGTGTCTTCCAAGGTCAATCACTTTTATCCATCAAGCAGAAAATGAGAATGTGATGGCAACTTGAAAGTATTCATAGAGCTTGCATTAGTTCAATCTTAACGCTGTTGTAGGTGTATTTTGTGTTTCAAGAAATGGTGCAGACGTGTATTGTCTAAGCATGACTTTTGCACAGAGATACAGTATGTGCCAAGGAAACATCTGGCTTCAACTTGCATGCACTTCATGCATATACTTATGCAGATTAAAGCTCTTTGAGGAGTTTGTTAAGTGTTTTGGTTGCGACGGCCAAGCAAAATGAATGGAAATATTTCCAGTCTTCAATTTTCAACATGTTTTCGGCAGTAACGTTTGTACAAACTTGATGTTTGTCAGTTGGTGCAAAGTTTACATATGACACAAATTTCAAGATGCAGTTTTCTATCCAGGAAACTTAAAAGTAGCAGAACGAACATTTTCCTTGTCATACGTTGTAGCTAAAAATGACGATTTGTTTTTAAAAAATGGGTGGTAATTCAATGTAGTTAGCTTAAGAAAACATTCTTATCAGCGATACAAATTTGGTATTTTTTGAGTCAAATAAGCGTAGAGAAATATTTCGTCTGGTTGTTTGAGAGATAAACAATCTGATGTTTTAGCACTTGAAGTCACGTGGTATTCAAATTGTTGTCAGACACAATTGCTAGAGTTTTAAATATCTTTTTATTACAATTTGACAAACATTCAGAGAGATAAACATTCATTGTCTGCTGAGTTTTACAAAACTTGAAAAATGGTTTCACAAAATGCAGCTGCCCAGTTTTATGCAATAATGATATGGTCAGATTTTTGGGTTATATTATCGAAATACAGTATATTCACTGGTATCGTTTTCCGTCAGTGAAATTGTTACAAAGTTAAGCTCACGGTAATGGAGCTAAGTTTGTGGCATATGTTTCACATTTTGTAAAGTTTTAATAGAAAAAGCCGCAAGGTTGAAGACGTAACATACGTGGCATTTTAACAGATTATACAAGATGCAAGTATGCCTAGAAGCTGCATTTTTTCAGTGAGATTATATGAATTTGATTGCCAGCCACTTTATAGCACTCATGTAGTTTTCAGTCAACTTCAAAATAAAAAATAATTGGATTGTTCTTTTCTTAATTTTCCTTGATGGTTACCGCAGTAAACACATAGAAGTAGCACGGAACTGTCTTTCTGAAAGGATTGAAGGTTTTGCTTTGCAAAATGAAAGGTTCTTGGCATCAACATTCTTGTAGCAGCTTATAAGCTGCAGAAACTGCTGCAATATTTTGTAAATTTTGCGCTTATGCTTAGAATTTTTAAAATATCAATTAGTTACTCTCTATCGAAAGGAAACCTTTCCCAACAAAAACTCAGAATAAGATCTTGTAAGATCTGACACTTTACAGAGTATAGATTTTGCCTACTAGGTCATCAGCCCTTTTTCAAACAGAAATCAATAAGTTATATATATTTGCAAAAAACTGCCTCTGTAATCAGTGGTACATAAACTTTGCTTTTACAAGCCACTAAAAACAATACAATTAATTTTGTGTCACGATGTTATAAAACAATGACGTATAGGTTATAATAATAAAAAATAATCGAAATGGTTCGTCTGTTTCGTCATTGTGTCTATTTTGTAGAGCTGTTCTATTGATGGGAAAAGCATAGATTTTGTTGTATAAACATTTCACAAAATATGTGCACATTCCCTGACTAATTTATGCACTTAATGCAGATAATTAATCCACAGTAAAAGTTACAATATTTTATGTTTTCAATGAGGGCAAATTAATCTGGTAGATTTTTACAATCAGCGCTATTACCATGAGAAAATCAGCGAATAAACAACAATCACAAATTCACACGATTCAGAGAGCAGTTCCCAGCAGAAACTCTGGAAAGGCAGTCACTGGTTTTGCTGTTAGTGCTTGAGGACATTTTGTTATTTGTTACCACCGGAATCAAGAAAATGTCTGTTAGAAAAAATAGATTTGTGACCCAGTGTTTTGACACAGTCCAGACCCAATCGACCAAGTGTTTGCACCAGCTGCATGCTTTGTAAGTTTCAGTCTTGGCGATTCCAGCTAGCAGGTCTGACCGGGCAAACCACGCAAAGAGCGCAAAACACATTGTCTGTAACCTCTCTCATGTGTTGTTTCTTGACGTGCACACATATGTATTAGCACAAATGACAAGAAGCGGTGAAAAGCCGTTTATTCGAAGAAAAAGTATGGCTTCCAGCAAGAAACTCACCTTTGACTTTCTTGAAATAGCTTAAAACGTCTGATTTTTTACTTTTTGCACTCATATTAAGCAGTGATGAATGGCAAAGTAAAACAAAAATTAGCCTGCAAACCGTAGGAGAAAGTAAGTGTGATTATCGTGCTGAAAACATAAAATTTGCTTCCTCAGATGAAAACCTCAAGCAAAGTCCAGATTTGTTTACATTGCATTTTTATGCCCTCTTGAAAATGTACTTCCATGTAAAACAATGCTAGTTCGCTACCATTTAGTTATAGCTTGTCTTCCATGCTATGCTACAGTAACAAACATAATGGCTCATGGTGAACTTTGCCAGTAATATAGTAAACCCTGCTAGTAAGCCTAGTGGTTTCCTAATAAAATGTTTCAATTTACAATGGTGTGCAGTGCATTTCATGCTTAGGCCTGCAATGATATCTTATTTGAATCATACTCTCTGCTAAAACCATCAGCGTGATTACACAGCTACAAAAGCTGTGAATATTATATACGTACTAATTATAGCTTAAATCTTTTAGATCACTACACCACTACAGTTCCGGTTTGATCATTCTGACTAGAAAATAAGATGTTGTGGTAGTTTACAGCGTTTCTCTTACTTCTGCAAGTAACACCACAGCTGTCAAGCTACGATGCCACAGCCTTACGATGATTTAACCAAGGAAACATCAAAAGCTCGCAGATCCATTGTGGCAGTATGTTGTGGTAACTCGTAACAATCGCTCTCAGTCGTGCTATAAAGATCACTGTTTTCGGTAAATTCTAGGTTTAAGTAAATTTTGCAAAATCGTTAGCATCAGGAAGGAATCCGGATCCGGAACTACCTTTCAAATATTCATGGCTTCAGCTCCGGCTCCGGCTCTGCAGCGCTGGACATAATAGCAAACGTTTAATTTTTTCGTCTTTTTTCAGTAAATCAACATCATTCGAATTATTGCAAAGTAAATCTTGAAGGAAAATGATTTCATGTTATGTACAATAAAAACTTGCATTTTGGAAATACAAAAACAAAGGGGTTTTTAACTACTTTGTAGGAAAATCAATAAAAGAAAAAAAACGTTTCGCAATCTAGCTGTGATCAATCTACACGAATGACAAGATGCACGTCATCCAAGCTCCTTCAATGAATATTCTTTCATGTAAAAGTCTTAAGAGAGCGACGTTCGGAAGTTTGCAATTGTATGAGCGATGGTGATAAAGTAATGCAATATACAGATGAAAAAGCAACAATGATGAATACGGGCTGTAATTTTAAATTATCGGTTGTAGTCCAAACGGCTTGTGTACGGTGCATCGAAGTTATGATTTGGCAAAGCACTGAACTTTTCTTGCTCAAAGAAAAGTTTGTTTTCGACGTGGATTTGGCAAACACTCTTATAATAGGAAGCAAAACACTAATTTGCTTGGTTCTTGTCAATTTACATAGTTTAGCGGAGCAAAACCATTGTCACATATTTTATTAGAAACTGTGAAGGAAATTTCACCATACACTGGCTTAAATTTTTTCCGAAGATTTCTAATCTATAGTTTTGTCAAAACAGTTTTTTCAAAATTTGTTCATAGTGTAAAGAAGGGATATTGCTTGACATTACTGACCTAACTACATGAAAATCTTCAACACATAACTGCAAAAAAACAATTTCGGCTGCGCTAGTTCAATCAAATATTGACAGCTTCGAAAGCTTGACAGTTTCGACTGCGCTAGTTCAATCAAATAAAATATTCTTGTTCTTGTGAAAACTTAAAAGTATGTGATCTAAATCTTAAAGATCAAACAAAGGCAATTTTCAAATGTTCATACACATAAAATTTCAAATGACTTGTGAAAACCGTTCCGACGATTAATATTTGGTTTGAAAAGTCATTGCTTTTCCAAATATCAATATCCTGTTTCGAAAAATGCTCTTTAATAACTATTGTTGTATGTGATAAAAACAAGGCTTTCTCGCAAAGAAGAGGCATTCTGTATTTGATGTTGAGCAGAGGGACATAAAGTGGAAGTAATCATTCGAAAATGAATGAAAAGTGCACAAATATCAGTCTGCGTCATCCGTGACAGTTTTAAGTATCGATGCTTTGTAATGTAATCCAGAATTCTTGTTGTTATTTGCACGATGCTTATTATTCAGCTGCGTCTGGTTGAAGAACGTGTAAATACAAAATGTTTTGACTACTGAAAATGCTAATCGAAAAATAGACGATTTGCTGAACTCATTGTTATTTTCAGACAATAACTTTTTACAATGTATCTAAAGGTTTTGCTTATTTGCCTGGCAATGCTAGTGCAGTCCGTTGTGCGCCTACAAGCTGGGTTTGTTTGCACATATCACGATGAAGATGATGCTTTAAACAATCCTCTAGCTTCAAACATTCGTAACATTGGTAGCAGATCTAAAGGAGATCAAGGAAATCCTGGGAAAGCTGGTCCCGCTGGACCTATTGGGCCACCAGGTTTGAAAGGGTTGAAAGGAATAAAAGGCGATCCTGGTTCTGTTGAAGACATAGAAATATTCAAGCAGGAAATAAGAAATCTCATTGCCGGTAACATATATTTTATTAGTGTATGCAGATTTCAGTGAAGACAGGAAATAATATGTTAAAGGCCTTGAAAACATGAAATGTGTTTCAAGGAAAATCTTAAAGTCAGTAACAAAAACTTTTGAAAACTCACCACTATGACTACAGCATTTTTCATTAACAAAAATCTGTGCACTATCGAAGGGTTCAACTGGGGTGAAAAATCTTTAAAATACAGGCTACATTTTTACCTTTTGTTATTTACTGCTTTTTTGATGTTAAATTAATCACTACCAAAACGTATGTTGCAAAGTTTTACCGAGATTTGGAAAACCCTTTCGATCTTTAAGTTCAAATTAACGATGACGATCAGCAAACTTGGATCTTGAAATCCATCTTATGAGCAAATTGGTCGCTTTTGATGTTTAAGTTATTGTACTTTTTGTCCATAAATTGAACTGCTGATAGGACAAACGTTATTCGTACTGATTGGAAAATGTCACGTTGAATAACGCAGTTTGCAATAGATTTTTGTTTCGTGGCAAATATTCACTCACTGCAAGTTTATATAAGCTGAAAAAAGTGTGTTTTTGTTTTCCTTGGATAACTGTCCATTAATTGTAAACAATTTTTTTGCATAAACGTGGATTTATCCGCATCCTGTTCAAAGGATATTAGAAAAAAAGCCGATTTATAAAATTTTGAGATATTGTACCCACTCCTTGATTTCTGCATAGTTTCAGCTGACATATTCCGTTCAGTGTTGGATGTTCGTATCATAAGGGTGCAGAATTGTCCGCTGATCACCAAGTGGAGGTCTGCAACTTGCGCCTTGAAAAACCGCCAGGGCCTACACAAACGCGAAGTACCTGAAGGTCCTACCGAATGAAATGGGAGGCCCTGGCGGACAATGATGTAAGAAAGACCTTTGCGGACAGCGTATCGTCCTTGTTTCGAGAACTCCGAAATACACAGCAGACACACAGCGGACGCGGACGTGGAGTGGCAACTGTTCAAAGCAGCTGCAGCTTCATATGTTAGGGTATGGGGACGGAAACAACTAGGCATGTCGAATAATGTGACCGCATAATGACAAAAAAGTGAGTGTGTGACCGAATAATCACAAAAGTGTGACCGAATAATGACAAAAAAGTGACCCCTTGGTGGAACCAAGAGGTGAAAGATGGTATTCGAGCAAAGACAGTAGCCTGTAAGGCATGGCATCAGAAGAAAGCCGATACTTTGCATTTACGGCAGTGGCAGATCCAGGCCTTTGGGGGGAGAAGTCGTAAAGGGGACGCCAAGGAGTCGTCACCTGTTTAATACCCCGGATTCTCTACGACAATCGTTTGGTATCACACAAAAGTGGTTACCATTTGCAGGCAAAGAAAGTGGGAATTTTTCTTGATTGAACTACGCGATGTTTCAGGAAATAACCACAGTTTGAAAGCGCCTTATATCATTAATTCACAAAATTTTAGAAACGGGTCAAAAAAGATGGGCCACCATTTTTCACAAGCTGCACAGTAACTAAGAACACTGTTGGGGCTCTCATAATTACAAAATCTATTTGAAAGATATATCCCACCTACAGCATGCTGCGCTAGTGTTTGACACTGTTTTGACTATCCGTAGCGAGAACAGATGAAACAATGAATGAAATGTATTCCCGACTTGGTTTGAAGTAGAAATCGTCTTACACCAACAAGTGAAAACTCAAGTCCTACGATAGGAGTGGGGTAAATAGGTAAATGACAATGGCGTTTTCAGTAAGTGTTTTTCAACCGGGGTTCCACGGAATCTTATGGTTCCGCGAGTGGTTGCCCGGGGGTTCCGCCGAAAGAGACCGAAATTGCCTGAGACGAAATTGTCAACGGCAGTTTTATGCGGTTTCAGCAATACCACTGTTTATCTGTTGCAATTTAAGCGAGCTAAATAGCCAAGAAGCTGAGTAATGGCTGCGGACTTTACAGACCACACACAGCTTTTTGTTCCATCATCTTAGGCGAATTTCATCTTTTGTTTTTATTTTTGTATTTGCCGCAGGCTCGTGGTATTTTACAATAGTGATCGAATAACACAAGAGCAGAAAAATTGTTAGTCATAGTGCATTACAGAGTAGGTGTTAGTTGATAGCGTAAATGTTTACTTAAGCAGAAAGATATGTGCTACAGACCAATTTTGCACAGCCCAGGGGCAAATCATGCATGCTATATGTTAGCGAAAACGATTGTGTTTTTGATTACCTGCGTAAGGCTGGGGATTTCTCACGGAGAAAGAAATATTGGAACAATATTATTACGAAATAAGAGAGTTTTTTATATTATTCGATACTAGAGACTGGGTAAAAGTCCGGCACTTAAATGTTGCTGTTCAGTAAAGTGCTAGGGATTGCCTAGTTTAGATGCTGTATTCTTAAACTGGGGATGTGAAATGTTTGCAAGGGATCGCAAGTAAGGCAGCGACATATTGGTGAAAGTATTAAGGCATTGTTTTATCCATCCGTAATTTATTATTATCATTTCACTACAAATGCCATAATCAAACCAAAGCGGACAAAACAAATCTAGGAACAAACTGGAATGTTAAGCTGGTTTGTGGTGTGTGGTGGCGGACGGTGGTCTTCAACAAAGCCCCGAATTGTACTACTGTACTAGTTTCCAAAAATGAGTTGCATCCTTCCCTTTAAAGCAGGATAATGGCAAATAAATTGTTGTTTTGTTTTCGTGTTTGATTTTGAAGTTAGGTGAGGCTAAAGTATCAATGACTAACGCCAGAAAGGGTGCTACTGAAAAAGTGTGAGTACCTCTGATTTAGAGTGTTTTGGTATTTTTTAATATCTGGCTCTACTTCAGTAGGCTCCAAAAAAGAGCGCATTTATATAAAAAGGGCACCATTCAACGGCGCCCCTCAGACATTTTGGGTACAGTTGCCCCAAACTTCACCCCCTGGATCTGCCACTGATTCACGGTATGCTGAGGTGCAAACGTTCGCAGCACCCACGGTTAAAAATTCCAAAACGCAATGTTGGGAGAATTCGGACATAAACTGAATTTCAATTGATCACAAGCCAACAAAGTGTCATGACAAGCCATCCGCCGTCTTCACGGCAAAAGATTCATATATAATGTTACAGTAGATCCATCGAAGGCGAAATGAAGTGGTGTCTTGCTCAGCAATGAGGAGGACATTCCTTGGTAAATGGAGAGTGTATTTCAAATATTTTTGAAATCCAGTCACTATCACACTATCGGACACACGGGAGATCCATTTGTGGGAAGAAAAGTCCATCGCTGCAGGCGAAGTCTTCCTAGCTGTCAAAACACTGACAGCTGGGAAGGCTGCAGGTTACTATGAAGTCCGACATGAAATGCTCAAAGCGTTGAATCGCCTATGTGACTGCTCTTATGTGTCAAATGGCCACAGGCTGTAACCTGGTGTTCTGGGAGGGCAGTTAAAGTGTGGCAAAATGGGGTGGTTAACCCCATACACAAGAAGGGAATGCGAATGCATTAACTAACGGGGTATCTCTACCCTTAGCCTCCCTGGAAAAGCGTGTGCCAAGTACCTTGAAAAAAGTGCCACGAAATAATTAATTCAAAGCTTGAGGATATCCAGTGCGATTATAGATCAGCCTATAGCACTACAAACCAAATTTTTACTCCCAAGCAAACTTTCGAGAAATCGTGGGAGTAAGACAAAGACGTATATACATGTTTTGTCGACCTCAAGAAAACATACGAACAAGTTTCTCGTGAAAACCTTTAGGGAATATTGTGGGAGCACGGTGTTGACGGCCGCCTGCAACTGGCCGTCAACTCACTTTATTCCTGCTTGGATGTTTGTGTTCGTGTCGGCGGATTACATCACAACCTTTCATCGTTTGTGTTGGACTCTGGCAAGGGTGTGTGCTGCCAATACTCCTCTTCAGTGGCTGCAGAGGTCTGGTGACGCCCGGGGAGACGGATTGGTTGTATGCCCCCCTACCAAATTCAGTATTGAGCAGTGGCGTATGGTGGTCATTGTTACTGGATATACGCAGTTTGTGACGTCACAATATGACGTCATTTTCACGTTTGCAAACCAACGTTTTGACGAAGTTTGTTGACACAACATGTAAATAATTCCGATGCTGTGGTGTTTTTCAGAGATGAACCGCACTGTGGTGATGCTGCCGCAGCAAATGATGCAGAAAATGAAAACAAATTTCGCAGAACGTAAACCGAACAACTGCTCCGATGCGGAAGATGGCCTTCAATACTTGCGCCAAAACCAGCAAGCTTATTGTCACAAAGGGTGGATGGTGAGATTTTGACGTGTAACATGCAGCCTGTCAAAATGTAATTATTTTGTGTTAATTTGGTATTCGTAATGTACAGTAAATTGGATGAGGACCTGAGCAGCAGTTCATGCGACACGAACTGTGCAGTGATATTTGCACTTTGTTCACAGTCCTTCGTTCATTTATTTTCAAACACGCATTTCTATTCGGGAAGGCAGAGAAAAAATAGAAAAATTCCACGAAAAAGCTATTTTTGAAAGACACAACTCTTGGCCTTTTGTGTTAATTTCTTCGAGCGATTAGCACGAGCTCTGGTTATTTTGATGCATGGCTGTAGTAAGAGGGAAAAAAAAACGATTTGAATTAAAAATTTTACCTTTTAACATGAGTTGGAAAAAAATGCTTCCAGTCGTTTCATTATTGATATGCTTGTACGAAATGGGCTTTATGGCAGTCACGTTGAAGTTCTTACGGACATTATATTTGCATAAAGGTAATTGGATAAATTCTAGCGAAACTGATAAAATTTACGCAAGTGTGTTGTGTCGGATTTTGCGGTTATAAACATTTGTTGTAGTGAACACTTCCTTGTTATCCCTCGCAATCCGGTTAGGTTGCATTAGAAAAACCCAGACTTAGCAGAGAGACTTTAGTGTAAAAAGGCGGATAAACATTAGAAGTCTAAACACAGGTTCGCGAAGCAATAAATCCCTAAGTTTGTGTGGACCTGTTAATTTCCAGGATCAAGCAATTAAGCTAAGTGAGGGTTTCTAGTGCAATGCCATTTTCAACGATCACACTCTTCCATAGACCAATGTCGTTTCCAATGAACACATTGAAGTTTCCTAAAGAGATCAGGGTTTTGTAAGCTTCAATCATCCGCAGGGCATCGTTAGTTTTCCTACTATCTCAGGTTACTGTGCAGTTGGGTTTGGGTCTTATGCCTGTAGCAAACACATTGAGCGGTCTTCCAACGTTTACCTGCAACACAGCCAGACAGCTGTTTTGCAGGAGCATCCCTACCCCAGCCTTGTCAGACGTTGTTCGCTCCTCACCGTAGTTAAAGGGGTTACACCCATCGTCCTGCTCCACAGTGTTAGAGGCACGGCTCTTATTTGAAACGATATCAACAATATCCAAGCCCTGTCATTTGGTTTCGTTAAGCAATCCTTTCTCTTTCTCTGTGAGCGGAGTGGTGTTCCAGTTTCATATCATTAGCTTGGTAAGGCACATGATACGATCTCTGTTCACATGAAGCTTTCAAGTCTTTCAGAGTAGAAGCACTCTGCGCCGTCCACATTCGCTTCCCCATACGCGCAGTGGGTACAAAGTGGGGTGCCCAACTTGTGGGTGACTGGCGGAGGGAATGTTGCAAATCACTGCACTAGAAAAGAAATGTTTAGACATTGCGGTACCATTTTTTGGAGGGAGCAGATCGCACGGTATTTCGGTGCCCCATGCTTCAATAACCGACCTGGAGATACTATTGTCCAACACATTGTTAAATGGAAGTGCACTGTTTGATTCTTAAGCGCGAAACCAACTGAGTTGCAGAGAAAAACACCTATTATGATTCAACGTTTCTACGAAGGTTTTTCAACGAAGATTCAATGGAGAAGTTATTTTTCACACCAGAACTTGGAACGAATACGCGAATGGATTTGGAAATTTGTCTTCAGAATTTTGGCTAGGTATTTCGTGTCTTATCTTGTTGTTTTCACAAAACATTTCATGTTAATCAGTTTTTTAGTTGTTTTAGGGACCCAATTCAGGTCCCTAGAATTGAAAATCTGGCGCACTTCAGGGCAGATGGCTCTGGAAAAGAACAGACCAAGTTACCGGTATTAGGTACGAAATGCAGGCAGCCATTTGTGAAAAGCATCTGCTTCAAAACCGGCTTTCGTTTAATATTTAGTCATGGTTCTTTAAACATATGCCCTGTTTGAAAAAACGAGAATGATGCCGCACCTTGAAACAATACGAACTAAAGCTAAAGAGGGATTGACAAAAGTACACGATTTTCGTATTTCACCAAACGCTGTAACAGGATGAGATATTTCCGATCTAACACATGGAGACTGCTTGAAAATTAGGCCTACGTGACGACATGGACCAACACGATTGCGTTTCTGCAAATTAGCGCCATTTGTTTTGCCTGACGCAAAATTTCCGATTCCAGCATGACCAAGCGTGCCCTTGACAAGGGGTCGTGAGGTGTCTCACAGCCACAGGGTGGCTGGAGCCACCCAAAGAGATCACCCATAGTGTTAGATCGGAAATATCTCAAACGATAAGCAAAATGTCAAAACGATAAGCAAAATGTCAATTTTGCTCCCCTGGAAAAATTTCTGCGGGACGTCAATTAATGGAACTTATAACTTGACTCGCCATTTTTGTAAAGATCATCAGTCGAATCGTAATATTACAGTCGTAAAAAAGCGCAAGAAACATTTTCAGCCAGTAACCAATTCATGCTTGCACAAATTCAAAACTTATATTTTGGGCAGGAGATATTTGCCACGAGGATCTCCGTTTTATTTTGAAAAGGTTAAGCTCTCCAGGGTAAAAAAAATATGGAATTTTGATGCAACTGTAAATGTGGCTTGGTCTATATCTGCATTGTTGGAAATGCCCTTTAGATTGGTGGTGTTGTTTGTGCGCCTTTGTAACGGTATGGTTAATGTATTCACCAAAGAAACGAAATTAAAAAACATGACAATTTGCTAATTAACCTGCATTATGAAAAGATAGTAAGTATCTGCTTTTGTGTAAATATTTACTTTTAATTACAAGGAATATTGACTTTTTCTACTTTCAACCAAAATCTCCCACAGTCCTCAATTTTAAGCTTGCGTGTGTTTGCATGTTTGTATGGAAATGTCCTTGAAAGTATCTTACTCGACATTTTTGGGATTTCATGCACCAATGGCTCCATACGTTTTTTCATGTTGTTTCCAAGCATAGCAATTTGTGTTTTTCATGGTGTGCAGGATGTTTAACATACGAAAGAAGACAGCAATAAACAGTGGATCACGTCTTAGAGCTGTCATCAATCTTTGCAAAAGTGCAGTATATTGAACAAAACGTTCGGGGATCTTCTCAAAATAAGTTCATGCATGATCGACGTTATAGATAATATACCCTGAATAAAGTGTAATTGGCCAATAAATTTATCAATAATACAAAGAACTTCAGACTAACTTCTAACTTGGAAGCTTCAAAAATTTTGACGAGCTTTTCTGAATTTGTTTCAAATGTCACCATGCTCATGGAAATTTGGAAAAAATAGAAAATGTGTGGTTATAAGACAGTTTTAATATAAAGTGTGAGTCACACTGCTGTTGCCGCGACATCGAAGATGCATTTTAATAAATACGAATGCAATTTCAAAGTTTTCACGAAGTTGCTAGTGTGTTGATAAATCCTTAAAATTCTAGTGACGCGCCGCCATGCGGGATTTTGCCAGTATTTGTGAATTAAAAAATAACTCTGTTCAAATGTTTGAAAAAAACGAAGACGTATCAATCACCCACACTTTTTCTTCTTTCTTGAAAAAAGTTATTTAGGTGAAGCATGCTTGAACCTCTGCAATATACTGCAAATATACATGTAATTTACACAATCCGATACGTTTTTCTAATCAAATTAGGTTGATTTTACAAATTATTTATTATGAAATTTTCATGAAGCTAAATCTACAGAAATATGTTGTTAATAGGACACCAAGAATCTGTTAAATTCGACAAAAATATTGATGCTTGGGCCAGTTGTTTTCAGTAAGTTATTCTTTTTTATATGCGTGAAACTCTTGAAACATATTGAGCTAAGACTAAATAAGACCAGTTGCAAACATGACCTTGAGCAGCTGGCATTACGAGCGTACTCGTACTGTTATTCTGTTCTTTCAGGTCTGAACAAAGTCCACGCAATAACGGAAGCTGGAAATTGCAAGTTAAGAATTGAGCTTGTTGACTGGGATGATGACTCTGCCTGGGCTGAATACAGGTTGCTTGCATTGAATTTAATTTGGTTGTTTTTTTGTCTTTTTTTTGTTACAACATTTTGGACACATTATTTTTCGTTTGTCTTGTTATACTGTAACATTCAGTAATTTTGCAACGAATAGCTTGGAATGAAAACTTGACATGAGTAACACCGTACTAATTGCAAGCTAGTTAGTGAATTGATTCAAGACTATGTTACGTTGTTTTTTGGAAAAAAAATTGTTATTCCATTCAAGTTGAGGCAACGTGTTTCTTGCATCTTTCGGCACAAAACAATCCGCAAATTCCCCTCGTCTATAGGCGATATGATTTGACTATTTTTAAATAAAATTGAGATTGTTTTAATACTGCTCGGCGCGTGTAGCGAAGAGAGAGAGATAAATTCTTTCTTTTTTTAACAAGTATTCCGATTTCATGGTTTTCACTTTCCAGATTTTTTCTCATGCTTAGTATTCACCATTAAAGCAGCAGGTACACGGAAAAAAGATTAACTTTTAATAAAACGCATATTTATGCGTACCCGAATCCGATGCTATGGTTGCCTATTTCTCTGGCTGGACGACTTGCAACATTTCTGATGCGTTTTTATGCGACTAGCTAGAGGTTTGAGCAACTCACATCTATTACCTTTCAGAGGTGCCAATTACTTTTCCTAATTATGATCACCTTCCGACCGCAGTTTATTTTTGGGTTTCTTCCAAGCCCTATATGTATGGTCAGTGCGTACATTTTCTGGAAATTCATATGGCGAAAAGGCGATAATTTATGCAGTGTTCACTTACAAAAATGTTTACATACATGAGATGCAATTATTGTGTAGAAAATTACTGCTAAGTTCTTCGATCCCACTAAAAATGGGGAGCTTTGTTCTGATTTTGTCTTTTACCAACATTTTCTTCTAGCCCTGAAAAATTTCTTGGTCCGAAATCATGAAACATTTTTGCATAATACATTTAAGCGCAATCCGACGTTCGCGTATTACAGCTCCTATTTTGAGGGGAATTTTGACAGTGCCCATGTAAGCGCCAACTGAATTTCCCATGTTGAAGTCCCTAATTCTGAAAAAAGTCGACTGAATTCCGTTGCAACTTTGCATTTTGCTGTCCCTAATCAGAGTTTCTCAGCCCTAACACGATCTCTTGTTACAAAGTGTACTGGCTTCCTCTGAAGCAGAGGTGGGAACATAATTTGGCTCGGACGCACTTTGAGAAGGCCGCGTTGAGCAGAGGGCCGTACCTATTCCTTTGATCGAAAATAACTAAATAAAGCAAAATCAATAATGGCACACATTATAATTGTTCTTGTACAAATACAATTTATCCAGAGCAAGCAATTCGATGTGACAAATGTAAGTTCACACACTTTTTAAAAAATTTCAGATTTGAAGATTTTTCCCGAATGCTTCCTGAGGACACATGTTGCTCGCGGCCGCTAATTGCCCACCCCTGCTCTAGAAAGTCCCCTGTATTTCTCACCAGAACATCGCAACAAGTAAACTAATGCCCTAGTTTTTTTTAACTAATGTCCCAGTGTTAGTTCGTCTCTTAGGCCCTGACATAAGCATTGATCTGCTGACTTCCTCAACACATAGAATAGCGCTGTGTTCCCCACCAGCACATCGCGGACAAACTTCGTTTGCTTATTAGCCCCCTTAGGTACTTATTTATACCACAGCTTATGTCAACTTGTATTCAGATAGTTACCAAATCCAGCGAATATCACACTTTTTATAGAATGAAGCAAAGTCGCGGTACTTCTCGCTTTCGGCCTGCTGTGCATTGCGCAAAGGCAATCGACATAACCACAAAAAATCATCTGACGTTGAGATTGCGAAAACAAGTTTCTTAGCTGTTTCTGCATTGCCTGAGTTGCCCTAACATTCATTGAAATATCTCCGACTTGTGAGAAAACCGAGGCAAATCTGTGTATTACACATGTGCGTACAGTTTGCATACGAATGATAATTTGATATTTGATGTTACACGGGTTACATCGATATTACACGGGTTGCATCGATATTACACGGGTTGCATCGATAAACCAACAACTTCATAAGTAACAGCGATTATCTCGTTAAGGACAGAAAGTCAGAAGTGTTCCATAATATTCCTTCCGTTTGTCGCAATGTCGAAAAGTCTTTTTTCAGATAATAGTTCAACCCTAATATCTTTCATTTTTTCCGTTGCTCCTAAGACCATAAATCTCCCATGCTTGTGCAAATGGCCGTTGTTTTCCTATCCTTTTAAAAGTGCTGCAAATTCTGATGATGAGTCTTTATAATATGGCTCGAAGGCAGCTTTAATATTTTTCATGGTTAACCTCAAAAAAGTGGGCTGGTTTGCATTCATGCCATTTAATTAATGAAAACCTGCGTAGAAGTGCAATTATTTCATAGTTGATTAAGATAAATTTATTGGAAACAGGAAACACTCCGATAAAACGTGTTGCCATAAACGTGAAAATCTTTGATCAGCATACATCTTACTGATGAATCGCTTCAACTTGTAAAAAGATGTGGGTGATAAGATTTGTTCTTGGAACTTTCTGTCTTCCATTTTTAATTCTTAGTTACTGTTCGCGGGCTACTGTAATATTTGTTCCATAATATTGTTGAATTATGAATCCTGCACAGAACTAAAAGATAATCAGATTTCATTGCAAACCAAGAGGTCAATAAAATACGTAGAGCAAAACGTACTAAAGGCTGGCAGTGAAGTATGCGAGGTATCTTTATAATATTTCTAGATTTTAAATCTTTATTCTTTTACATGTTTTGGTCAAGTTGTGCATTGCTTTTTCCATTTAAAGGTATGCTGTCAAACGTATCTGTACTCGACCATGAAATGCCAGTTGGTTTATTAAAAGAAAGCATGTGAAATATGCGCAGAAATTCACTTACTACAACTGATGATTTGACAAACTTGTGACGAGCTACAATTGACAAGCTATTTAGCTGTTGCCAGTGGCGTAACTAGTGGTTTGAATCAGGGGCGCATTTAGCTGAAAGGAGCCCACTGACCATTGTAGTGAGTCCACTAACCAACACTCAGAAACAAAACTTGAGAAATGATGGTTAGTCCGGATGTGAATAGCTATATTAAAACTCTAAGTCACTGGAAAACACTCTGAAGAGCGCAAAAAACAGCAACCTACTGAAAACTAAAATAATGCTAAAACTGTAATATAAGCTAAGTGGGGGCGCGGTTTTTAGATTTATTGGAAAGGGGGGAGCGATTCGCCCCTCTGCCCCTTGTCAGTTACGCCAGCACTGGCTGTAGCTTGCATTTAGCTGCAACTAGCTGTAGCTAATAAGGCTTCCTGAGTTATCTCCATTTCAACTGATATTGTCGTAGAAAAAGGAAGAAATTGCCTTTTTTTGAAAAAGTAGAAAACAGGACGTATTTTCAGTTTATGAAGGCATGAAAATATTTTTTCAAGTTTTGCGTAAAAGTGAAAGTAACCTTTGCAGGCTTAGTTTTCGACGCGAGAATGATGTTTGCAAGTCTTAGTTGTTGCAGATAAGAAAGCTTAGACAATATTCTTGCACATTTCTTGGAGATAGGGTCAGCAGCCAATTAACCAACTAATTTTTCAGTCATGGTTAGGAGAAAAACAAATTTGTACAAGCAATATGAACCACAGTCGAAGCAAACTTTTTTGCAATAAAATGGTTATCTATTCACACCATTTGATACTGCGCTTCATCTAATTTATTTTCTTTTACTTTTTTCTCCAGAGAAGAACACTTTACATAACATTTAGATTCTAGCGGTATATGCAAAAACCATTTCTAAAGTATAGAAACAAATGTTCTAATGTGTTTTTTATTAAAACTTTCTTAAAAACGTACAAAGCGTTTTCTTTCATATGCTGTTAGAATGACATATTTTATTATCACTACGACTTACTTTAATGAAAAAAAACGTTTTTTAGCATTTTTGGTTTTTAAGCGAATCAATTCAACTCTGCTTAAAATAATAGTTAATTGAATTTATTTGTATTCCTCTTTCCACGCGAATGAAATTAGTTTAATTTGTGTCTTTTCAATTGAAATATTCAAGGTAGAAAGAAATCTGAAATGTGACGAAACTTGCTATGTAAGTTGTACCTGATAAAAGTACCGTGAAATTACTTTGCCTCAAGTTACGAAACGGTTCAAGCATAGGCATTCGCAGGGGAGGGGAAAAAAGTGGTCACTTGTCCCCCCCTGGAAATTGGGACTAAGAAGCAAAAATTTATAGAAAACGCAAAATAAGCAGTTTACGATTAGTTGGGTTAATTCTTGGAATGACTGTTTACTTGCCGATATGACACACTGTACAAGAGTCAGTTTACTGTTCTGGTATAACGCAGTCATGAAGTGGCAGTTTACGTAATCCGTTTTTTTGCTGCAAATGCAGGTTATGAAACACGGGAGCGAAATGTTCTACTATTAGCCTTCGTTGCGTCACAATAACATGGCAACATGTCTTTAAAGGTTCACTTCAAGTTACGGTGGTAGCCAGGTGCGCAACCGGGGGGGCATTTGGGGCAATTGCTCCCCCGAAAATTTCAAAACATTGCATAGCAATTTTGACATGTTCAGAAACTTTCAAAGAATCAACATGAAATTTTGTATTCTAATAATTGTTAAGAAAACTTTTATTTGAATTTTTCTTTGTCTTACTGGTTAATTATCACCTTACAAAATTTAGCTTGAGACAGGCCATCTGAACGACAATTTCGTAAATGATTGATATTTAACCACAAATATGCTGAAATTGTCAAAACTTGGGAGATCATTTAAAATATTGGTATTTCTAAGGCATATTTTTATCCTTTTGTTCGTGTACCACTCTGAAAATTCTCAGAAATGCTGTGTGCATGTACGCTTTGATTTTGTTTCTCGCCTATTTTCTGAGGAAGAGAGTTTGCATAGCCTACACCCTCGGAACGTCAACAATAAATACTGTACTGCATTGTTATCACCAGTGGTGGACTTAAGATTGGGGGCGACCAAGGCATGGCTGAAAAAGCCCTATGATGACGTCATGATACTCAGCCCACCGTGATAAGACTTCTTTATCAAACCTAGGAAGGGGGTATGCGAGCCGCCCAAGGATACGTTCCTGAGATGCCAATCCCGTTACTAGGGGGGTTCAAGGGGTATTCTCCCACTTGAAAATTTTTTCGTCCCCCCTGGAAAAATGTGTTGGACATAGTTTGAAATTATTGGACATAGTTTTAAAATTTTAGGCCCATCTCAGAAAACTCTTCGCCCCCCATGGTGTCCCAAGCTGGTTACGGGCCTGGATGAGACTACCGCATGACTGACATAAAATAAAAGGCAAAATGTATTAATGATACACAACTTTGAAACACTGAAAGATGGGAAGACAAAGCTAGCAACACATAAACGTTTATCGATAACAAGTTGGCATCGTCCTCTAGTCTACTTCTCTAATTTTGCGCCGTATTTCTCTACACTCACCATCAATAAACTAAAAAGTTTACAACACACTTTCCCCCTTGAAAAAATGCTTGGGTTCACATTGCAGTTGTTGTTGGAGTCCCTTTAAAAGCAGAATACTTACACATAGCAATTGATGTTGGGGACTCCTTTGAAAGCAGGGTACTTACACATTACAGTTGTTGTTGGGGGCCCCTTCAAAAGCAGAGTACTTACACATTGCAATTTCTGCTGGGGGTCCTTTAGAAAGCGGAGCACCTGCACATTACATTTGCTATTGTGTTTCCTCTGAAAACAGAGTACTTATTATGATCTGCTTCGGAGTATATTATATGAGTGGATAATAAGGTTTTCACCAAAAATGAGGAAAATTTACACGCGAAACATCTCGAGGGGAGCCCTAAAAGGGGGTGCCTGAGGCAAGTGTCTCACTTGCCTCCCTTTAAACACACCACAGGTTATCACACCAGTGGAGCAAAGTTTGCAGTCAGTAGACTAAGCCTGGTGACAGAAACATCATACCTTGTTCACATTCTGTAAGCTTTACGTTTGTCTGGGGTTACTGTAGTCTACTATTTAGGAATGTTTGCATTTTATGTTCAATGCTTAACCGTCGCTGGGGTTTCACAGCCAAGCTCTAACGTTGCAGCCGAAATTCGAAATTCACAAGATCCTCAAACTTTTTAGGTGTTGTTTAGGTAGTCCTGGCAAAAATGGCGAGGCCCACCTTCATCTGGTGGCGAGTCTGGCCCAACCATTCGTAATAAAGTTGCATTCCTGATGTATTTCTTTCGAGAGTATGTCAGTTGGCAGACGAAGTCTCGTATCTACGATTGAAACAATAGCACCATTGATTAAACATATCCTAACATTTGTGCCAGTCTCTTGTATCTGACAACTTCCCTACTCGCAATATCGTCTGCAGAAATTATCTCACAGCAAACATATTCAACTTAATTTTCTAAAATCTAGATTAAAAATAGATAAATTTGCTAAAACAAGATGAAAAGTTTGGGATGTTTACTAGCAGCCCATACCTCTACCACATTAAAGCCATGACTGCACTAGTTGAGTAGGGAACCAGGTTTTGTGTTAGGCTACTAATTTTTACTTTGTCCGGATTGTTCGGTCAGCATCTTGATTAAAACTGAAAAGTTCTCACTTTCGGAAATTTTGCGAAGAGAACAGATTTATCTGTGACCGTTTGCGAAAACGTTGTAGCAAAATGACGTCATCGAATGAAATTTCATCAAAACTCCCCCCCCCCGAAATGAAGAGTTGGTTGCACCCCTGTTGGTAGCAGAGGTGAACGGATAATGATTTATTAACTCCTGATCCATATCCGATAAATTTTTTGAATATCCATATCCAATCCTTATCCGAAAATTTATGAAATTTAATATCCGATATCCATCCGTATCCGAATGCGACACTGGTTAAATACGAAACAAACAGGCAGTGGGTATAGATCCACCAGTGGACCTTCATTTGTGAAAACGTATTCATCCATCGCCTGTAACATGACACTAATCCATGACAAGTGTGCAGTAGGCTGGACTACGCTTGGTAGAAACTTAGTAAACATAAAAGTAACACTTATTAAACCCAAACCACACACCTGGCCACTAAAGTTTGGAAACTTTTGAAAAAAGTAAGTAAAAACCGATACCATGAAAAGTGCAACCACTACTAACAAAACAAATAGAGCCTCATTATGGCAAGAGTCAGCGTGAAAACCATTCACACAGTAAGACACATCTATTTGACTACCATGACAGTGCTGCTTATGCGACAAACTCAGCATTTTATTCTGTGTTGCTGCCAGCGGACCTATAGCCACTTTCAAAAAAACACCCTGTCATATTGTGACCAAATCCATAAATATAACATCACATGTTCAGTTGTGCGCCTTCAATCGGAAAAACAGAAAATTAGTGTATATTTTGCTGCCAGAGGTATAGCTCTCCTATGGTTATTTTTCCATTTGAACTGTAGTCATTAGTGTATCTGGCTTTGTCCACTTATAACACTGAGTTAGTGCCGGCACTAGTAGTTATTACGATGAACCGGGTCGAGTGGGAATTCCTGCTGTGCGAGTGGTCGTCGTTTGGGCTCTCAGCATTGTTGTTTAGGCTGGGCTGATAGAGACCACTCTTTTTATGGTAAAATTTTCGATGTAAGCTGCAGCACTTTTTTAATAAGTTTTCAAAACCAGACACAGGTTTACAATTTGGGTTAGAGTGTTTGGTTGTATGGCAAAAAAGATCCGCTAATCCAAGGATATAATCCTTGTCATATGACCCGTTCTCCAAGCGAGGTCATCCAAGCGAGGCAAGCAACATTGATACAAAAGTTGGTTACAATCAAGAACCAAAGGATTTAGCTAAACTGCGAAACAATTGGCAAGCTGTGTGGAATGAAGTAACTACAATTGCATCTAACCTTGGCATTCATATTAAGCTTCCTCCTGGAGGAAGTTTATATCTACGAAATAATGTATCAGATGGAAAGGGAAAGGAAAGCTCTCAAGAAGCATATTACAGGACTTTTATATTCTATGCTATCATTGATAATGTTATTGGAGGACTAACCGTACGTTGTAATGCTGTGAAAGAACGATTTGATGTACTATGGCATTACTTGGATCACTCTGCTGCAGTAACCGACCAAAAAGCGAGAATCTTAGCCGCACAATGTTGTAAACGTGTGGACGAAGAAAGTTTCGTTACTGAGATGCGGCATTTGCTCTTCGTACATTCAGTTAATTTTGGAAAAGAGAAATTGCTTCCACTAGACCTGCTAAATACAATTTATGACTTCAAGCCTCAAGAACGTTCTCCAATTGTATGTATTGGATTAACAATGTTGCTCACAATTCCAGCCACTGTGGCATCTGCAGAGAGATCTTTAGCAAGCTTAAACTAATCAAAAATTATTTGAGAGCAACCAGCGGTCAATCCCGTGTGATGTATCTTGCCAGATTTTGTATTGAATCCAAACTTGAACAAGAACTAGAATATGATGATATTATCAAACCTTTCTGAGAAGGCACGAAAAGGTTTATGAGGCAAGCGTGGCATTTGCACCTATTTCTGAAAGTGTAAATTATTTGCAAAATTATTTCAGACTGAACTTGGCAGGATTTAATTTGAGGATTTTAAGAATCGGAATGCAACTTCGAATGCAAGAAACGTCTAACGCGTGAATAAGACCAGGATCCATAAGCGTAGCCAGGGGGGAGCCAAAAAGGCCATGCCCCCCAAAAATGTTTAGAAAATATGGTCATTTTGTGTTTTGAGAGGCGTTTTTCCAAACAAAATGGTGTTATTCGCGTAAAATCAAACATTTTGGCCCCAAAAAAATTTTTGACTCCCCCCAAATTTTTGGGATGGCTATGCCACTGTCAGGATCCGTTAAAAAATTTCAAATGGTGCATATCTTGAAAAATAGGAAGTCCCTGCTTCCTTCTTTTTTCAAAAATCTCGAGGAGATACTTGTTTTTACTTCCTATACTGAACCAAACTGAACGTGGTTTGAGGATTTTTTAAAATAACTTGGTACGTACAGTAAAAAGCTATGATTTTTGTTTCATACTAGGACGATATATTTCTGAGTACGAACTTATTGAAACATTACGAAGCTAATAACCTGCAATGTGTTATTCGTGTAGGCCAAATAAAAGCTCTAGGGTTTACTGTAGGCTTTCGAAGAAACAGCCGACTGGGCTCTGCTTTCATCTTTTCGCGATGATTCAAACTTGCGGATATCTGTATTCAAGTAACGTCACTACACACTTAAAAGAAGCAAAGAATCAATCGCAAATTTTTAATAGGAAATCGATTTCATCCGTAACACTACGCATCGTCAGTCCTTACATCTTATTCAAATAGTATAGGCCAGTTACTGGGCCGTCACCAGGGGAAAGCGGTGCCCGACCCTCCATTTAAAATCTGTGACCCCCATCTCATGTTTGCTGCAGACATCCAATATTGTGTTTAAAAAATGTGCCCACCCTTGTAGTTTTTGGGCCCCCCAGCTGCGAAATCCAGGTGACGGGCCTGGGCCAGTTGCCACCAGGCCCATGGCCAGGTTTTAAGGTTTGCGGTGGCGAAATACATTTTTATGGGGCAAAATTTTAGTTTTTATTATATGATTAAAACAAATTTTTCTGGGCACGCCAAAATATGAGGGACAAAACAACTTGGAGGCACTGCCCCTGAATGGCTAATGCCCCCCGTGGCTTCGTGCCTGGTTGTCATTGTAACAATTAATCTATTTGTAAATTGTGGAATGGTGACTATTTTATCTACATTCTGATTACTATACCAACAAGCTATACCAGTTTTGACAAGGGTCGCAGAAGCTAGGGGGCCCGGTATCGGTCTTTGTACCCCCTGGTAAAATTTCTCTCGGAGGCCCTGGCATCACTTACTAGGCGATGGTACACTGCATTTGCACATGTGATACTCAAACTTTGGCATTTTGTATTTGTGACTATAGCATATTACCATCTGGTCTATCGCGANTTGTCAAGAAATTTTCTAGTTGATTCCAGTCAAAGACAAGTAAATTGGCCACCCATGAAATAGAATAGCCTATATTNGCCTACACAAGACACATATATGCCATTCACGACTCAGCAGTCAGCACAACAAAACAAAGAGGCATACCAAGAAATTTTCTAGTCGATCCCAGTCAAAGACGACAAGTAAGTTGGCCACCCACGAAATAGACTATGTTTATTAGCCTACACAACACACATATATGCCATTCACGACTCAGCACAACAAAACAAAGCAGCGTACCAGCAATATAAGAAGAGCTTACTACTTCTACCTCGCCGGAAAATATTTACGATGAAGTAACACGAATTATCATCGATTGTGATGAGTGCAGCACATACTGACAAAATCATTTTGATTTTTTGTG
>JGI24159J19872_10000562_pt1 | contig 34188 bp, 28 predicted proteins | sample Ectturendosymbi4_FD_19872 | JGI IMG/M metagenome (IMG submission 19872) | reverse complement strand
AAAAAAAAAATACTAAAGAGTCAGGAAACACAAAACTTTATATAGCCCAGTACTAGCTGCAAGACGGTGAAAACCTCATTGTTTTAATTAAGAACTTGTGAAATATGAAAAAACTCCACTGAATGGTAGAAATATCGGTACTTCCTTGTTTGTGGTATTCAGCAACTCAATCACCTGGAAAAACTAGAAGTAACACATTTTTTCTCACTGCATTTTATGTAAATGAATACCACCCAGTATACACCAAAGCCATCAAGCAAGAGTTGTAGTTGAAAGGTTGCAGGGTTGTTGATCTTTTGAAGTACAGTGTAAAATACAGACTAGGCTGCAACTTTTTTGGTGATGCTGAGAAAGTTCTGCATCAAGCAGCAATAAGAATCTGGTGGTTGTTACTCAGATTTTCTACTATTTTTAGTTCAATTCAGAGTGTTAGAAAATAGACAAATTTTTAAGGAAGATTTTCAGTGCGGATGCTTGGCTAGGTTTCCGTCACCTGTCATTGATTTAGCATGGAGACTACTGTTGGTGAAGTGTTGTACTTCCAAGTCTTAGAACTCCTAGGTTCACAACACACACAATGCAGGAATGTACAAATATGTTGACACAAAAGCTCATTCACATAATTATTTTCAGGCATACTGAGATTTTATTTGTTTATGAATGTATTGACATAGTTGGTGGTCATAGAACACTTTCATTTAGTCCAGGGGTTCTCAACCTTTTTTCTGTTAAGTACCCTTGAGTCATAAAACAATCAAGCCAACGCAACCAGTTAGCTGGCAAAGCCGTGAATTTCACATTGTTTTGTCACAACAACGCAAGATCAGGCAAAATCTACACAGAGTTTTCAATCAGAACGCATTTTCCTCTAAACTCAACTGCCATCCAAGTACCCCAGGAAATCTTCCCGTGAACCCTGGGGGTTGGCGAACCCTAGGTTGAGAACCACTAATTTAGTCAGTTAACGCCAGAAAATTAACGAAATATGAAATTTATCTGAACTCCTGGACAGTAGATATAGTTATTGTTGATTATTATCTTTATACTGCAAGCATGCCTTAAAAATTGTTAAAGTTGTCCTTTTGCTCGACAGATAAATTGGAAGTTTTGCATTCAATTGCTTTCTGAAAAACAAGTCAACCTGGCTTCTGATGTTGCATCCAAAGTTTACTTTTATTTCTATAGCTGTCATTTCTTAGCAAAATGATCTGGTTTGGATACATTCGTGTCTTACTTGTTGCGCAAAGTCTGTAGTTGCTCTACTCATTGTCACACGAAAAATACCGGAAATCTGTGGGGGGTGCCACGTACTTTGCCTATCCACTGCCATCGTGAAACACGTTGCGGCTTTTTGTCGGTGCGCCAGATCATGATTTTGCTTGGCGCTTTGCAAAACGTCTTTGTGTCAGAGCGCATACGAGAACCGAGCCGCGCAGAAAACCACTCGTGCAAGGAATGTTGTGACATTTCGGTTTCAACTGTTTGCTGATGTCATAAATGTACCGTTGCGAATGCCCAGTATTTTGTATGTCTGGGTTAATCATTACGAGGTTCTGGTTGCGGTTCAGTTATCAGTCTGTGTTTTTCGCCAAACTCGATTTTCCACATTCACTTCAGACTGACCGTGTTTGTCGCGCTACTTCGGTTTTCACTTCAAACAAAATTTGTTTGAAAATATCCGATAGCGCGATGCTGGCTCATGCATTAATGGTTTTGTCAGCGTTTCGTCACATGTATTCGTATAGGGCAGGGGCTCCAAACGTTTTTGTCCGAGGGCCGAATAAACTGTTGCACAACAGTTCGAGGACCGACCATAATATGCTCGCTGTCCAAAATAAAGAATATCAAAGCATGAATGTTGTTTTAATGATAAAAGTACACTCATTGCAAAGAATGGTGAAATTGCTTGTCAGATTTTAGCATGGTGAAAAAATCTGGCTTCAGATGGGATGTACTTAATGTTAACAAAGCCCTCAGATTGCAGTAACATATCAGGTTAGGCCAGCCTGCAGGCAGTCATATTTAGCCAAGTGACATTCACGTGGCCGTCTTATGTATTGCCATTGTTTCGGTTTATGTTACATTCTGCAAAATCAAAAATTTTTCGTAAATATATTATTTTTTTTGTTATTGATAAAGTGTCTATGCCGGCCGCATGAAATGGCTTCGAGGACCGGATTTGGGCCCGCGGGCAGTAGTTTGAAGACCCCTGGTAACTATCGTGACGAATTCGGAACTGTCATGCATTATGTGTGTCATGGATCTAATGTTTGGATTTGTTCTACGCTGCTTTGCCAAGCCTTGTTAAGCTGTTGAAAATCAGCAATGGTGATTTTGTGTAGGTTGGATCGTGAGCACATAAGCCGGTACACCCTGGTGGCCCTAGCGGTCGATCGTGGCTCACCGCCAAGAAGCTCATCTGTGACGGTGATTGTCGACGTCACAGACGTGGATGACAATCCCCCGCGCTTTCCCAGCGAACGCATGGTCTTCAAAGTAAAAGAGGATGTGGACATCGGAGATGTTGTGGCCACAGTGCAGGCACACGATCCTGATTTAAATACGTCCCCCATTTCGTACGAACTCAATCACGATCCTCTCGTGTTGCGCCAGTGGCATCTGGACTCCAGAACTGGAGAGCTGTCTTTGAATAAGCGGCTCGATTACGAAACTGAAACCAACTATTCTATCACCGTTTCCGCAACGTCGAATGGCCTTGTTAGTTGGGTGAGTGCAATTCTGTTGCAGAGTATTCATGTCAAGCAGTGGCTTCCAAACATTTCTGACCGCGTGCCATTTGTGGGCAGGGTTCCCACACGGTATTGAAAGTATTGAATTGTGAAATCGGTATTCAAGACTTTGAAAAAGTATTGAATTTGACCAAAATGTACATGAAGTATTGAAAAAGAATGGAAATTCCAAATTCAGCCAGTTATTTATTCAAAACTGGTTCTTTACCGCTAATGACAGTTTTGCAGATGTCTTTTGCATTGTGTTCCATTGCTAAAATTTAGTAAAATTTTCCAAAAATGACGATAAGTGATGGTTTTTAATTCTTTTAATTTAGTATTGAAAAGGTATTGGAACAGTAGGAAAATGTTTTTTGAAAATGTGTAGGAACCCTGTGTGGGTCCTGTACTGTCACCGCATACCGTGTTCCAAGAAAGCTCAATTTTCCAAATATAATTCGATCAAAAGTTTGGAAAACCAGACTTGACACAAATTCGACATGAATAAAATGGCTGTGAGAAATTATAACGGCCATTTTTTAAAACCAGCTAGGGAAGTACACAAAAATTCACTAGTTATTTAACACAACCCGATAAGCGAGAACCATAGCTGTGAACATATTTTTTGTGAAGAAAAAACAGGAAGTAGGCCTGTTTGCGTTCCACCTTGAAGGCCTTCGCGTACCACATTTTGGGAACCACCGATGTAACGTCCTCGAGTGCTGGAACTGTCACAGCCGAGAGCTAGATTAACGATGGACGAAGTGGACGCTTAGAATAACAAATGTTTTAAGAAGTTATAAACATCTCTGCACGTAGACTATCGAGAAGTGTCGTGTCTTGTTGAGTGAGTCTTATTTCAGTTACGTGGTTAACAGCTGTGGCTCTTCGCCACCACAGCTAAAATCTCAAGCTTTCGATGATTGAAATGTGAAGCTGTAAAGATTGGAAAACTTTGATGTTCACTTGCATTGCGTTAGCTGTCAACAGTTAAGACTTTGAGTTTTAATAAAATCGTTTTTTTTTTTTTTACTTCTAAGTGTGTTGATATGTAATCTGGGATGACAAAGTAAACATTTTCATCAACAGCGCTTCAGTGCAAGTTGTCAAGTGTGACAAAAGTCTTGTCGGAACGTGGAACCAACTTTTTATTTTATTTTTTGCAGCTGTTTTTTTTTCGCTGATTCATTTCGGTCATTCGTCCAAAACAATAACTTCCATCATTTTTTCGTTTTCGGATGTTTGTTTATGACTGAAAAAGGCATTATTATCGAATTGTGGTAATTTTGTTCGGTCAATTAAGAGAAAATTCAGTCAATGACCGAAAAAATCCAGGTTTGCAGACGTTCACTTGTTGTTCCACGTCATCAGACCCTGAAAAATTAAATAACGCCAAATAGAAGAAATTAAATTCTACCAAATAGGAAGAATTAAAACACAATTCAAAAATTAGATCACACCAAATTGAAGCAGTCAAATCACGCAAAATAGAAAAAAAACAGTGGAAGAGCTACTAAACGCGGGTTGTATCCTGTTTACGGTATAAATTTTGTCAACAGCCTAAACCTTCTGCACCAAGTTAATGTCAGCTCCCGACGATTAATGCTAGTAAAAGATTCTCTGTATCGCGGGCAAGCTAAAAATTAGCGTAGAACACATTAAATAATCTTTACCAGAATCGCATATGCTTCGTTGCTTCATCATGTATGCTTTCTTGTGACGCATGCCAGAAGTGAAAATTTCTCAATGATGGCTTGGACCTGTGTCTGAATGGACAGGGAATGAGTTTACGCATTTGCTAATTGCCGATAGACAATTTTATGAATGAACTTTTGTGTTAAATCGGATTTGATGAATGCTCTGCTGGATTCAACGCAAAATTCCCCGCAGTGATCAAGCCCGTAACCAGGGGGGCGAAATCTCCCTAAATTTTTTTTCGCCCCCCCTTGTAAAAATGTTTTGGACATAGTTTAAAAAATTTGGGCCCCCTCAGAAAACTCTTTGCCCCACCTGGTGTCCCAAGCTGGTTACGGGCCTGGCAGTTATTGCAGCGTGTCAACCTTGCGCAATTTTCTTTCCAAATTTTATCTTGTTGATACTCTGCCTATGTCCCTTAACGTTTCATTCCAACATAAAATTGTGGCAAATCGGTGATTGTTTTCGCGGAAAAGTGGTTTTATCTTTGAAAAAAAAAACATCCCTGCCTTTATGAGATCGCCAGGATAGAAACACCATCTTGCTGCATTAGAGTGGAAACGTCCGAAATAAACATTTTTAAAGTCTTGCTGGCGATGGTGATAAACTGACTTTTCATTTATTCGTGAACTTCAGGGTACAATCATCATTCTGGTGCAAGATTGCAACGACAATAACCCGGTGCTGAATGACTTCGAAATAGTCTTCAACAATTACAGATCAAAACTGAGCGACACGTTTCCCACCGGGATAATCGGAAGTGTGCCGGCCTATGACCCGGATGTATCGGACCGGCTTACCTACAGGCAAGTCTTTACGATTCTTAGCGGTTATTTCAGACCTCACTCCGGATTGACGTAATCCGTTGGTCTGTCACCACCTTTTCTTTCCGTATGCCTTCCTTTCTGCTTGCCGTCGGCACGACGTCATCCGCAAACGACGTCACTTGTAAACACGTTTGACTCGCATATGCGCAATGTCGCATTTCGGTGCATTTCGTTGCTGACTGCATTGAATGTGTTCATCCTCGTCACCAGTTACGTGACCGGATCGAAAACCGCTGGCGTTTGCACTCAGCACGTTGTGGTGGTTGTATGGGTGCGAAATTCACTTCTGTGCAGTTGATGAAAATGTTGTGGCGAGTTTTTGTTGTATTCTGCTGGGAAAGAAATAGGAATTTTGTTGGCCTGCACTTTGGCGCTCGCAGATTACCAACGCCCCCTACTCGCGCAAATAAATACAGGGTCGTTCATTGTTTCAAGATAGACGGTGACGTTATCCCGACCCGCTCCTCTGCATTCATTTGGCTGAAAACGTAGCTTGTTTGAGATGGAAGGAAGGGTGGGGTTGACGGCTAGGAATATTTTAACTTATTAAAGAGTTCACGAAAACTTTTGCTTAGATATTGTTACACAAGGCGATAGTACAATGTTTTACGCTTGAAAATGTCTCTCGCTACCCGTGAAAGAATGCTGGACCTCCGCTGTTTAGCCAGTATAGATAAAGCTGTAATCTTGTTTTTTTATCGCTGAAACATTTCGGTCATTTTTAGCTGAGACATTTTGGTCACTGAAACATTTCGGTCGTTTGTCTCACAGTTGTTTCAAAACTCGCCCTAAAAGTGTTTTTTAGCCTGTATTTTCAAACATTCTGGCCGAAATGACGTAATTTTTTTCAGTCATTTCAAAATGACTATGACCGAAAAATGCCCCCCAAAAACACAGGTTGCAAGTTTTTGTGAAGGAACAATTCACGCAGATCATACAATACTTCTCTGCCCCCAAAGCAAACTCATATCAGATTTGGAGTGCGCATTTTTTGACTACCAATCTTGACGGATGAGGTCTCCAGGGATTAGGATTGCAAATATCAATAAACTGTAAGATGGCTTAAGAGGTTTGATTCACTCCATTATGGCCATCCCTAAGGATATGCTAATTTCTTCACAAGGAGTTCGTTGACACACACACACGACCTGGTTTTCAACCGAAGCAAAACTTGGTTAGCGTACCCTGCTCGATGTCGGGGACAGCTTCTTTTGAGATAGTGTACTTGGATCCGACCAGTTGCTACCTCCAGTAACACGAAGTGTTCGTCATTGTTTACGGCATACAGATTATCGCACATGATCCTAATGTAGTCACGCTTGACTGGTCGTCCTGCTGTGCTGACCTTTTTCGTGTCTGTGCGTTGTCGGATGATGCGAGCTCGGGCGTTTTAAAGTGAGTCTTGGCGCGAAATAAAACACGTTGTTTATTAAATACGTTACGGTCGCAGAATTTTACATGTCAAATATTACGGGCGTAAATTAAAATCATTTTCTACGGTCGCCCTCACCACCGGGGTAATTCAGTTTTAAGCGCCGGCAATCTCTCGCTGTCGCTGCGAAATTCGGAGATGACTGATTTTGTCGCCGAAGCCCTGAATCCGTCGTTTCGTCGAGCACTTTTTTTGCTTTGGATAAATTTGTGAATTTCAAGTTGCTTATTAACATTGCTGTCCAACGTTTCAACGTCACTTTCTATTATTTTGACGTTTTTATATCGTTTCGTTACGGCAAGCTGCTAGCGATATTGCTTTTATTCAGAACAGGACGTTATATAAGGGCTAGTCTTACCCGTACGCTGGTAATGTTGTTTGAATGAAGTACCCGAACAAGACGATGATTGTGTTTCGAGTCTTTTTGCCAAGTCCGTCGCCTATATTCCCGCAAACTTCGCCACGCAGGTCATATAAATCGGTGTTCCGTATTTACTGAATGTCGTGCAAGTGGAGTCGTTCGCTTTCTGTCTGTACCAGCGCCTTCCAAAACAACTTTCTTGAAGTAAAATTAAAAAAAACTGCGACTTTCTTACTCACCGCGCGCCTTGAAAGAACCGTAAAAGAAAACACTGACCTCCTCCAGTGACCTTTTCACGCAGATACGAGGTTGCGAACCGCGACGTCGATGTCGTGGTTTGATAGTAAAAGTGCCACAGGCAAGAAAGCCGCATTGTTATGGGCGGTCTGTGTTCTCGAACACAAACTCTGTGGGTCTTTGGTGGTTCGTATGATTCTTCGTCCTGTTGTATGCGTGTCGCCTCCACCTTGCTGTTGTATTGTTTCCAAACTTGTCGATGCAACCGCAAGCAGTACGTGTGCTACAGTCAAGTCCTCTGTTTGTACGCGGATAACTGTTAAAATGCTTTCTCGATGCCTCGAGCAGCGCGGTCGTGCCTCGTCACTAGACAAACAGTCAGTAGTTGCTTTCAAGTGGCGTGTAATGGCTACTTGTCCCAAGAGCCGAAAGGCCTTTTTTTCTTGAATAGGTCTCACGAGCTGCTGGGCTGACTGCGGGCGTGGTCGCGGCTTGTTATGTGACAGCTCGCATCGGCACAGTTTTGTATCGACTCGTTTTCCGAATCGAAACCTTGCTTGTTGAAAATTCCAAAAACGTTGGGTTTCATGTGCCGTAAACGTTCCTGGGTGCAATAAACGCCCGTTTGGTCTTTGTTCTCCTTCAAATACCTCGCGCTAAAATCCCGTTACTGACCCTCTCTTTCGGTATCCTGGCTTATCCAGCCTTTGGTGTGCAATGGTGTTTTCCCATTTTGCTCTGTTAGGGGCAGCCTCCCAAAATTTTCCAGGATTTTTATGCAAACGTTTAAAGGTATTGATGAAAGTAAAATGTTGGGCGTCCCTAGTACGTTTTCATGGGATTCTACCACTTGAAGTAATATCTTCAAGCTCTCCTTTGCGTGTAACATGGCCCAGAAATCTGAACTGTCTTTGTTCTATACAACAAAGCAGTTTGCGTTCTTTGCAAAGCAGTTTACGTTATATATAACAAACCAGTTACTTACAAATACGCTTGAAGCGTAAAGTAAAAACTTTCAGATTACATAAAAAACTCAGAGATCACATATGTTAAAAAATCGTTGTTTTTTTTCGATCTATGCTGAACAAAACGTTCTTTTTCAGTGGCAGTAACAATTTTCGCATTTAGCAGTTTGTTCCAGAACTAGAATGAGGCGCTTCTCCGGCTTCGTTCGTAACTTCTTCATCTTACGAATGGCCACCTGCCACGGTTTGCAAGCTTTTGCCGAGTAGTATATCGACTTTGAAGCAGACGTCTGTGTAACCACCAGTTATGAAAAAAGTTACCGCAGGAACGTTTGAGGGCCTTAACATGCTGCGAGACACGCTCCACAAACAGTCGTCGTGTTTTGAAACTAACGTTCATTTCGTTCAAATCTCAGCGAATTCGCTCGTAGCAAACCTAGACCAGCGTCGCTCTGAATCGACCGTAATATCCAGCGACGATGCAAATTGCACATTGAAATTTACACGGAGCTTTCCACCCCAGTTCACACGCGCCGCATCCTCTGTTGGAAAACGCAGACGCGGCGAAGGATGGATTAGTTAAATTGCAGAGCTGCGATTTTAATCCCCGCATTCCAGCGAGTTAACGCCCTGTTCTGAACCGGTGCAGTATTGTGCTGAGCCAGTGTTTCCCATCCTCATGAATTTTGCAGAGACCACTGGTTACGTTAGTTGTTCTTTTCAGATCAACGAACGCCCGAACCTCAAGGGTGTAGTTTGAGGAAATGCAATATCCTCAAAACCTGACGTTATGAGAGATTTTGATTTCAAATTTGACATCAGCACACTGACGTCATCATGGTTTTGCAGTTTCTGCCTAATCTGATACTTAAACATTCCCGACCAGTGCTATCTTGTACAGAGTGCCATGAGCTTGACCCGGCATGTCGATATATCATATCAGCAAAATTCCGCCGATGCATATAGGCAATATTTGCTGATGAAAGCCACTAATTTGAGCTTCCTCAAGTATAACTTGAAGTTGTTAAATTTTGATTATTAAATCATTATTTTGCAAAAATGCTAATATTTCCGTGTATTTCTTCAGTTGAAAGCTGTTCCCGTTTTCCGTGTGAGTGGTTTAATATGCATTGTAATGTCTTAACTGTGGCTTGAGTAATGTAAAAATACCGATAACCGCACAAAAAAGTTTTAACGGTCGAAATCCAAAAAGTTAGCGGGCGATATATCCATTTGGCCCTCTGTTTCAGTTTCGCTGATCCCGCTGCACTGAATTGGTGATTAGCAGCGGTGTGACATCTACCGCTATCCAAGCGAAAACAAAAAAAACTTAATCAGACAAACCGTTTATGCGACACTTTCCTTCCCAGCTGCAACTCACCCTCCCCACTGACAAAGCGATAACTAGAGCATTTGGTTTTGTGCAGCAGCGCGTTTCGTGACACAGCAATGTGACCGTGTTTCGTTTCTTGTGTATTACAAACCAAGCGCGTCCAATGACGAAATTGCACTTGGCCCCCCGTTGAACCCTAGAACAAAATGACACTCTGACGTCTTGTGAATCGCATTCACAAGACAGCGGAAACTGTTGCTGAAAATTCCCACTTCAAGGTCAAAACCGATGTCCTTTTTTGTTTAGTTTCGCCCGATTAATTGAATGAATGCCACATCTTGCATGAGCGCGCAGTCGCGCACTTCGCTACGTGCACCTTGTCAGTTCTGTCGATGTTATGGCAGTCCCGACGCCTTGCTGTTGGTCCGATGCCTGTGGGAAGCAAACGTCCATTTTCAATGTAGTAAGGTGCCGCCGAGCGCGTGATTGGTCAGTTCTTTCTAGTCTTGTGCGAAGCCGATACTTTATACGATCGTCGCTTTGTGTTTACACAGCGCGGTGCCGTTTGCTGGTACACTACGTGTATCACGCTGTTTATATATGGATTACTACTGCTTAAACAAGGCACGCCAGCTACAGTGTTATATTTTCTACTTGACGAAATGCGTTTTTTCAGAGGTTGCAGAAAGTTATCTAGATCTGCGTTTAGAGCTTTGTGTTTTTATTTTTTTGTTAAAAATAATCAAATATGGGCAGGTTATATACCGCTTCATTTATGCTGTGGTCACTTGTTGGCGCTGCTTCTGCGAGTTGTGCTGCATACCAAGCACACTGCGCAGCGTCTTCAGCATCTGAAGGGCGGGGCAAGTGGGTCTAGTCTGCCCTGTATTTTGTAATTTGATGTTTTGCTATTAACTTTTTAGCAGAAAAATGTTTTCCTTTTAGTTCCGGAATTGGTAAAATGAAATTTCACGACTGTTGCACCCCCCTGGAAGAATACACTACGATGCCCCCCTCGGAAAAATTCACTATGCTCCCCCCCACCTGGAAAAAATCCTTTCTACGCCCAAGCACAGCACAACACGACTGTGCAAGGCAGGTGGCTGTTCCGACGGGCGCGCAATTTCACGGTTTCCCAGAGTCGGCGTATGCGCGGTTTGCCCGCTGCTGCTATTATCCGTCATCAGAGCCGCGCGCGCTTCATTCATCGCTCGAGTCGCGACCAATGCGAAGAATACCTACCGTTGTTAAATGTTGTTGTTGTTGCGGCTGCAGGATCGTGCGAGGCAACGAGGGCAACTTGCTGCTGATGGACCCGCAGACCGGCGAATTGCGGCTTAACTCTACGCTTGACCGCAACCAGCGCCAGTACTCGCTGACCATGCTGATCGAAGTGTCAGGTGGGGTGCGGAGTGAAATAACTGCTACCGTCTCTTCCTCAACAGGCAGTTTGTGTTGCAGCGCTGCGCACTTGTTCAGTTTTCGCTGTTGTCGCTTCGGGCTTTCCGATCACTGCTGGTGTTTGTTGCCTGCATTGAAGTAGCAGGAATGAACACGGACACACACACAGTGTGATGTCGTATTCTTCCCCTGCCTTGTTCTTGCGTTAAGGATCTTGTAGTCGTAGCCAGATAAGACAGTGCGCGATGACTTTGACGCATCAGAGCGCCCGGGCGGTTTCCAGCCCTGGCGACCTAAATTGCCGATGCGCCCGAGGGCGGTGCGACGATTTTCGCAAATTGTGCAGCGCACCGCCCATCGGTCTTCCCGATGCAGCTGCGATGGTAACTGGATACTTAAACGCCTTGCGGTAGAACTTAACGCTGAAACGGCATTAATGTTATGCATCGAAAAGCCGATGCCCGTGTCATGTGTCTTCGTTCCATAGCCGATCATCGAGCGTGCGTGCTTACGTGCTTACGTCGTGCGTGCTTACGTTGTCCTTTCGCTTACGTTGTTTATGTAAGTTGGCACTTGTCCTTTCGAGTCATGTGTTTCTACTCGCGGTGATTAACTTCAAACACGAGTTGTATTCATTTACGACTGATGACAAAGATAATCGATTGTTTGAACTGAGTGGGATGCAAAAAGAATGCCGGAAGCTGTTTGTTACGTAGCATAGCCATAAAATAGTGATTGACGTTCCACTTGCCTATAGTTGCGTTAAAGCAGGGATAATGCGATATAATTGAACGCGATAGAAATATTTACCTACATTTAGTGAAGGAACAGCACTGAACACCACCAAGCAAACCAATGGTCCTTAACTTTTCCAACCCGCGAGACCCCTATTCCACCAGATATAGGCTTGGGAACCCCTTTTCTGCAGTGATGTCATGGGTCGAAGTGATTGTTGTTTATACATCTTAGGGTTAAAAGAAAACACTTTTGCATTCCTTCTGGGGACCCCGTTAAGAACCACTGACGTAAGCGGTACGTCATAAACGAAACTGTTGCCCAGTCAAGTAGCGACGAACTGCTTTGCATCTTGCAGCGTCTGTGACGCGATAGAATGCTCTGTTTTTTTTCAAACCGCGGTTCAGCCAATCGTCTGCTTGCAGATGGCCTGCACGCGACCACAGCGAAGTGCACCATGCGCGTCACGGCAATAAACGATGAGATGCTGAGACGCAGCATCACGGTCCGGATACAGGACATGGACGCGCGCGCCTTTCTCTCGCCGACCATGTACAACTTCACCGAAGGCCTGTCCGAAATTTTCAAAGTGCCCGCAAAGGTCGGTGTGTGAAGTGAACCTTGTTCCGTGTCGAGTTGCAACCGCGCGATCGCTTCTGATCGCCCCGGCGCGGCCGCCGCCGCGCAAGCGCCGACCCGCCTGCAAATTGGCCCTCGGTCACCCGGGCCAAGTTCTTCTTCCGTTGCGCCAACTTGTTTTGCGCGAACAAACCGCTGCCGGTAAATTGCCAGCTTCGTCGTCGCTCGACGCGACTTTCAACGTAACTGGTGAAGTTGTTTGTTAACGCTTGACTTCCGTTGGAATCCCGCGACGTGCCCGCTCCGGTCACGTGACTTCGACTGGAAAAGCGCTGGTCTTCCGCTTCACAGCGCTCGCGCCCTGCGGCGCATTGTAGTCGCACAGTGACGCATTGCTGCGCGTATAGCTGCAAGTTTGTTAGATTGAATCCTTGTTTCGAGTTGAAATGCGAGTGGAGTTGTTTTTAAATCTGACGTTCTGATGCAAATATATAATCGTTACTCTTTTCACTGTTATCAAGTTCATGTTTTTCATGCAGTTTTTGCCACTTCACAAGTGTCTGTAAAACCATTCTGTTATATTTCTGTAAAAGTTGCAAAGCCGCTACCTCAGTAGTCCTTAAAGGTTTAACGCCTCTATACCTCCAAGTAAAATTATCGTCAATATGGATACGCCTTTTCAACAAAGTTTAATAACAGAAAAAGTGCAAGAAATAAAACAGAACTGGTAAAAAAATATTCAAGTCCAAGTTCTCAGAGAATGAGGACTTGAATCTGGATTTGGACTTCGCTACCCAGCACCTTTGAATACCCCCAATGTCTAATCTCAGTACCCCGGGGGTACTGAGGCAAATTTTAAGGACCCCTGTCTTATCCTAAAGTATTCTGTGTCCATTATGTTGTCGAAAGAAGAGAAAGGGTGTATGGCCCGACCCATGCTCTGTCGCATGCTCCACTACAAGCTACACACATACCTGCCTGTGAGTTACCGACAGTTCAAGCTTGCCAGATGAGAATCCGACCACTTTCTGCCTGTCCACCCAAAACCTACTGCAAAATACAAAATCGAAACTCTTATTAAAGTTGCAAAAAATAACCCGTGACCGAAGCTTTCCGTCTCTGCAGAACGTCTTCATTTTCAACGTGCACAACGACACGGACGTGACCAGGAAAGTCTTGAACGTCAGTTTCTCAGTGCGAGCGTCCGACGACGGACAATTCTTCCCGTCCAAGTATTTGCAAGACCAGGTAAGATGAAATTGCGTTTGCGCACTCTCAACAACGTGCGAGTGTTTCATCGACAAGACCGTGGAAATTGACGAGGCCTGCTGTTGGATCTGGCTGCATAGATAGACGACCTGTTCACCCCATCTCAAAAGAATCGTTGTTTCGAAGTTGTATTCGTGTAATTTTTTTCTCCTAAAGTTGCGTGCGCACTACCGGCAGCCAGGCTTATCTTTGTTTTGTTTGCTTTCTGACTTGTCATTGTTTTATGTCAGGATTTTCCCATTTAAAAAATTTTTTTTTTATATTTAGTTCTTTGTTCATTTAAATTTTATATCTGTTTTTGCAGGTGTTGTTTTTCAAATTCAATTCAATCGTTTTCTCGTTATTCTCTGTTTTGTCTCCCAGGTCTACCTGAACCGCTCGACCCTGTCCAAGCTGACCGGCAAGAACGTCCTTCCGTTCGACGACAACATCTGTCTGCGCGAGCCCTGCCTCAACTACAAGCGCTGCACATCGATCCTGACCTTCGACAGCTCAGCGCCATTCGTTTCATCGCCAGTCATGATCTTCCGGCCCATCTACCCAGTGTACAGGCTGAAGTAAGTACCTCGAATCTCGAAAGGATTTTCCTCGCGCAGTGTGAGGATTAGAAAGTTACGTCTGGCGGCTCAAAGGGATTTAGACTTATTATTCTGTCAATTCATAGGAAAGGGCTTCAGTCTGATGCTACCGACGCGTCAGACGATGTTCCGGAAACTTATCGAAATTTTCCGGTTCAAATTTTTTTCCGGCTCTCGTTCAATAATATGTTGCGCTTTCGCAGTGAACCACATGTTAATTTCGGAACGTTGGATTCCGTTCTCGCATCCAGACAAGCGTGCGGACACGACGAAAAGACGCGCCTGCCGTGATGTTTAGCAGAACATCTGCTGTCCGTGTTGCACGCAAAGTGCGGCGTATCGTGTGTATGCGAAAAAACTAACAACCGCGCGACTCAACAAACGTGTCTTTGTTTAATGTTTGTTCTGTCGGCGAGTCGCATGTCGGTCACCGGAGTTCGTCGTAGGAATGTGCTGGGGGGGAACAGGAGGCGGGCTGCAGCGAGGAGACGTGTTTCGGATTTTGGCGTTTGCGCTTTAATTCACTAAATTGTTTTGTTTGACGCGCTGCAGGAAACAATAAATCGCGTTCAGTTTTAGGGAAGGCGTATTGCAAGCGAGAAACCTTGAGAAAAAAAGAGACGCTGAGCTCGAGCTTCTGTTCTGTCTTCTCGCTCTCACATCGAACATGTTTTTTTTGAAACGTCAGGTGCGAGTGCCCGATCGGCTTCACCAACGAGGAGACGTGCTCAGACGAAGTGGATCTTTGCTTTTCAAACCCTTGCACGAACCAGGGTCAGTGCGTGCCGAAGGAAGGAGGGTACACGTGCTTGTGCAAGTCTGGCTTCACAGGTGAGTCTGTCCGTGCTGCAACCAGCTGCAGACTGCTGCTGATGCGCTATTGCAGGCCAAACGAAAACACGTCAAGTTTCACTTGCCTACGAACTTCAAGAAGCAACTGTTGTTATAATAAACCAGTGCCGATCCTGTCAACCGTACTTGCACATCTTGTTGCCATAGGTTTGGGCATTGACGTCGGGAGGATTTTTTCGGGGGGAAGACAACAGTGGTGATATTTCATTTTACCAACGCGAAACTAACTGAAAAACATTTTTCTACTGAAAAGTTAACAGGAAAATTTCAATTTCCAGCGGGCTCTGACCCCCCCATTTCTAACGCCCATGGATGTAGGCAATGTTATAGGTATTATAGTGGTCCACATAGGCTACGCCACAGGTAGTATAAGCGCCCATACAGGCATACAAGCTATGCTACACGGGTATTAAGCAACGTTATAACTCACCATCCTGTCGCCCCTGTTCAGCATGCATTTATTCAGTGAATACGCGCGCATCGAGACTAACAGTCTACATTGAGCTCACGAGGCAACTCTTCTCTTGCGACAATCTGTCACCGTTTCCGGCTTTGCTCGGTCGAAGGGAAATCAGCTTTGCACAGGATCAACTGGACATTGTTGCATCTCTATCGCCGTCTCTCGACCGAAACGCGCAGTATGAGCTTAACACTTTTTAATAACAGTTTTGTTGTTTTTTCGGTGTCCTGACAGACTGTTTATTTTGGAAACATAAGAATATTATTAAAAAACAACAACATAAGAATAAAAAAAAAATCCATTTCCAGTAAACTGTTACTACTAACGTTTGCAAGCCTGATGCTGTAGCTTGCTGTGCCGCGACTCACGTTTCATTTTAACTTTCAAATAAGACTAAAGAGGCAAACAGCTAGAAAAGGTTAAAAACTATACCGCGTGGTGATGACTGTAGTGTTCTTTGTGTGCTTTGCACTGCCATTGCTAAAAGAGCAGATGCTTTTGCAACGACAAGTTCTTCAGTTTTCAGGTCGTCAGTCGGGGTTATTCGGCCTTATTCTTCTGAACGATTCACCGATTCTATTGTACTGACAACCGTTGATTGTCCTATTTATTTGCCCCTGGCAAACAATGACCTATGCTGGACAAAGCCAATTTTCTGCGATCTGTTTTCTTTGCGCAAGCAATCATCGCTGCAAGCTTTTCAACTGATCCATAGATGCAGCGCCGCAGGCGGCGAATTTACATCCGATGTTTGTTTTGACACTGGTCTCTCAGTGTTCTCGATTTCCGCTTTCGAGTGCTTCAGTTTTTCAAATCGTGGTAAGGCTGCCAAGTCGCGGAAGTGTCCGACCGGACGCTGCTCACCACAAACGTGAAGCTTGCTTTTGTTATCAATATTATTCCAACTTCACGTTGCTGTGCGCGAGATTGCATTTTTTGAAAACAAGCAAGTTCAAATGAAGAGAGCTGCCCATGCTTCGCTAAATCCGCTCCTCCCGTTTTTGTCGCCAGGAGCGCACTGCCAAGTCGATATGAAGCACGCCACGTGCGCCAGCGCCAGTGACGTGTGTCAGAACGGCGGAAAGTGCAACGACGTCGTGGGAGGAGGAATATCGTGCGACTGCGGCGCGCTGGGACTCCACGGAAGCGCCTTCCGCGACGATGCGTCCCCCCAGTGCGAGCTGCGCACGCGTCATTTCCGACCCGGCGACTTCCTCACCCTGCCGGGCGTGACCAATCAATGGCATTTCACCCTTTCGATCAGGTGCAAACCTGGATTGATCTTTTTCGGTCATTGACCGATCTTTTTTGAAATAAAATCACGTCTGTTCGCTCAAAAAATGCCCGAAAACGAAAGATGGCAGAAAGTTTTTGAGCTATTTCGGAAAAATGACCGAAATGTCCCAACGAAAAATTAGGAAACAGCGCACAGGACGAGCTCCGCGGTAATTGCTCGGCGAAACGCGATTAGTCGCAGTTTTCGCGAAGGCGCTTAGTTGTGACCACTCTCAGGACTAGTGCTTTGCGAAGAAGTCCTCGGCTTTGCCATGCTGCGCGGTCTCTCTCACAGTGTTGATCTCGCTGTTTGTGAATGGCGTTGAGTTTGCTGCCGTTTCCGTGATGTTGGCGTTGAAGACTGGGTTTTTCTTTTCGCCGAGACATTTCGGTCATTTTGGCCGAAATAGCTTAAAAGCGTTCCGTCAATTGTTTCGTTTGCGGATATGTTTTTATGACTGGAAAAAGAGCATTATGACCGAATTGGCTTAATTTTTTCGGCCATTAAAAAAATCGGTCGTGGAACCAAAAAAAACCCGAGTCGAAGAATGCTTGTGTTTATATGATTAGTCGTTTGGGAAAAGTTCAATCAAGCTCGAACATTATTGAAACCCCGTTTGCGGACGGCAGTGCCTCTTCACAATTGGCCTCGTTGTGCGAAACAAAGTCGATTTAAGCTGCTGTTGTTTGTTGCGTTTTTTTCGCGTGCTTATTCGAATAGCTTTGCACGCGCAAATACAACGTTGCGAAATTCTTTTCGTCCCGATGCAATTCTCGCCTGACGTTTCCTTTCTTTCCTTTTCTTTGGTCAGCTTCGCCACCACGGCCCGTAACGGCCTGATCCTCTACAACGGAAGGTTGAATCACGAGCACGACTTCATGACCCTCGAGCTGATCGACGGCCAGGTCCAGCTGAACTTCTCCACGGGCCAGGCCTGGTCCGTGGTCGACCCATACGTGGCCGGTGGCCTGAGCGACGGGAAGTGGCACACCGTCCTACTGGAGTACTTCAACGAGGTGAGGTTGAGAACAGTGGTTCTTAACCGGGAGGGAGGGGGGGCGCGAGCTCTCATGCACCCTACAACATGGAAAGTTTGATCAATAAATTTACCAATGAATACACTTGTTTTTACAGCCTATTAAAAGTCAGGGGGGGCTTGAAACAAAGGACAATTGCTTACGGGAGGCGTGGTAGAAAAAAGGTTGAGAACCACTGGCCTAAAATGGGGCGGGGTAATCCTGACCTGTTGCTGTTTCTCCGGGGATTGAGCCGAAAATACTTGGAGTGCTTCCTTCACATCGCGCCACTTCCACTTTCGCGGCCGCACATCTTGGCCGTTGTTTCGGTCACCCCCAAACGTGTTTGGGTCTATGTTTTACCAGTCACGGCACATACTTTCCAGTTTAAACGGGGATTCGTAAGGAATTCGGGGGATGCTTCCCCGAAAGTTCTCAAGCCTAGCGTTTTATTTTGTGAAGTTTGTTTGTTTTTTTAAATCAAAACAGCCGCTCTACGACGTCGTGTGATTTTCCGCAACTTCGTTTTTCAGCCCAAACCCGGGCCCCTGCCGCACGGGGTCCAAAGCAGGGCCGGGCCGTCGTCGAACAAGATCGCCGTGCTGACAGTTGACCCTGAGTCGTGCGATTCTGCGGTCGCCGCCAACTGGAACAGCGCGATGGGAAACTATACGTGTTCGAAGCGCGTGAAACAAGCAGGCGGTAAAAAGTGAGTCGAACACGGATACGAAAGCTACTTGTTTGAAACAGCTTTTTCTGTTTTCTTTTCAGACGCAAAAATTTGAACGTATGAAGTTGAACCAAACATCTGAACTTTTTTAAACCAGCTTGTTCTGTTTTCTTACTTTTTGACACAAAAATTTGGCGGCGATGGGGCAGCTCTTGAAGGACATATTTACTCGGGGACACAGTGCGCGAGGAATCCTGCCGTCCTCGCGCAGTTACGCCAAGTTATTTCGGACAAAGCGGTTTACGTTTTTCGCAGTGCTGCTGTAAATACGTGAAAACTTTAGGCGTTGATTTTTCGCTTGCCATAGACGATGCAAGTTCTTGCGCCGAAAAACGGCGTTGACTGATTAGCAGCCCCGGGAGCGGTAATTGAAAGAGTTCAAGCAACTCGACGAACTCTGCTGCCGTCCCGATCAGAGGAAGCAGTGATCGTGCCGCTCAGCCCAACGAACAACAACACCAACTCATCGCCGAAAATTACTCACAAAGGCTTGACGCAAACTGCAGGCTGATGCAACGAGCGCGCTTGGTCATTACTGTAAATGATATGAAAGTTCGCGTAGTTTCCGCTTCTCATAGTGTCGTGTTACCGCTGTTGTGGCGAGCTGGGCATTGTTCCGCTTGGACGCGAACTACGAGACAATAAGCTGTGCTGCGCGGCGAAGAACCCAAACGAGTTCGCACGTATTTAAGCCAACTGGCCCAGAAGATAACATATCGATGCCGTGTCTGTGGGCTTGTTGTCATGTAAACGGCTTGGACGTCGCTTTTAGTTCAAAAACAAGATGCGGTCGTTGGCATCATTTAGCGTATATCTGAAATCACGAAGCTCCAGCAATCACGCCCTTCCATCAGCCTCCCTTCGCATCATAACGCGAAATTGTCCGGCCTGGTCATTATGGCAGGTGCGAGCTCCTGTCGTTTAGCCACGCCCACCGCCCCAAACGGCCAATTGCGAACCGAGTAACGCTTCAAGTGTTAAATGGTCACGTTGTTTGTCGCTCCTATCGTGAGGTGCGCGTCGTTTGACTGAAATATGTTGGTTCCGAATTATTTCTACCAAGACTTCAGTCGTCGGCGCTGAAAAAAGGTTGGTTTAGTTGAAAGTAAATCTTTAACGATACGAACGAGTCAATGATAAGAAAAAGCACATGTTTCGGACTAGCTCAAAAATATAAAAGCCTTTTGAAGCTCGCGTGATCAGAAATGTTGTAACTTGGCCTGACGATCGTCACTACAATCAATTATTTAGGCCAGAGTTATTGTCGTTTGCCATTACATCGTTAACGACAGCCAAACGCTTGTTGAAAGACTGTGGCTCTCGGATGGATGTCTTTCTTTTGCTGAAACTTTGTTCCTTTTCAACTTTTAAATTTACGAACCGAATGTGAACGATAAAGCTGCTGTTGATACTGAAAGTGTGATGTTGGAAAGAAAGCACTATTTAGTTCTTTGAAGCGTTTAAAGAACTAGAACTAGTACGACAGAATGACAACTGGCCGTCATCGGTTCTTCAGCTGTAGCATTGTCGCGCTAATGTTCTGATTATTCTTCCCTGTTAAGTTCTTGCAAGTGTAGTTTTGCACATAAGACTGCGTCGACGATTTTTAGTGGAAGGTTTCTGCAGTCTTGCTGACGTTGCCGTGGCGACAACGTTTGTGTGACGGCGGCCTCTCGCGACCGCGTGAAATCCGTTCTGTCGACTGTCGCCAGCTTCCGCTCAGCGCGTCGGAATAATTACATGGTTCGCCGACAAATAGCACGTTGTTCGAAAAGTCGTGCTTTGTGAGACGTCACGTGTCCTGTGTGTGCTGTGTTAATTGGTTGTAAGGATTAGTTGCATTTAAAAGAGAAACAATTTCTGATACAGGGCATTGCACAGCTTTTTTAACTGCACAATTTTAATAAAAATTATGTTTGCTAAATAACAACGAAATGTTCAAACCACCATAGGTTTTCAAAGTGGGGTCCGCGGAACCCCGGAGGTTGAAAAAATTGGTGTTTGGGGCTCCATCGAGTGACCAAAACTTCAAGAAATTAAGAGTGATGAAAATACGTTTGCACTACAGCAATAATACTAAACCTCTCGTTTGGATATTGCTGTTTTGTCTTATTGAGTAGTCCAATTATTTGGACGTTTTCAGCTTTCCATCAAAAGTCACGGTACTATCAAATGTCAAGATAAAATCAAAAGTCATTGTTGCATTACTGAAGTTAGTTGCCAATCGTCATTGTTACTTCACAACTTCAAAAGACAAGTTAGGCATGTCTTGGTATAAGCATATGTTTTCAGCAGTGTTGCCAGTTTGGCTTTTTGAGGCCAAATGTTGTAATTTTTGGCCTTTTTTTAACTCCTCTGGCATTTTTTCAATTCTGTTTGAAAAACTTTTTGACCAATTCAATTTTAACGTCAGTTTGGCAGATTTCTGCACACAAAATGATAAATTTTAATTGCAAACTCTGCATTAGAATTTTAAATTTTAATTTTTTTGTAGCATGCCTTTCTTTTTGCTGTTTTCAAGTTACTCGTCAGCAAGACCAAAAATTCTGAGACTTACTATATGAGTGAGCTTTATTGGATGTATGTGTATATTGTCTTTTGAAAGTGCAGTGCAACCTTTACTGTGTGTTTACAAATGTCGTTTTGTATTTATCTTGTATTTGGCTTTTTTACGGTTGATGTGGCCTTTTTCATTCATGACAACCTGGCAACCCTGGTTTTCAGCAACTTAGGAGGCAAGAGCAGGTAGTGGGAGGAAAAAGAGCGGAATGAATGAGAGATCCATTTTTAGCTGACCTAAACTAAGTTGACGACGACGAAGATTTTAATGAAGTGCTCATAGATTTGCGTGCCGAGAATGGAGTCAAAATAAAATTATGTTCACTTTCGCTGTCGTGTTTCTGGGCTTCTCAGCTACAGACTTACACTGTTGCTGTGATTACATTGAAAGAAGACCTTCCTTGATATGAGGCGGGTTTGCCGAGTTTGGTAAAAAACATATCAAAATATCGAAAAAGAATGGATGTGAGACAAGACATTCGACTAGCTTTGTCCAAAATCAAGCCTAGAATATTCAACGCTTGTAGAAGAATGTTGTCAGGACCGCAAAACTCACTCAACCTACGATGTTTATGTGACAACTGTGCAGACGTTAACATGAATAAAAGACTTGTACATTTTGTCCACATGTGGCTGATGTTTTATTTGTTGTTGATGGTATTCACCTCTGGGTCCGCAAAAAATAAATAAATGACTTGGGGGTCCTCGAGATGATAAAGTTTGAAAAACGCTGGTTTAAACACCACATATGTGGTTCGTATGTGCATTTGTGGTTGGAAACTATTCCTTGCAAGCTGTAAATTCTTTAGGTTCGTTGCCGGGCAACTGTCCTCCATGATTTCGTCATAAACGCACAAGTACTACCATTGGCCCCTTTGTCTTTGAGGTGTTTCCCCAAGAAGCTACCTCATAACTTTCAATAGAGTCTTGACATTGCGAAGCGAAACACAAGCATCGTTTGCCTTCTTTGTCTCCAGCTCTCTCGATCTCACGTCGCCTTCTTTGTCTCTAGCTCTCTCGATCTCATGTCGCCTTCTTTGTCTCCAGCTCTCTCGATCTCACGTCGCCACTCCTCCTCGGCGGCGTCCCAGACCTTCCCGAGGCCTACCAGGTCCACAGCAAGGAGTACGACGGCTGTCTCAGGGACCTGGTCATTGACGGACGCCGGCTCGACTTGGCCCACTACGTGGCCAACAACGGCTCCGAGCCCGGATGCGACCCGACGCGGCAGCGCTGCAAATCCGCGTCTTGCCGGAACGGCGGCGTCTGCGAGGAGGCGTGGGGCGATTTCCGGTGCAGATGCAAGGACGGCAACACTGGCAAAAGGTGAGGTCCGAGCGTTTGCAACCACCTGCTTGCTGCAGGAACTATACTTTGTCGCTGTTTAAGTAGCGTTGTTTTTTTGCGCGCGTATGATGAGATTTGGCGTGTGTGTTTAAAATCATCGCGTCAGTATCGCTTCACGGATGAGTGTGTTTCTCACCAGAACCGTCGCCAGAAAGTCTTCAGTAGGGGGGCTTTACATTTGCGCAAGGGGGCTTAGCATTCTAAAATTTGACGAAACAACACTGGTTTTTAGTGTTTCATATATCAATTTGGAGGGGCTTGGAGCTTTGTTTGGGGGGCTAAGCCCACCAAAGTCCCCCTTGGCCACTGTTCCTACCTGTTTTTGTATGCTGGTGCGGTAGTCTACCCCCCACTTCTCTCTCTTTTAACGATGCTTACTTCACTTTCTGTTTACGTTTCTTTCGTACGTTGCAGATAAGCAACAGACGATCTTGCTTGGCGCCTTTCCCTCGGTGTTGTTGTTTTGCGTTGTTTTATTCCCTGTTGTTTCGCAAGAAACAAAGCCGTGGTAAGTTGCAACTTCGCGATGGATTTTCAGTGCGCAAAAAATATGGCCTGATCGAAAAGCTGCGGTCTACCTGCCAGGGACTTCTTTTCGTGGTTTTCCCACAGCCTCCTGTAACGATTGTATTCGCGTTTTAGTTCAGAATTGCAAAACGAGCATTGTACAAACGCATCGTAATCACTATCGTGTCCCTTACACAGGTGCGAACACCAGAGCATATACGTAGGCCGCTTCACCGGCGTGGGGTGCCTGCTCTACCGTGCTGCCTCCAGCATTTCCATTTTCCGTCTACCGTGGACGCAGAAAGTCGCGTTTCGCACTGTCGACGTCACAGACGCGGTTGTGACGCACGTTGACTTCGGCAGCAATTCGTTTTTGACGACACAAGTGAAGGTACGAGCGAGACAATCGCCTCTTTTTTCCAGTTAACGTCGTTTCTCCTTTAGTGGAGTGCTCCGAAAGGTCTTTGATTTTTATTTATGTCTTAAACGAAAATGTACTCACGTTTCTTGTGTACTTCTTGTATTTCAGTGGCTCTTGACCTTTTCTCTACAACGCCTCACTTTACCATTTGTCCTTTGTTTGAAGCCCCCCTGACTTTGAATAAGCAAATTGGACGGAACACTTTTTCGTTCAAAAACTTTCCATGTTCTACAACACGTAAGGACACGCGTCCCCCTGGAAATTTATTGACGTCCCCCCGGTGAAGAGCCACTGCTGTATTTGCTACCATTTTCGTTTTTTTGCATGATTGATGAGCAGGGAAGAGCTCGCGTGACATTACGTCGCCATCTAACTGTCTTGAAGCTTTTAGACCATAGTAACCGGCAAACGTTCGATGTGATGGCCCAAACCACCCTTTCAGTCGCAATTAAAGGCCCGTGCATATTTTTGCAGGCCCGATTTACATACTTATGCTGTATTCAGTTACTTGTTGCGTTCTTATGCCATGTCTATGTCATAAGCCGTATAATGACATAAACAATGATTTGCTGAGGTCAAACAATCAATGTTTGATAGTTGTTACAGTAACCTTTGTTTTAACCCACGCAAACGGCGCAGGACTGTAGCTCTTACATACCACGCGGCCCAATAAAAAGTACTAAACGGCCTACAATTGGGCCGAAGCCCATAGTTTGCCGACCAATACTTCAGACCACTCACCATGCGGGCTTCACGGTTTTGACTTCAATCAACAATTACCGACAGTTCGTTGATGTCAAGCTCAGCTGCTGTCACCTTATTGGCCCCATTCAAACCCTTTCCCCCTCTTCATCAGATCATGAGTGGCTACGTATTCTACGAAATAAGAACGACAGCAGGGTTGTTCAAGCGAATCCCGCTGATGAAGACACGCGTCAACGACGGACAGTGGCACGAAGTGCTGGTGAAATGGACGTCGCAGTCGGCGAGAAATGTGCTGGTCACGGTTTTACTGGACAACGGAGTCGAAGAGGTGACGCAGCACATACGGCCGTTCATTCTGTTTTGCATTAACTGTTTGTTGAGAAGTTTCGTCTCTGACGTTTTGCTGTCCTGCAGTTCTTCACTGCAGCGTTTGTTGGAGACAGCAGTAAAGTGGCACATGACAGTGGCAAGTGACAGCAGAGTGACAGCAAACCTGCTTTTTTTTCATTCGCAGGCTCAGCTCGTCCTGCAGCAGTTGCAACCGCAAACTGTGCGCACTCTCACTGTTGGTGGCGCGATACAGAAGAACGGAGCCGTGACACGGCCGTTCACCGGCTGCATTCAGGTGTGTTGAGTGTGCAACACATGTGCAAAACACACGTGCGCTTTGCATTCTAAAACCAGCAGTTACCGATCAACATCGATTTTCTGTGCCAGTGTTGAAGCTGCAGCTTTCTCGCAGTTTGAATGGAGATTATTAAATTATTTTCTCCTGACCTTGACCCCGTGACCTTTCTGATGTAACGGCGACGTCAACTTCCGGAAGTGCGCATGAAATCGTACTGATCGGTTTTCTGGTTCACAGTTTACCTTGTGAGGGCGAGGGACATTGAATATTGTGACTTTTAACTTCTTCAATCCGTCCGACCACCAGTTCACAGCTTTTATCTCTATCATGGGTCTCCAAACTACGGCCCGCGAAGACATTTTGTCAATAATGAAAAAATAATATATTTACGAAAAACATGTTGATTTGTAGAATGTAACATCCGAAAACACTCACATTACCGTTTATGATGCCCGGCCCTCGAACCTTTGAGTAATAGCTTATGTGGCCCTCGGACAAAAAAGTTTGAACACCCCTGATACGCTTGGCTGGTCCTGGCTAGTGTTGAAGATGATGCCGCTGACGTCACGACGCGCTTGATCAAACCTTTCTTTCGCGACCACCCTGTACGTTTGGCCCCATTCACCGCTTTTGACCTCTCCCGACCGAAATACTTAACCCCTCCTCATTCCTTTTATACGTCATCAAGCCCGCACTTCCGTCGGTCAAACCGCACGTCGCTCACGTCAACACGCTTCAAAGCAAACGTCACACTGGAGATGCATTCCTTTGAAACTCGTTTTTCCAGGGCGTCGAACTCGGTTCGAGTCGGATCCACCGCGTCCAGCCTGAAGCCTTGGTGCCGCGCGGGGGCGCTGTGAAGCGCAGGGGGTGCGTGGTGCCGGACATGTGCGCGTCGTCGCCCTGTCCCAGACACAGCACGTGTGTGAGCCAATGGTCAGCGTACAAGTGTGCCTGCGATAAAGGTACGTCACTCGTTTGAATTTGACCGTGACCGGACTGACGCACAAAGGACTCGTGACGTTTTCTCTAATGCTTGAAGTTGTATCGAGTTTTTTTTGCGTTACCTTTTCAACTGCTGGGTTCGAACGGTCGTCTCAGCCCAAGATAGCGTGAGCCATCAACAACAACATCGATTGAATACTTATTGAACAACATTTCAAACTGGTCAATGCCGGTTCGAACTCGTTTCTTCGGACCTTTCGCCAGAGTTTCGCACATCTCGGTAAAAGCAAGACGTTCTGTCTAGAGCAGTGGTTCTTAACCGGGGGCGTCCCCACGGGGGCGTCAATAAATTTCCATGGGGTGCGAGTCCTTGCGCGCCCTACAATACGGAGAGCTTGATCAACAAATTGACCAACAAATAAATTTGTTCTTGCAGCTAATTTAAAGTCAAGGGGTCTTGAAACAACGGACAATTACTTCAGTGAGGCGCGGGAACCACTGTTCTAGAGAAAGAGGGTCTTTGTATACGTTGCACGTCACAGCGAAACGTTCACGTCGTCTCTGTTTCCCACGCATTGACAACATCTCAGTCTGACGCAGGTTACGCAGGCGAGCGTTGCCAATCGGTGTGCGATCTGAGCGTGTGCCAGAACGGCGCCTCGTGCGTGAACATCGCCACGTCAGCGCTCGGCTACCGCTGCCAGTGTCGCGACAACTTTTATGGCCCCCACTGCGAGTCGCACCGTACCGAGAAGTGTCCTTCCGGATGGTTCGGCTTCAACAAGTGCATGCCTTGCAATTGCCCGTCGAGAAAGAACTTCGACTCGAAATGCAACCAGACCACGGGGGCTTGCCTATGCAAGGTGCGCAGATGTTTGCGTGACTTCGGGTTTGTTCTTTTGTTGCTTTTCTTTTGCATATATCCGACGCTGGCTCCACCTAAAGCGCTTGATACTTTTGCGCATCTGCTTAGCTGACAACCAGTGCGCTTTTAGGGATTTTGTCCCTAGATTGGAACTTTTGATCCTTTATAGGGATTTTCGGAAAGGTTTGAAAATGTCTAAAATGAATAATTTCAGTTTATTTTGCAAATTATGTTTGGTTCTATTTTTAACACTTATCATGGCGCTCCGATTTTATGCTGCACCACCACAGATTTAGGGATGTTTTATGTAAAATCGGGATTTTTGGTACGGTTCTAGTGTTTTTTGGACTTGCATTTGTGAGAGCCCTGCTGACAGCTACTAAAACTGCCGGACGAAACGGCGCCGTCTGGAGATTTAGTAGATTAAAGAGCTTTCGATGCTAAGCGCCTTCAAAGAACCGTCCAAGTCCTGAAAAAAAGCGATCTTATTTTTGCTGTAACGCACTGCTGTTTTTCGCCATTAGCCCTTGCGCTTTCCTGGCCAACTGTTGAAAAGGGCTTGTCAGTTAGTGCCAAGGTGCAGGCTGCGGAGAGAAAACCGTTGGCAGACGCTGTAATACTGTGGGGGGCGAAGTTTGTGAACATGCTGCGCGAGAAGCGCGATCGGTGACAGGATTTGTTAAAGTTCGCAGCAGACGCTCTTCAGTCCGCGTGGCCTGCAGTGCATCCGGTGTCAAGCGAAACTTCTGACCTATTATTGTTTGTAGTTATTTTTCTTCTCAGAGCAAAGGAATAAAGTTTGGAGATAAGTTTTTTGATGTGCCTTGTGTGAATTCAAAGTTTTTGGTTACATGTCAGATACCCACAACAAGCCACAGTACGGGAATAACTATAACCACTGACGAATATTGCACTCAGTGTTAGACCTCAATTATATTTCTTTTCCTAACCCCTACCCGACGCACTTACCTAAACACCAAACCCTAAACCCTATATAATCAGTTTTCTCAGCGTATTTGGTGTATGCAGAATATTATTCTGTACACGCGCACATGGCGTGAAGTCAGGAATGTTGCTTGACACCGGCAAATATAATGATTCGGCAAATAATGACAGCGCAATGATTTGAAAATAAACAAGCGTTCAATGCGTTGTCCCGCAGCCTTACTACTTCTACGTGAGCGAACACGACGCCTGCTTCGACTGCGAGTGCGACCACGAGGGGTCGCGCGGGTGGCAGTGCAGCGACGAGTCGGGGCAATGCACGTGCAAGGAGGGAATATCGGGCAAGCAGTGCACCGAGTGCTCGTTCGAATTTTCAGAGGTTCGTTACGTCGCTGTGGCGACACTTGTTTCGTGCAATCGGCGACCGTGTGCAGTCAACCGTAAGATGTGTCACAAAGGCAAGGTTGAAAAACTTGCTCCAGTCCTGTTCGCGTCACACCCCTCCCCAAATAAATCTCGATTTTAAACGGTATGTTCTCTTTTTTGAAGTGTTGTTTAGTTTTTGTTATTAAAAATTCATTATACGACGCCAGGGTGACAGAATGCTGGAATTTTGCGATCATATCTGAGAAATACAATTGTTGCAACCTCTCTGTTGGCGTTTCGTTGAATGTGCGATTCACCACAAGCGGGATATGCGCGAAGCACAACACCCACATATATGTGGCACGAACAAGCAATAATAAAGTGATCATGGCATGTGATCTCTACTGTTGCTTGTTGCCACAGTGTGAAGCTTTGCGCACTTGCCGCTCGGGCTTTCCGATCGCAACGCAATTACCTATTTCTTAGTTTCATCTTACATCCCTTGTTGATCCGGTAAAATGTACCGGTATTCGAGACTATCCGCGCCTTTTGTTTCAACCTGCGTTCCTGTCCGTCATACCGTTGCCAGACCGACGTACTAGTAAACTCATGTCTTGTTCGTATAACAATAATCGAATGTAAAATGTCTTGTGTACTTCTGTCGATGGAGGTCTCCTGTCTGACATGCCCCCCCGTTTGCCTTTCTCAATCAGCATTAACATGAATATCGACCGTTGCACAAAACAAATGCAGCTGTTCTCACACCTTCCAACCCCTCCAATCAGTACGCGTGAGAGCAGGCGTGGCTAAAAAACTTATAGGCTGGCATCGTTCAAACAGTCGCCATGACAACGCGGTGCTGACCAATGACAACGTTTCCCTGTTCCTCGAAGGTAGTGAACGGCCGTTGCAAGGTGATAAGCGAGTGCCCGCGACGAAAGCACAGCGGCATATCGTGGCCAAGGACCTTGCTGGGCGCCACCCGCATCACCAAGTGTCCGTTCGGGTCCAACGGAACCGCGACCAGAAAGTGCGACGGCAAAGAAAGCTGGCTCCCCCCGGATCTTTCCAATTGCACAGGGCACAAGTTCTATGATCTCGAGGGCGCTTTGAAAAACCTGCAGACTAACAAGACTCAGCTGAACTCGGCCAGGTACGAGTTTGACTGTAAAGGAAATCTTGCCAACAATTGTTTTTTTTAATTTATAGCTGTTCGGGTTGTATCGAGCACATCTTTTGCTTTAATATTTTGGTGCGAAGGGGCGCAACGTCTTTCCCTACAAGAATTGCCAAAAGTTTTACTTAATCTGTCTGTTGTGGTCGCTTTCATTAGAGCTCGACCGATAAAGCTTTTTTGGGCCTATATCAGTGGCGCAGCTAGTGGTTTGAGCTAGGGGGAGGGCAAAACGCAGCTGAAGGGGTCCACTGGCCACCGTAAGGGGAACACTAGCTAACACTCACAAGAAAGTTAAGCGATAGTGAATCCGGGTGTCGTGAATGTCTATACTAGCTAAAAAAAAGCAAAAACAGCCTGAAAAACGCAAAAAAACAACCTGCTGAAAAGCGAAGAAAGGTTAATATCGAAATATCAACGAAAGGGGGCCTAGTTTTTGCATTTTGCTTGCCAGGGGGTGGCGCGCACCCCTCCCCATCAGTTACGTCACTGACCCATACCGGTGTTATTCATTGCCATTGCCGATAAATTTTTCCGATATTTTTGCATTCCTCAAGCCACAGTTGAAAGATATCACTTCACTGCGATGAAGAACCGTGCAACATCGATTTCTACGCAAGCCTGGGTCACAAACAGCCAATCACCATGGCACCTGCCCTGATTTGTTCGCAGGCAGCCATCTGCTTACCGCGCAAAAACCTACTGGCCATTGTTACGTCATAGAACGGTTTATTGAGACGATTGCGCAGCCGTCTGCATATTACGCACTACTTGATGTAGTCTGAGGGCTGAGTGTCGTAAGGAACAGGACAGATAATTTGCGATAATTTCTATCAGAGACGAAGCAGAAACTTGGGTTTCCATACACTTTGTGCAGAACAATTGCGTAGCGGCTTTTATGAGCAAGTATTGCTGGATATATAATGGCGACACTGCCGACACGACACATCGGCAACATCGCCATATATCGGCATGCCGATACATCGGTGGAGCTTTAGTTTTTATTCACCTGTTTTCACTTTTTTTTCTGTTTCAGGTCTTTACGGCTCAGCGCCCAACTCGACAAAGCGACCACCGAGACTCCCCCCATGTACGAGAAAGACGTCGTAACTTCGTACCAGCTGATCAGACGCCTTCTCGAGAACCAGGCAGAACAGACCGACTTCGGATTGGCCGTCGCTGCAGATTCATCTTTCACTGGTACGGGCTGGTTTAAACCGGTTTATCGTCTTGCGGGTTCTTGCGCCCAGTTCTGCGGACTTGGCCTCTTTCGCAATCAAATGCTCCTCGCTCTGGATAAACTCGGAATTCGCCCTAGATACCATGTTTCTCGCGTGTAGCAATGCTTTAGTTGGATTGTCAGCACTTCCTTGTCTTCCTCGGCGTTATTTGAAACGCATACGCGGTTTACTTTGCGGCGCTTCGAAAAATGGGGGTGAGGACCCTGTTGACCATACCGGGCCACATGAGCTGCGGAATACTGTGGGCGGACCACAAAAACTAAATTAATTTTATCTTTGAAGTCTGCGCTTCTCTTTCAACGGAAAGTAACGAAGGAAAGCTACGAGAAGGTGTGACATAGACTTTCTTGACTTACATTACAAGTCTCTACTTGTCGTGGAGAAACCGGTTCGAACGCGTCACGGGAAGCGTTGCGCTGTGTTGCTTCCCACATGCTATCGCAAGATAGAAACAAGTTTCCCCCCCAAACTGTGTTACGTCACAGTGGGCTTCACAGCCGCCGGCCAGAAAATCGAGCAACATAACCAGAAGCACGGCTAGGCTCTCGAATTTAAGCTTGGCGTTTTGTGTGTGATCTCATCCTCGGATTCACCGGTTCCTTTTCACCCCCCATTCGGTTCCTTTTCCCCCCCCATTCGTTACTGACCCCCCCCCCTTTCCACGTGTGTCCGCAGACGATCTCGTCCGCGCCACATCCAATCTCTTCAACAACCGAACGCTGCAGTTCTGGCGTCCGGTCGCTCGCCCGGCGCAGAAGAGCAAAAAAGCTCCCGGCGACGACGACCTTTCCGCCCCTCTGCTGATCAAGTCGTGGGAGCAGTACGTCACCAGGCTGCTGGAAAACGTGAACAGGATCTACCTCGGGCCAACCGAGGTTCACGCACCCAACATGAAGATGGACGTCAGGCCGGTGATCGCGGAAAACACCGGTGGGTACCGGTTTCGACCAGTTAAAGCTTTGACTGTGAGCGTGATGTGGTTGAAAAGCGGGACATGAAGCTTCCACTGACGATGTAGCAGCTCGCAGCGAAAACGCTATCAAAAAAAAAAACACGGCGATAACCAAATAATTGCAGCATTATGATCAATGAATAGCAAAGGTGCCGTGAACAATGCAACCACCGCTCGACATGAGATTTTAAACGTCAGTGTAATTAGACGATAATGTTCAGAACAGTGGCTCTTAACCTTTTGTTTACCATGCCTCTCTTTAAAATCGTACTTTGATTCAAACCCTCTGACAATAAATAAGTTGCACAAGCAAATGTATTTTTGGTAATATTATTGATCAAACTTTCCATGTTGTAGAGAGCGTAAGGGCTCTCGCCCCCTGGAAATTTCTCCCCCTGGGTAGGCGTGCCCCACGGTTAAGAATCACTGGGTTAGATTCATTTAGGCATTGTTAGTGATATCTGCGATCTTTATCGTCACGACTTGTTCTATTTTTGTATTTTTCTGTTGATTTCTAATTAGTCTTCCGAAATCTTCACGGTCCTCGTCATTCTCGTTCAGCTGCAGCAGCTAAATGATTGTGCAGAGAGAGCTTTCATGTTTGAGTGTAAAATGCGAGTAAGATTATTATGACGCGCTGTGAAACCGTCCAACGCAACCGATGCACCCAATGATGTAACATTTTTGATTTGGCGGCCACCTTTATGATGCGACAAAGCTCACATTTTTCACGAGAGGTAACGTCACTGGTTCGGCGTCTGACCCTACAGTTGCCATGTGCATCGAAGTGATATCAGTTGATCTCTTGATCAGAGCTACGGCCGGGTGTCACATGAGATTGGCTTACGCTCCTGACAGTATTCCCTTGGTCAGATGGAGTGCTCTTACGCCCTTCCATCTCCCCCTTTTTTCGCTCTCCCTTTCTCGTATCGCTTGAGGGTGTCGAGCATATTTACTTTCACTCCCATACAAACGCATCTGAATTGCGATATTAGCAAAGCAACATCAGAAGCGCCTTTTCGTGCAGACTTCATTCACGACCAAGTGCGCGGCGAGGAAGGACTGGTGGCTGTCCGCTTACCCAAGTACTTGTTCAAAGCGCGCGACAAAACCTCCAGACGTGACATCTCAACTGGTAAGGTTCTTCGCGTGCGTGCAATGGTCGTGCTGAATAGCTGCGTTGCTCTGCGGCGAAACAAAAAAACAAAGTTCAAAGATCGCGACGGAATTCTTTGTCGCTTGTGTGAAAGCCCCCCAGCTTGCAGTGGGCCACCGCAAACATTTTACAGCAATGTTGAATGGCTCTGTTTCTCGTTACTTCTTGAAGCTCGTAGTCGAAAATTCGGTCTTTACATCGTATGTGTTTTTCGCTGTTAACGCTGCGGATCTTACTGCAGACAAGCCGGTGGTGGGCATCATCACGTACAAGCACGTGGATCAAGCCTTCCCGTTGGTTTTCGAATCCGACAGAACTTTCCGCGTTCCGAAGCAGTAAGTGGCCAGCTGGCTATTCTGCGTTAAATGTATAATCTCTGCTGTGCACTGTGGTGTCTGTAGCGACCCTAGCGGTCACTGAGAGACACGATATCCAGCTCGTCAGTTGGCAGAAGCGAGTTGCTTCAGTAGTGTCCGTATTGAAAAGTGCAAGATGGCCATCTGTTTACCAGCAAAGTAAAATTTTAAAAATAAAAAATGAATGAAGCATGTTCTGCATGAACAGGGTATGTTTGAAAACCTGCTACGACATTGGTGAGGCAGAGATTTCACATTTCGTAAAGCAGCAAAGTGGGCCAGTTAGAACAGTTGTCCCCCGGTTTAATTTATCAACCCGCCCCGGCCATTGTGACGTCTGAAAGGAGGCGGCATCAAAAGCTTGTCGTCGCAGCGGAAAATATCCGCCATTTGCAGCAATTCACAAAGGCGTTAAATGTTTGTTCGTTACGATGTCTTCGTGAAAGCTTTGCCGGACAAATGAAATAATCCGAGCGAATCCTCAACGCAATATTTAAGAACGTGATTTACGGGCTGTGTTCTTCCACTTCGTCGCGTTAATAACTTGCGCTTTGATCTTCCGCGTTGTCCAAGTTTGTTTATTCGGTTCGGGTTACCCGAGGTCACTTTCCTGCTCTTTCACCCCCACCCCAGAAAAGACACGTATTTCCGTTTGCGGTTGAACTGCTCCGATGCATTTTTTGAATTTCCTTTGTCACGATTGTTGACTGTCTGGAGAAGCAGTCAGGTCGCGCGGGTTCGTCTGAAAAAAAATCCGAGTCGATCATGAGCTTGAACTTCCCCCTATCTCTTTGCCAGGCCAAACATCAGCAGCACCCTGATCACTGTACAAGTGTACGGTAATCGTCGGGCTGATGACGTCACCGGCGACGCGTCTTATGGCGTCATAAACCGATTGCGCGAACCGGTGGTGATCACGTTCAAGTTGAACCGACCCAGGCTGATCGAACCGCAGTGTGTGTTTTGGAACTACACGGCAAGGTGTGTTATATTGTTTTGCAGTTACACGACAAGGTGTTTTTGGTGTGTTCCACTCGGAAAGGCCAGTGGCGTTAGTTTTACCTGGCAAGATGTGTTGAGCCCGTTTCACACGCCGTGTTGTGGTCTGATTTACACTGCAGTGTGTGCAGCGTATGTAACGTTGTTCGCTCGCCTTCTTTCACGCTCTTTCAAAGCTTTTTTCCTTTTCACAATGGGGTTGAGGTTGATTAAGTGTTTACCCCTACAATGCGCGGTTTTCTATCGCTTACTCCTCATAGCTTACCCCAACCCCCCATAGCTCACCCCAACCCTCCATAGCTCACCCCAACTCTCCTTAGCTTACCCCAAATCTCTACAGCTTACTTTAACTCCCCATAGCTTACCCCAACTCTCTATAGCCTACCCCAACTCCCATAACCTACCCCAACTCCCATAACCTACCCCAACTCCCATAACCTACCCCAACTCCCATAACCTACCCCAACTCCCATAACCTACCCCAACTCCCATGGCGTACCCCAACTCCCATGGCGTACCCCAACTCCCATGGCGTACCCCAACTCCC
>JGI24159J19872_10000561_pt1 | contig 34222 bp, 17 predicted proteins | sample Ectturendosymbi4_FD_19872 | JGI IMG/M metagenome (IMG submission 19872) | reverse complement strand
GGTGAGAAAGTACGCATATCGGATGAAGCAGAACGTGTTCAATCGGTTTCATATTCTCATATAAGATCATTGTCAGGCTTATATACAGTGGTGTGTTTAAGTGAAGGCAAGCAAGGCACTTGCCTCGGGCCCCCCTTTGCAACTGCAATGTGCAAAGTAGCCTACCTTGCTTTCAAATGGGGCCCAACAGCAACTGCAATGTATAAGTGGGCTATTTTGCTTTCAAAGGGGCCCCTACCAACAGTTGTAATGTGTAAATACCTTGCATTCAAAGGGGCCCTAAATAACTGTAATGCACTTTTCTTTCAAAGGGCCCCCTAACTTCACCGATTTCTAGTGCTTCATATTTCAATTTGGGGGCTCGAAGCTTTCTCTGGGGTGCTAGTGGTGACGGGACTGGAATTTTGGGCCCCCTGTGACAGCGTGGGCCCCCCCAATTGGGCGGTATGGAGTGCGGCTAATACGGCTCTGCATGGAGGTTCATCTAATCAGCAGTTTAAAATTTTATCAGTCGTTTTTTCTTGTTCGGGAATCTGATCAAGGACGCGACTGCTGTTCTTCGGCATCTTTGAACTAAAATATTTTAAATATCTGCCGAACCTCCACTCTGTGCAGCAGTGCTATGTGTATCAATTCATACACTGTAAAATTTATGGAAGTTGTAGAGTTTTCAGTGCAGCGATTCTGCTTTCTCGCTTTAAAACAAGTGCAAAACTCTCCTTCCCTGAAATTTGCCACTTTAACAAAAGATTAATCGCCACTGTCGTACTGATCTATTTTCAGTTGTAGCACGCCAAGTAATTGAAAACTAACATCGTGAAAGCATTGGCCTGGTGTAGTTTTACAGTTACTCGTATGCCGAGTTCTTCAACTTACGCCGTCAAATGTATCGAAAACGCAATTCAACACTTCTGGTTCGTTAATTGCGAAAAGTGTCGATGGGACACGAACTTACTCGCAGATCCGAGATGTCCAAACCATTTCTAATCTTGCAAGTGATGTCCCAGTAGTATAATAGAAAATTCACTTTGGTAAAAACAAAACACGGTGCTTCAAACTGTTGCATAAATTGGGGCTTGCAAGTTTTCCATGCAGTTTTTTATCAACCTGTCCGATTGTGCAGAAAGTTTAGCGTTATGCAGCTTTTGCAAGTGGGACCAAAATCGTTTTGACTTATATCAAAATCAACAAGAGCTTGGTATTCAAAATTTCCACACTGTGTTATAGCGCAAAACGTGCATCTAACCATCTGTGTAATTATTATTCACTCGCATTTTTCACGTTTGGGCATGAGATCAAGGACATGACGGCAGTTTTTAGAAAAAAGTAGTTTCAATGCTAGAGGTAGTTCATTCAGAATGGCGTTTTAGGCACCGCTGCTGTCAATCCCCAGAAACCTCCTCTAGAAAACAAAATTTATCTTGCAGACATGCTGGTATCAGATGGGTTTATAAGACTGCAGCTACTTTGACAAGTGCCACCCGGACAACTGCCACCGGATAACTGCTACCCGGACAACTGCCACCTAGGATAATTGCCACCTAGGACAATTGCCACCGGGGCAACTGTTACCAAAGACAACTGCCACCCAAGTCATATTGAGTTTTTTGTCGTTGTTGCCATTAAATCTATTTGAACTTCACAACAATACAGTGTATAAAAAAAGTTTATTCATCCTCTGACCACTTTAATGGAACTTAAGTTGCAACTTTGAATCTTTTGGTGAAGAATGTCCTGTCGACATCGTTACATCTTAACAAACATTCTTAAGTCCGTGCAAAGCGTAATTTTACATGTGCATGTTCAAATTTTTCACAGCAAAGTCTCTTATACTCATTATCGCATTCATTCCACGCACTCATGAAACCCCTTTTCTTCCTCTCATTTTACGTTCTGTGCGTTTTTTACCTTCGCTTTTGATTTGTGAGTTGCATGACAGCAACAGCAACGTTTCAATTAATTTTTGCTGAAGTATGTGTTGATGGTTGAAACAACATTATCGCAACACCAAGAGTTTCTCAACCGTTCTGCCGCGAGAAATCCTTTACGTGCCGCAACGCGATATACCAAACTGAATTTGATAGCTTGTATGTGATTCGTAAAACGCAATATCATAGGTGGAAGTTGTCGGGTGGCACAAGGGTGTAGTGCTAAAAAAAGTGTGGAACGCACAAAAAAACATCAATTTTCAACAACACTTCAAACTAATATTTGAATCAGTTTTTAATGATGTATTCACTTTCATTGCACTGCAAACGAATACATTAAGAAGTGTGGGAACGTGTTCCTGCCCCACGACACCCCTGGGGCGGCACTTGTCTGGGGGGCAGTTGTGCTAGGTGGCAGTTGTCCGGTGGCTGTTTTCCTGGGTGGCGATTGTCCTAGGTGGCAATTGTCCCAGGTGGCACTTGTCCGGGTGGCGGTTGTCCTAGGTGGCAGTTGCCCGGGTGGATGTAGTCCGGATACCATCAGATGGTGCAGAAAATAGCCAGTGAGACAGCACCAGCAAAATTAAAGAAAAACAAAGATGCTACATTTGCCCATGAACAAAAATCGCTGGACTGTTGCAGCGACGGCGAGGAAACATGTTGCGCTGAACACAAAATTGTCAAAGCTATTTGTGTAAAGTGCCCCCAGTTAACAACATTGCATGCCGTGTATACTCATTTGGACCGTTTGCTTGCCTGTAGTTCAACTTTCATTTGTCATGCTGTCACGGATTTTTCAAGACTTCTTCGCTGAAAACATGTCAGTTTTCAGTGGATCTTGCCAAATTAAAGCAACCAATAAATCGAACCACCGTTCCAAAAGCTAGATTGTAAATCATGTTTATGACTGTGTATGAGTCACGCCATCGTTGAAACTCATTGTCGAGGGGTGCCTGACGAGACAACCTGTTTACAGTTTTTTTTTCGGTCTCCCAGCGCTTCAACGTTAATTTGCAATTATCTAATGTTTACGGCAATAAACTCAACTCATGTCTATCTTGAGTCGCAGCATTTTTGGTCAGAAACCAATGTCTCTGATATGTGTCGATCAAATAAGACAAAACCTAGTCAAACGTTTTATACAATGTTATAAATCAGTTCACCTTGATTTGTAGTAACTTGACAATGAGAGGAATACGACTTAAAAAACAATTTTTAAATGCTACATTTTTAGGATTTCATTTAGGTCGATCTTGAAAATGCTCGACTTTAGACAAGATGCTTAAAATGCTACTGACTGAATTAAGGCAACGGGAAAACTATTAAATTTAATCGGCGATGCGTGTCAAACCATCTGATGAAAAACATGACTCAATTAGAACAAACATTTTGAAGATGAAAAGTAGTCAAAAGCAAAATTACGCACAAAAGTGAAAAGTGTTTGAAGAAGATTTTCTAACATTTAATACAATTTTTGACGGAATGGACAAGGCTTGTGATTCAGCGTTCAGAAAGCTCGCTTTGAAATGGGGCTGTACAATCATGTCTCATGTGACTGTGACTATCCGGCTATTGCCACAAATAAAAGGGCTATTTACGAGTAGTACTGTATTTGTATTGCCCACAAAGAAACGCGTATTTAGTCACCGTTCTGTGGCACCTGCCATGGACGTTTCTTGTTGTGTTCCTAAATAGCAGCTACGTCGTCCTAAACGTTGGCACCTTAATGAAAAGTTTCCAAGAGTTTGTTGAGTTCTCGTTAGTATGTTATTGCACAGTAATGAAAATTTGAAATGTCAAACACCAATTTTCGCGTTACTGTAATTATATTAAAACCTTGTTTTCGTCATTACGAGAAACACTTTATTGGCTAGAAAGAGCTCTTTTACGGTTCGTATTTTTGCTGAGGGTCTACCTGAAATTTATAATTGTATCTATTCCCTAATAAACTACATTTTACGCTTTCTTAGCTTGGATATCTGTCTAAGGAAAATCTGCTTTTAAAGGCAATGTCTTTAATGTAGAACAAGATTTTTCTATCAAACAAACAACGTCTTGACATTGAGGAATCCCACACTAACAAATATTGAAATCTTTGAAAAATATGTTTTGAACCAACATGGAAAAACATGCTACTGTTTATTCATTTACAAATCTACATGTTACAAAACGGAAAATACGTTACGACCAGATACAATCAATGTAAACCAATACATTCTTTTTTACTTTCTGTCAAGTGTTTCGCAAAAAACGGACGTTTAAGTTAAATTAAAAGTCTGCACCACTGTTTATTTGCCTAAAACAACAATGTGTTTTAATTACCTTAACTAGAATAGAAACCACATTTCAAAGCACTAGTTTTTTAAACATTTACATTCAATACACTGGGATTGTTGATCAAAAGCTGTGGTTTTAGAGAAAAAGACCCTTTTCAGCAAAGAATCTCACCTGACATGAAGCATTCAAAGTCTTCTTTTACAGTAAATCAAATCGGCAAATGTAGGTTCTAAGCAAGATAAGGTGTTAAAAACGAAGTTATATCTCGTATTTAACATGTCTTGCTTCGCTGTTAGTGATTTTAGGGGAAATGAGAAAAAACGAAACTCGACTCATATATTTTATAGTCTGCTCTGCTTGTGATAATCATTCATTAAATCTCATTCGACAATGACGGTATGACAAACGTTTAGTCTGCAACACGAACGTGTCATTATTTAATTACCGTGCTGTAAGTGCGCCCTACGTAGCTGCGTAGATGATCAAGTGTTCGTAATTAGTCTGAAGCGTTGTTTTAGAGTTTTATTGCTGCTCATGAATAAACAAGGTTTATTTTTTTTCATGATCAGCGATAAGTTTTCTGGCGGTTGCAAAGAAAATTACCTGTTACGTAACTTAACCGGAAAGCCATAAGCACCTAACAAAATATGGTTAAATGAAGCAGTGAGAGGCACCAAACAGCAGTGCGACAACCAGTTGTTTACTCGAGATTAACCACCTTGTAGGTGTTCACTCTGCCTATGACAGAATGCAAACCAAGCACATATAAATATGCTTGCCAATGCAATACAGACATATGCATTTTACTTTAAATAAACATCGTAAGCTTTTGAGTTTTGACCATAGTGCGTTTCTGTTCAGTTTCATTCACACTCGGTTTTCGTACTCCTTTCGGAATGTCACGAGTAGTGTGCAGCGCCCGATTCCACTTAACTTGCGCAGTGAATGTTGCGCTGATGAAGAGTCAGTGGCAGCACCGGGCGTGAACCGTTCCCATAGTGCCTCTGTTTTCCGAAAAAGGAGACCAGAAGGCAACGCCAGAGGGCTTGTGCGGAAGATGCTCTTTTAGAGAGAAATATATATTTATCTGCGCTGCAGTGGCAGGTAGATTTAGCTCTGCTGAGTGTTCAGACTTAATTACAGAAAAATACCGATCGTTCGTCACCTGCAGATTGTCCTTAAGAGTTTTGACAGACTACTGCGATCAAATATCATTACTATAGAGCAGTGGTTCCCAAACTGTGGTGTGCGTAGGCCTGCCTCTAGTGGTATGCGAATAACTTCAAGATGGCACGTGAATAGGCCTATACTTTCTGTTTTTCTTTAAAAATTATATATACACAGCTATAGTTTTACTTATTGGGTTCTGTAATAATTTCCGGAATTTTTGTGTACCTTCCTTGTTGGTTTTCAAAATGGCCATTGCAATTTCTCACAGATATTTTGTTCATGTCGCATTTGTGTCAATCCTGGTTTTCCAAGCTTTTTATTGAATAATATTTGGTAGATTTAGTTGTCCTATTAGAGCAAGGTGGTACGTGATGACAGTACGGGACCCACAAATGATATGCAATCAGGAAAAGTTTGGAAATCACTGCTACAGAGCCAATCTATATTGACGCAAAAACTGACCAGAGTGTAATTCAACGCATTACGTTGAACCCCAGAACGTCTGAGACCGAGTGATTTTAACACAACTAAATATAAAAACAGCAAACAGATGGCAAAGTTGGTTACCTTTCGCGAAAATATTTACGAATTTTTACATATTCACAAACACCTTTTTATACTAGTACAAGTTGCAAGAAAGCAAGAATTTAAAACTATCGGCTCAGGAAACAATTGCGATAAAATAATATAATCCCTGTAACCGACTTTTTATCTGAATTTGCGAAAACGTCCTCACTCTATACGTTGGGCGTATGTAATGCTTTTAATTTTTTGTGAAAAAGTGAACAATTTGGTGAATAAGGATCCTCTTACAAATCACACATCAAAGTTCAATCAATTGGCCGAATGATCAATGAAAGATTTTTGAATATCTATTTTTGACATTAACTTTTCATTTTTTCTGTTTTGTTGAGAGTTGGCCCTGCAACAAATGCATGCTCGATTCAAAGATGACCAATGGGCAGAGGTCAGTGCCTGCTTTCATTACCATCATAACCATTAGATATCAAGACGTAGATTTGACATTTAAATGGTAAATTTACGTGATCAGCTGTAGAGGAGGCGTCCTAAAAATCGTCCATCTCTCCGTTTCAATGCTCGTATAAACTGGCTGCAGGGCTGTCGTGGTTAAGCGCAAAGTAAAAGAGCACCCACAGGACATAAATAAACATAAGACGTCACGCAATTTGGCACGCAACCAAAATCACAGGCCACGGATTCCCTGAAGCACTGTAATGACGTTCGGGAAATTCCAATATTGAAAAAACCAAATCCATCAGTACTGAATCTCTTGGTTAATCCCAGCAAGCAATAGCACTTAACACCGATAAATTAAATTTTCTAAGAACTATAAAATCATTTTCCTGGACTTTAAGCGTTGAAATGCGTTTTCAGGTTTACCGAAACTTTTGCAATAGGCTATACCCCAAGTGTAGTGTGCCTTACACGCAGTTTTAGAACATCGAGCAAAAGGGTTGAGAAGATTACACCCCATCCCATTAGAGCCAAGCTTTCTGAATTTATTTCTGGTAAAATTTGCTGTTCAGCTTTTGAATCGCATTGCAACACTGATGGCAATGCCTAAACAAAATTAGGATAGATTTGGGTTGTCCAATAGCACAGCGTAGGTTTCAGAATATGTAAGAGTAAACAACAAATTAATTCTCTTGAAGCTTAAGCTCTCTTTAAGTATACATGCCTATATTCCTATATAATGTAAGGGATGGCTGCACATAAAATAGTTTTTCTGTGGTTCATAAAAATCTGACGAAAAAAACGGTTCATGAGCACAAGAAAGCGAAATGCAAAAGTCTGTCGTTCTTTTGGTGGCATTTACTCACGTACAAAATTTTGCTCTTCCACAACTTCCACAAATTTTCTTACTGATTTTTTTCAAAACAACCCATTTACAGCATACGTTTAAGAGCTTTCGTTTTCATTTTTTGATAAGCCTTTTTCGAAATATTCATTTCTAAAGAATCAGTTGGTGTTGTTTTCAGGAGCAAACTTCATTTTTGTCTATTTGACTTGTTTCCTTTACACACAAAAATAGCCACAAGTTAACTCCACGCAGAGCAATACCTCAGCTTGACCTTCCTTGCGGTTTCATTTTTGCACAATAAACTCTGTATTAAATCATGATACTGTAAAGCAAGTACTAAAGCGTTCAAAGAGTGGTTTCACTCAATGCAACACTTGTAAATACCAGAAAACTTCAACTGGAATGGCACAAAATGGAAAAAGTAAGACACTGAATTGTGCTCGTTTGTGGAATTATACCTTTGAACAGAAGTACATGTAAATTTTGAATGAGCAGAAAGTTTATATTGACCTTGCACAAATTTTACATCTATTTGATACTCTTGATAATCATTAGAAATTTATGATGACAAATTCTTTTTTTCAGGTGTCTATAAAATTCAGATGGCGTCTGGAATAGTTCAACCCTAACTAAAAAACTGACCAGAGATTATGAGAACAAACATTAACCCTCTATGGACAAGAAGTTGGTTCAGCATCCAACAATTTTTTTGAAGTGGTTTTGTGTTTCTTTTGGATGCCTATTTTGACATTTCGTGACGTCGTCAACTTTTTTGTTTATCATTTTTGAAATGTTACCATATCTGTAACACCTGTCGCTAAGCACAAATGTAACCAACAGTTGATTTTTACAAAACGTGTTGCGAAATTGCCCTCAGGTGTAGCACACAAAAACTGCTTCAAAGGAAGTTGTTTTGCGGGAAAGTGCATAAAAATACAAATCCACCTCATCCATGCAAAATTACCATATTGCCAAAATTGGGCCAACACTCATCCTCAAATTACCAAAATAAATCCAACTCTCATTTACATTTTTCCACACACAGATTTTCCTGACTTCAATCTTCAACAACCTTTGTGAATATCCTAACCCAATCCCAACCTCAAAACATAACCCCATCCCCACTTAATTTTTAGAACCATAAAAATATATGCGAGAGAGTAAATAAGAGCTTGAGAGCTGGATTTACGTAATTTAGGTCGATGTTCTCTTTGCTTGTGAAAATTCCAAAGAAAATTTTGTTTTTTCTGTGTACAATTGCACTTGATATTTTGATATTTGTAACAACTCATAGATACAGTGCATTTTTTTCATCATATGCACCTCGTCAATTTGTTTAAGTTCTTTACCAGATGCCAAACTGCAGCCTTGGAAGCGACTTTGACACACTGAACCCTAACAGTAAATTCCCCGCCCTGTTAAATCAAAAGTGAGTGGTACAGAGAAAAAACAGTCAACAAAATACAGGAAATGTTTTTTTTCTTCAAATGATCCAGAATAGGTCTTACTTGGAATATTTTGTCAAAGCTTTGATCCCCTGGGGACAACCTGCACGAAATCATTGAAATAACTGTACTTCTTTACCGTAGCGTACGCAGAAAATTTTCAGTTTTGTTGGCTGTTTTTTTCGTTCAGTGGCATATGGTGGTCATTTTTATTTGGTGTGCGCTGTTTGTAACGTCACAATTTGACGTCACATTCATGTTTCCAAACCAACGTTTTGGCCAAATTTGTTGACACAATATGCATATTCTTCCACACACACTCCTTATTTTATGTGTTATTGTTCTGAATATAAACTATCAGCGCACCAAGTTAGGATATCGGAGGAAAATACACTCAACGCTACGACACAGCAGTTCATAACTGCAAAAATATCAGGCTGAGCGTTAAAACAGCGGAGTACAGTACACTCATCACTACGTCAGAGCATTTACAACTGCAATTTTTGCATGAAGTCGATAAATTAACAAGCAAAAAGTATGTGACAATTAATCTCCTTTGTTGCAACATATCAAACTAAAGGGGAGTTAACCCCAACCCCCCTTGTGGACGCCCTTGCTTCTTTATTATTCAAATCTATATCGACACAAAAATTTGCATATTTGATTGGTACTAAGCTGAAAAGACCATTATAATCGTGTTAAAAGCAAACTCACAATATGGCGTATTCAAAGGCCATATTCAATTATTTTTTCAACACCTGCAGCTGCTCATCTGATAGGCCTAAGCCCATAGGCGTCGGAAATATTTGTTCCAGGAGAGGGGCCAACAGTGGATTTTTTTATAGGTAGCCCAAAATGTTTTTTAGGGCGGGACCAAAATGATGAAATTCTATTTTTCCTTCTCGAAACTAAGAAAACAACGATTTTTGCAAAAATGGTAATAGGAAAATGTCAAATTTCTAAATCCATCTGGAGGCCTTGGCCCCATTGCCCTTCCCCTCCGACGCCGATGCACTAGACCTGCAAGATTTTCAATAAGATTTCCTCACATCCATTTGTACATTTTATATGTTTGTTACTGCTTTCAAAATGGCTAGAAAAAAGAAATAACTAACAGTTGGATTTTCTTCTACTATCATCAGGATAACGGAGCAATGGAGGGACCACTCAGGTGTGTAACGTTTGAATCAAACCAATGCACAGAACAGCACAATGTGCATGTGTAGAAAAATAGTGTTCATTTGATAATTTTATCTATTTTGTACTAAAAAATTTAGCAACACAGTTCTTCGTGGCCCTCCCCCACAACAGCCCTAGGCCAAACACCCCCACTAGCATTCAGTCATAACGTCTCATAGACCTAACAAATTGTTTCACTGTCAAAAAACGCAAGTTGCAGTGCTTCCAAATGAGAAAAATATTTGAATCCAAACGTGACAACTCAAAGCCTGCAGGCATCCGCGACCAAAAATCCGTTTCAGTGCTATTTAAAGGATACATTTCAAACGTTACAGATTTGTCACTGTTGTCCATAGAGGGTTTTGACAGTTGCAGTACTGTAATTTTCTCTAGAAATGACAAGCCATTGCTAAATAGAAAACCATTACCATCCGACAGCAGTGTTTAAAGACTACAGCCATTTATTGTCGGCTGGGAAAGACATTTCTGTAAACCATACCGAATGCATTGCCTCGACGTTTAGATTGCATCACACGTCGTGGTTAGTATCATAAGAAACATGCTTCGACTCTGGTTTCACGGAGCAGCCATTCTGATGCGCCCAGTCCTGCTCCGCAACTCCACAGAAAAGAATCAGCTGCTTTTTTCTTGAATCGTGTCATTGCGCGCAAAATGAGACTCGCCCGAGAGTTCGGCTCAGTTCTTAATAGGACGTGACGCGATCATCGGATTGTATGCGTTGGCGCTTACCAAAATACCGGTAAGCTAACGAAGCAAGCAATTTCATACAACCTAAAACGAGTGGTAAGGTACGCGATATTATAAGATTATAGGAGTGCTTGGTGTTAGAAAGGCCTGTCTCGTCTTCATGGGAGTGAAATATTCAGCAAATATAAGTGTAAGCCTGAGCGAAAGCTAGGCATGCGCTGTCATTGGTAAATAATAACGAACCAGGTAGAAAGCCAAGTTTTGCAAAACATTTTTCGTTTCGTGAGTACTACAAAATTACTATGACCTCTTTTTGCAACCAAGTCAAGCCGTTTTTCTTTGCTTAGAGCTCAGTGCAAACAATGCTCTAACTGCGGAAAAAAGTTTTCAACTTGGTTGTTCGCTTTGAGAAGCAAGATTTGTCTTCAGTAGTTGCAGTTTGACAGGTAGTTCATATTGTAACGATATCAAGCACACAAGTTTATGCTTGGCAATTTCACTGCAGTTCGTTGACGAAGCACTTTTTTCTTGCCCTGATTCTGTTTCTTCTCAGTTGGTAGTCAAATGTAGATGCAGTAAAAAACAAGGAATCGGGGTTTGAAGCTAATCAAATTTTTGCCAAAGTTGTTGTGACTCCTGTTTAATGCACAATAACGATGGTTTGTTCTCTTACTCGATGGTGGACGTGCATCAGTTTTATGTCCACTCATAAAGCTCGCAATAAATTCCGTTTGATGTCTAGGTTGACAACAGGTGAACAAAAATTACAGTAATTTTTTAGGATATTTCATCGGTTTGTGAAATGTTCCCGCTGATGATACAACCTTTCACTTGCAAGTGAGGCCGCTGCATGTCCAAGAGAAGGAAGTACATCTTGCCGCAAGCAAGAAAAAGTAATGTACACAAGTTGGCTGACTTCTTGAAATTTGGTAGCTGAGTTTGCTCACGCAGTCTGCTACATAAAGACTGATTATTTCTACCGTATCTAACGAGGTTGTGATCAGGTGATGACGCGATCTGCCACAACGATATGCTGTGAATCCGTTCGTGATTGTAACTAGTGGTAGTGATTAAGCATGTCAAAGGAAAACTTTCATGTAGCAAAGGCTAGGGTATTCTCCGCATGTTGATTTCAAGCGGATGTCATACGCAAAAATGGTTGGTTTGTCGTGTGGTATCTTACTCAAACTTACGTGTTGAGTCAGACGACTTTTTGTGTCTTGCAAATTCGCAAAATAAGATTCAAATATTATTGATTTCCTCTAAGGGCTGTATCTTGTGCAGTGTAGTTTCATGTCAAAAGGCCTTTCTGCGGTATTGTGAAGTAGACAGTGACCTTCTGCGATTTAATTAACTCACAAAGAAACGTTTCGGCAAAGCTACACTTTTCGCAAGTTTTTGAATGCGGCCTTCATTATTACATATTACTTATGAGCTACAGAAAACGATGCACATGTTGATAGACGTAAGAAAATGCAATTACTGCGTACGATAGGCGCCAACCTTAATTTTCGCCGATATGTTAAAAGCCTTTGTTTGCAGCCGTATATTTGAAGCCTTATTTGCAGCGGTAGAGTTTCCTGTTTACGTTAGACTATCCGCAAGTGAACAGTGGAAAACCAAAGTAAAAAGTTGCTTCTACAAAACTATGTTTACAAACTCAGTAAAGAACTGTCAGGTAACAGCAAACTACTTGTCACTAAATCTTTCGCCAGCCCTGCGAGCAGCGTGTTGAAATATCGCCATCCAAGTCTATCAAAACAGTTTTCAAAACGTGGGTTGGATCTGCCAGTTGCAGTGACCCCAGCAGTGGTTGATTGAATGGCGGCTCTTCGTCTGCAGTGCGAGTTTTAAACAGCCTTTGCTCACATTCGATAACAACGCTTTTCAGGGACAAACAGAAAAGTTAAAAAATGTTTTCAGAGATCTTTCAGAGGTGGTCTGAAAAGTTCAATAACGTAACAAGCAGCAAGCAAAAAACTAAACAAAAGTATAGATTCTGCTTGTTTTTTAAATCATGGTGCGAAAAGTTAGTGTCAAAAACGTTCTCTTTTTCATGTACTTTGTACTCAAGCTACACAGCCCATACACAGTTTTTAATTTTAAAAAGTCTTTGCTGATGGCAACAACGTACAGTAGATGGTAAAACTGGTCACACATTAACGAAGGCACTTTAGCATGCCTGCTCAAATTCATGAATGTCTTCGTGGTTTGACAAGGCAATGAAGCATGCGTTTTCTATTGCGCGAAAAGTCAGCCTCATTCTGGTGGGTGCAGGTTTAACAAGATGAAGGAGTGCAGCTTAAGGACCCACTTCAACTTGACCGCTAGTCGACGTTCAGTTCCCTTAAAGTTTACCCAGTCGTGGGTTCTTCGGTAAAGTTCCTCGAAAGCAATTGTTTAGTGCCGGCGTGCGTGTTGAGAAATGTTGCAAGGAACATTTTGCGCAATATTGTGGACGTGATGTCACTCAACATCAGAGCACTTTCGTGACGCAGTGCCAGCCGCTCAAGCGTTAAGTCGTTGATCTCACAAGCAAAAATGACAAAAAGAATAAAACGCAGACGGTAGCTAAAAGTAAAGACAACTGCGAAAGCATGATGCACTCGCTTTACAAAACACACTAATATCACTCTTCGCAAACTAGCGCGCATGTTAAAACTGAAAACTAGCAGAAAACTGAAAAGCAAATGTAACATAAATTATTTTATATGAGCAAAACACACATTTTCATTTCAAGTTTTAAACATCAGTGTCATAGGCTTTTAAAACGAAGAAAATTTTCTTTAGATAAATAAAACAGCTCAAACTAATTCAAACCCAGTTGTTACTCTAAAGAAAAGGCGCAGGAAGCCCGAAGAGAAGTGAGTTGATCGTTGAGCACCGCTTCAAAGCGCTAAGGCTTGTTCTACCACACTTTACACATTTTCAAGAAGGGTCAACGATGAGGTCAACCTGCTATCGAATTGTTCAAACGGAGCACCACAGAAAATGCAGATTGATTTTTTTCGTTCTTTACTCTTCAATCTGCTTACTTACGACAGTACTTTATAGGTTTTAAGCAAAATTATTTAAACATAATTGGAAAGTGTCACGTGTTGGTACGAAATGTCTGTTACTCCAGTCAGTTCATGATTTTTGCTAAGATTCCTGTAAAATTGCAAACAAATAGCAACTCTGGTGTAAGGGTTTTGCTCAACTAACGAAGTGTCATAAAACTGGACAAGTAAACTTTTCAATTTTGTTGGTTGCTTCGGTTGAGTTTGACAAGCACCATAACAAGCATTGCATTTTCCACCTAAATGAAGCCAAGTTTGAGGTTACATCGCGCCCCAATTTTTCTTAATTATGTTAAACAATGCCAACTGTTTGAAATAATGTATATTTTTGTGACAGAACCTTTCATCAGTGTAAACGAAACGGTGCTTTGCTACTGTGTTCCTGAGAGCAAAATACCAAACGCAGGAAACCTGAACTTTATTTCATAAACAACGACAGGTACAACCTTGGGGCAGCTTTTGTCTCTTCCATCAGTGAAAAGCTTAAACATCCAATCGTACTTTCGAATTTTCACTTACGTCAGTATTGCTGTTCTACCTACTCCTAGTTACAGCAGGTGACAAACCAGACGTTTGAAAATGTTTTTGTCAACCAATGCGTGATACCCCATTAAACAGCACAGCATTTTTAGTGAGAAACATTTTATCAGAGCTGTGAGTACATTGCACTCTTTGCTAAAAACATCCTTTGCTTCCGCACTTGGCCAATGTTTAATTTTGCGTGCAGTTGACGTTGTGAGAATTTTCAAGTCGATCGCGCAAAAACGTTGTTGAGACAACTTTTCGGCCAAAATATTCTCTGCGAATAGATCACCTTCAAGTACATTCCATTAGGTGGGATGTGTTTTGTTAACAAGCTCAGGGTTGCGCGATCGCATGAAACAGCGTCATTCTTAATTCCCTAAAATAAGTTGTGCTTGCCAGAAGCTTAAGTACATTTTCAAACCAAGCACAAACTAGCGGAAATGCCACGTTCAGCTCCGTGTATCGGACTCTCGCCCGCTTTCCGTTGCTTGAAAAGCATATGCTGGTGTTTCCCCCGTACCCTGAAACAACACCACAAAAGCTTTTTCCACTTTGCATTCCTTTTCAGATTTCGGGCGTTGAAAGTTTTTTCAACTTTTCTTGCAAACTTTATGCGATTCCCAAGATGCCATCAAAGTTGTTGATCGTCTGTCTCTTGCTTCAAGCAGCTCTTGAGTGTCTGGGCCAGTCGACACGTAAGTTCAACCTGAAAAATGGTTTTATTTAAGCCCGGTCGGGAGGGGAAATAAAATATCATTCCACCACCGTAGATAAATTTGCGAGATAGCTTATTTGAATAAAAGGTCGCATCATCCGCCAAGCGTGCACTGCTCTTGCGCATCGCACGGTCAACAAACGCCACCGAAAACATGTGGCTTTGACGGAAAAGTAAAGCTCACGCCAAAAAGGCTCATTTCCTACAAAAAGTTTAGCCAAATTTTGGCACGCAAATCACGTTTGCTATGCCCGAGGCAGTTATTTGTGTGCATTCCCTGGCAACCAAGTTGTTTTAAACAGTCGTCCTGTGCCACATGATATGTGGCTGTTAAGGTTTCAGGCACATTAGGACTAGAACTGAGAAGCAAGCAGAGCAACTTGTTGAGGTGCTTCTTATCCCCAAGATTCATTGAGTTATTTAAACTGAACACGCCGTTAACATTAACTGTATTTGCCGTAGGGATTACAAGCATTTAGCTTAGCACAAAGCGCTTGTCTTATGCTCATTTATATACTTGTGGTAGTTGTTGACTTGCACCGCTACAAGAGTCAAGCCTGACACTAAAATATAATTCCTTAAAAGATTCATTCATAATATATGCCTGCTTTGCAGAATAAAACTTGTTTTTTTTTATGGGCCCAGTATTTTTACGGAATCGTGTTAGTAAACCCCATAGTTTTCAGTTTAAGGTCTACATTTCTACTTGGGATTTACTAGTGTTGCTCAAGTGTTTCAACGGAATCTTTTCCCCAGCCGAACATCTTTAAGCACCATGTCTGTCGACACTAAAATGTGCGTCACTGGCCTCGTGTCTTGATGAGTTCGATCTGTCTGAAATAATTAACGCAATTAAATTTTTGACGAACTTTCTCGGTTTCCACAGTTTGAAGAAGTATTTTGCAGTGTTGTTTCTTCTACACATGGTCATTAAAGCTGTGAGATGTTTTGGTTCCAGTTTGCTGGAAATGCCTTTTCTGCCCTGGCTCTAGGCCAGGAAAGTAACGCTGTTTTCAAGTTACAAAAGCCAAAAATAATGAACGTGAATGCAACAGCTCATGATAAGGCTGTGACAGCAAATACTTATCAAATGTTTTGAAATCTACAGTTAACATTTGTCCAATCTCCTGATCGATTTTGGACTAATGTGCTACTGGGCCTTCAAGAGAAGCGCTCTTTCGACCCTAAAACAAAGTGTTTTTGCCTACTATGCAGTATCAAGCAACATTGATTTCAAATGATTGCGTCAAGCTGAAATATTTTATTGCGTCAAACTAAGAAAAAAATGGTCTTGAAACTTTGAAAATGATAGTGTGCATGTAAAAAAAGCATTAATCCCAACTGAAGCAAGTGATGGCGAGCATCCGACACAAAGCTCATACGTTTCCACGCCTGCTGAGCACTAAGCTTTATACAGGGCCTACCACAAAATACCTATAAGTACACCACTTTGCAAACGAAGCAGAAATTTGGATTGCAACCGGTTGGAAATATTTCATTAAAGTCCATAAAATAACTTATTTGTTTGTTGGTTTCTCAGCTTCATAAGACGTGTGCGAAGAAATTTTTTTCAAAAACATCATTTAAAACGAATCCTCAAATTTGGTGATTGTAGTTCGCAGCAGACCAACCGTCTTGCACGCAGCAGTTTTTACGCAAAGTGCTCATCGTGATTTGTTCAGTCACACAGTGGTGCGATGCTTTACGGCAGGGATTCCCAACCTGTGGTACGCAAAGGTCTTCCAGGTGGTACGCGAGTACCTACCATTTTTTCACAAAATCCTGGATTCACAGCTTTCTACAGTAGTTTACGTATCGGGCTTTGTTTCTAAATGAAAAAATTTTCCTGTAGCCTCCTATTCCTATTGTATCGTAACATTATGACTTTCGATGGTCTGTTAGCAAATTTATGCCACGCATCGACCGTTTGTTGAAGCCAAACAAAAACAAAAATCTCATTAAATTAGTTGTGGCGTTTCATTATTGTTTCAATGTATATTATTTTTCTGAACAAACGAAGATTGGATCAAATTAGTTGTTCCGGAAGAAGTGGTACGCGTTGACAATACGGGGTGTCCAAGGGGTACGAGATCGTAAAAAGGTTGTGAATCCCTGGTTTAAACTAACAAACAACAAACGCAAACTCAAAAACGCGATAGTTTGTTTCTCGGCACTAACGAGTAAATTAATATTCTCAGAAATCCTTCTGAGCAACACTTTGGTTAACAACGCAGCTGCCAGTGCTGAAAGTTAGTCACTCCGCAGATACACGACCCCTAGCGGAGCAGATTTTCTAATCAGTTTGGACCACGTTGTGAGCACAACGCGCGCTTTAATCAACGACCACACGTTTCCTATAGCAACCGGAAAAACTTCTAAGCAATTGCTCTGTATCAGCCGCAATAGTTGTTATTATCATGATTTTGGGTGTAATTTTGTTGCTAATGGACCTGCGAAGCATACACTCTGACTTCCGCGCAGGGACCAGGATTAGCATTTTTGGTTTTGTGTGAAAAGTAAGGAGATATCATCTTTCATCGCCGCCCCTAAAAATTAAGATTTCTCCCCATTTGGTACATCCCAGATGAAAACTAGAGAAGTCTAATCGTTCTTTTTTCACTGCGCAAAATTTCGTTGCATGCAAATGCTTTTCTCGGAATATGAAATAACGAAAAACAACAAATTGCGTGTCTTTTGAGCAGATCCTGGAGAGCGTTTCTTTGTGCTCTTGATGAAGTTTAATAATTTTTTTTAAACCGCTGTAAAAATTTGGGACATATCATCCTTTCATCAGTGGCATGACGCAGCTGGCATGCGCCCGGCGCGCCAATTGAATTTAAATAAGGGATAACACACATTCCGGATACAAATCGTGACAGCACGCACAAAGGAATATGACGTCAAGCACAAATCGTTAAATATAAATTTCACGTTTCATTTGTTGCTTCTTTAACGGTTTACCAAAAGCACAAAATGTTTTGAAAGTCCCAAGACTTTTTATATTTACAATAAGAACGTTAACCAGTCTATTACATTTCCTAAAATTTCAGCTAAAATTGATTCAACAACGAGAGCACGAGCATTAAGTTACTTTTGAAAAAACTGACGGAGAAACGAATGCCACGTTCAGAAAAATAAAGCACAAGTATCGTCTGAAAATTTGCGTGTACGATTTGACTAATGACCAAATTTTACGTAACACGGTGTTTTGACGAAAACCGATTTATTTTTGAAGCAGAAGATAAAACAGTTTGACTTATAAAAATTAGTATAGTGGAAAAGATTTTAAAAAACTCTGCAAGTCTCTGCTCAAAAACATTGACATTCACTGCTTTGACGTTTTCCTATGGATTTTGTCGTTCATAAATTTTCACCATTCCAAACGATTCTGAATTCGATTTGGCATAAAATAGACAGGCGCTTTTCTAAATTTGAAAACCCTAGTTTTGCTATGGAAATACTTGTCTCTAGACAAATCAAAATTTCAAACTGTTGTTAAACGTAGGATCGCGAGTCTTATGCAAACGATTTTTCATAACTGGCCAACGTAATTTGCAGCAATACTACACATACAGTACTGCAGGCTTCAAATGTGTGTATTTTTTGTCAGATGTGCGTTTTAGAGTAAAACATCGTGACAATAAGTTGCCTCGTTTTTTTTGCAGAAACAAACGGTGCCTTTTCTATAAGAAATTCGCGTTTGGATGGATGGTACAATAATCTTGATCACCCCGAATGGGGGACAGCAGGTAAGATTTGCTTAGCATGTGGTCGGCAACCTTTTTTGTCTCGGAGCCAAGTTTCTTCATGCTTGCAGGAATTTGCTTCACTGAAGCTGCTGACGTAACGGTCGGTTTCAATGCTGCAACACGGAAAAATTTCTTGCATTGCAGCCAATCCCATGTACTAATACCTGCAATCAAGCGTTACGTTATTACAACGACAAAGTAACTTTGCCACCAGAGGACAGTCTGCTGCTTTTACAAAATTACGCGTTAGCAAATTCGGTGAAAAGACCTTTCAATGTCATGCGTCAAGAATCTGATTCCAGCAGCAAATTTTTCTGCTTCACAGCTGCGCTCATTAAGGCAAAGTTTAAAAGCAAAAAGCACGTTCTTCTCAAAACTTGTAGCAGTTTCTGCGCAAACTTGGCTGCTGCTACAAGTAATACCTGAAAATTTATTTAAAAAGCAAATAAATAAAAAATCCAAATACATCACAAAATTATGAGTAGTTATAGCACAAAACTTTTGCAGTATTTTTGAAAAGTTTTGTTTTTGGCTAGTTGTTGACAAAGACGGCCATAAAATTTCTCACAATTCAAACTTACTAAAACAATGCGTGACGTACTGCTGAATCTATGAAGAACATAAGTGGCACGCTTAGAAGACAGCTTCAGAGACATTGAGTGTTAAATCTGTCAATTTGATAACTTAAAAATCGATGAAAACGTTATTGCAAAGGATTCTATCAAATATGAATGCATTGCATTGTGCATGCAGTTTGTGCTTTCAATGCGACTTGTAAATTTACTTCCTTTGGAAGCTTTTCAATGTTTGGAAATTTTCAAACACGATTCCAAATAGGTTTTTTATTGAGCCAGATCAGACTTTGCGTAACATCTACCATCAAGTCAAACTTTTGTAGCCACGCGTCGGATGTCAGTTCAGGAAACTCAAGGCATTTCCAGACAGAAAATTTTAGTTTCCTACAAGCATGCTGTAGTGTAAAGCGTCTTCGTACCTGTCCTCAGGAAAGTCATCGGACGTTGTTTTGTAAAATCAGATTAGAATATTCGCCGAGGAGTTCTTGTAGCAATTCACGAAACTGCCTGCGATTTAGACCACCTGCCAAGATTTTGTTCACAATTGTTATCAGTGTGTTCATAACCTCCGTAAATTCTTTAGACTTGACACAGAGAACGTCCTGATCAATGATGCAGTGAAATGAATGATATTACGTTTCGTTTCAGCTCCTTCTTCATTTACAACAAAACCTTTGTGAGCTTCTGTCATGCTTGGTGCTTAGTCATTTGCAATAGATACAACGCGTTTAGTGTTTATGGCCTTTTTCGTTAAACATTCAATAATAGCTTCAAAAGTTTCTTATCCACTTGTTTGGCTAGCAAGAGGTAGGACTTCCATCACCTTCTCTAGTAGTCCTTCAAAACACATATAGCTACCTACATGAGTACCTGAGCGGTATCATGAACATTGAACGATTCATCAATAAGCAATATAGAAAACTACTGAAGCTGCAGTGATGCCCTTGTCTTGTATGGCGCTGATACTGTACTATCAGCCAGCCTCAACGATTTTTCCTTGACTGTCCTCGGTTTTCTAAGTTTGATTTCGTGTTGTTGGACAATTCATCGCGGGAAATTAAGCACAGGGGCAATTCTTTGCTATTTGCAGTAAATGCAAACACGCCTGGCCATTCATATCTAAACTCTCTATTATCTTTTCTCTTCCTCGATTTTCCGTTTTTTAAACCTGTATTTAACACTTTTTGTAGGTTAGGTTTTACTTTTCTTCGAAACTCTAAACTAAGACCTGTCCTTCGTATTTCATTGCCATAATTGAGAAATGCAGTAGGTTTGCTTGAAATGAGCTCACTCAATGCAAGTATACTCTGCACACCACAAAGTATGGGCACGCAGCTGGTCTTGACGTGTCTGTGGAACGATTACGCAATAATGCTTCTGCGTGTGTAGTCAACGTCTTTGACTGTTTGAGGGAAAACAAGTTCTGAATATTTCGCAACATCAGAAATGCAGTTCACAATAAAGAACATGTTTTCACTAAGCATAAATTGAAATTTAAAAGGGTTTTGCGAGGTGTTCAAAATAGCCGCAGATCGCCGACCACAGCCAGACCGTTTTAGTAAATGTCATGGCGATATTCACTAAATTTGAAACTATTGTTACGAATTTTGCATAAACAGTTAAAAACACGGTTGTGAATCACCGAAATGCAAGCCAACACTTTTTGAAAAGCTGCCTGCAATTCATGTTCGTTTTTACGATGATCGCTTGATTTATGGGCAAAAGTTGGCGCTGAAGAAAAATTGCAATCCTATTTCGATTCAAAGCGCATGTAGTTATCACCGCCTCATGCTTCATCCACTTTTCAGCAATGATATTTTTCTCCGATTCCGTTGAGTTTTAGTTGATATTGAGCTATATATCTGAGCATGGGCGCCGGAAGTGCTTTTTCCAGGGGAGCAGTAGTGGATTTTTTCAAGTGGTGATCAAAGGCGTTTTTCCAGGAGGGGGGGAGGGCAACCACGGTGAAATTTCATTTTGCCAACTCAACTCAAAAGTAACAAAGAAAAAACATTTTTCTGCAAAAGTCAGTGGGAAAACTACAAATTGCAAAATCTGGGTGTGAAAAGGGGCCTCCCCTCAACTCCTCTTCCGGTGCCCATGGGTGTGAGATGTGGTTAATATTAGTCAAAGGAAAGCACGAAAGGAATGATGTGTTTCTTTTTAATTCTGGAAGGTGAAACAAACTATTGGTCCGTTGTTGTTACAAACATTAAATTTATCTGTTTTTTGCGAGTCACTGTCAAAAAAACAGCTTGAGTCTTCTTTATTAAACGTGGGTCAATTTCATGGCGAACATTGCTAAAANACGACCATAAGGAACCGTACAAAATTGATTACCTCTGTCATCTTCAGGTGCAGGTATGACTCGCAAAGCTCCAGCGCGCTATGAAGACGGAATACAAGTCCCAGATCAAAATGGAATGCCAAACGCCAAAACAGTTAGCGAAAAACTTTTGCATGGAGAAACTGGAATTCCTTCAAAAACTGGACATTCTGTGTTTTTTGCATTTTTTGGTAAGGCCAAATAGGCAAATTCAACGTATCGTTCAAAGGTTTCTAGTTTTTTGTACAGTATCGCTGCTGATGTCATTTCCACACGTTTTGCGTAAACATAATAAATGGTGCAGAAAAAATGTGGAAAAGAACGATGAATAAACACATTCAATTTAGAAAAATTTAAACACTGCTTCACTGATAAGAAGCAATTGAATATGGTCGACAAAAATCGTCACGGAATGCAAGACGAATTTTATGGCTCTAACCCGATTTCGATGCGCCCTTTTTATGCAATTTGGCTGTGCGGCTGATAAAATCATAGAAAAAGTTTATTATATTGGCCTTCAACCTACGCTATAAGGTGCCACAAGCGTTTTGCGCGCACCTGTCTCCGTGCCACCCGCGTTGCTAGGCCGTATACACGACTGCTTTCGTAGTCAAGGTTGCAGTGGTGGCAAGCAACTGGCAGCACCGCTGGTGAAGCTTTCCTTCACACCCAACCATAAACGCCAAGCTCGAGGCTGGAAAAGCCGCAAGTAGCGGTCTTTCATTCTTCTGTATGAACTGACCGAGAATTGAGTGCAATCTACCAGCTTCAAATGGTAATTTTTTTCAGATAATTACTTAATTTGGTCACAATGCAGCCACAATACAAAATTAGGCCATTTAATCACTTGTAGCAACTTGCATTTTATCTCGATAGTTATATCTTTTGAAAAGAGTATGTCTGCTTAATTGTATAGTTACACTGCAATATCTGCTGAAAAATCCACAAAACGGTTTGCCAGCTGCACACGCCATTTTTCTTTGATTCGGTGCAAGACTTTTTGAATCCCTCCTAAAAATTCCTGGCGACGTCCATGTGTGCGCATGTGCAGGCGTAACATGAACCCCAACCACTCGTTGTCTAGTTTCGTTAACCTAGATTTTGCATATTTTCTTAAAAAACTCTGTCGCAAGCAGGTTAAGTTTGAAGCCATCTGAGTGGAATTGTAAGCAATGAAATAACTGAGGGTAATTTTACTCGAAAGTGACAGAGTTGTGCAATGCTAGACTTCTTTTCCAAGCTCAAGAAGCGTTTGGCTGCTTGTGATGAAAATAGTTAATAAAGAAACTGCTAAGTATTTGAAAATAAATTTAGGCAGCATTCACAATAAAGCAATGCTTTTCCAATGAATTTTTATAGCAACAACATTTAAATGCTATTGATGCCATAAACATTACAACTTGCAAACGATGATTATTATTATTATTTGCCGTGAAATTCAGAGCATTTCTACCTATTTTGTACCAGAGAGCTTCTATGATTATTACGCACTCCCAGAAATTGCAATTATGTTTATTCAATCCATGTGAGCCATTCTGACTTTCTGCCCTAATATGTGTCAACAAAACCAAGTAAATATCAATGCACTTGCACAGGTAAATGCCTTTTGCAATTTCGATGGAAGGCCGTATTGCAATGAAATCTCTCAACATAGGTGGCAGAACCGGGGAGGGCGCATGGGCCTAGGCCCCACTACTTGTATTTCTGGGGGGCCTGGACCCCCACTTTTGAATTTTGAATTTTTCCTAAAGAAGTTTAAGTAACACTATTAGTATTGGGTTCACAGTTTAAAGTAAATCGTTGAAAATGAAAAAGCTGTTGCAGAATTTTGGCAGCATTTTGTCAAAACATTTGTAATTTGGCAGTTAATTTGGCAGGATTTCGTAATTGTTTGGCAGACTACACCGTGCCCAGCCTGTTACCATGCTATGGCTTGCTTACCGCATTGGTGTTGTTGAACAGTGTTGTCAGATGGTGCAATAAAACACAATTTTTTACAAACATTTTGTAATTTTACGTGCTTGTGTGCATGGGCGTCGGAAGGATTTTTTCCAGGGATGGGGGGGAACTAGTGGATTTTTCCAAAAGTTTTTCTAGGGGGGCCAAACGCGGTGAAATTTGTTTTTTACCACTCGAAACTAAGAAAACAGCATTTTTGCTGAAAACTTCAAATTCCTGCCCCCCTTCCGCTACCCATGTTTGTATGTAGGAAAAAGTTCGTGCCACACCATTAAAAATTGGTGTAATTTAAGCGTTTTAACACCATTCCAATTAGTGAAATTTTGCTGAATTTTATACGCAAAATGAAATATTTGACATATCAATTTCAATTATGTTTTTGTTTTTGCATTGGCAACAGTAAATACAGTAGCTATGTTTTATTTTTTCACTGGCAACACAATTGGCATCCTTACATACAGCTTGCTAGTTGCTACATAAACTTTTTCTTGTCTTTGCATTCCGGTATCTAGTGCAGTTGTAGAATTAATGTTTAGTCATGTTACTTCTGCGTTCAAGAAGTGGAAAAGTTGTGATTTTGAATGTGTTGAAGACAGGTATCAATGCTTTGTAATTTTTGCCTGTTTTTTCAGCTGTCTTCTTGGTGTTTATAACAGCCCAGTGGCGACTCCGGCACACGGGTTCCTCGGGCTTAGCCCTAGTTTTCGATTACAATTTGCATCGGAGAAGGCGAGCTTGCTTGCTTTCTACATATATTTGTGTCACCACCCACGGTCTCACTTTACTAGGTTGTTAACTGGTGCTCTCTTCTTTGGACCTTGTCATTGTTTATATATTTTCGTTCCATGTCTGGCATTTCGGGTTCATGTTGCAGGTGATCAGGATAAAACAGTATCGTTCGTAGTGGGCGTTCTCTCGACTTCGTTCGCTCGCGCTTTACTCGGGCTCATCCAGTAGAGTCCGAGTTGCGCTATGCCATTAACTAATTTTTAAAACATAAATCATATTGGACTGAATGTTTTTTGAAGCAATGGATTTGTACAGGACATTGGATTTGAAGTCCAATCCAATGAACAGTTCCTATTTCGAGAATAATTTCAAAAGAACGATAAATTGTCCAACAACTCGGGCTAATATGAGTGAGCCAAGTACGCAGAAGACTTAACGTTACTCAACAACGGAGAAGTTATCATGAGAACGTTTCATTTATTTTTATGTAACTAACGTCACAGAGCAACGATAATGTCAGCCAGAATGAAAGCAAATGGAAATTTCAGTGACGCAAGCGTCGAAAGGTTTTATTCTGTCAGAAGAAATCGTTTGATGAGCCCGAGTGACGCTTTGACCTGGGTCGTCCCTGTAACAACCTATTTGAATTTCAGCTGGTTCACCGACAGGTTTTGATAGTGGTATAATTTTGTCTAAAATAGTGTAATTTAGACTTTCGCATGGTGCATAGGTGATGACGTCATGTTCCAATGTTTGTGACGTCACACTTGCCAAATGAAACCACAAGACTTTTCTATAGTGTTTTTGACGTGCACTTGTGCCCCCCCCCCACTTTGACAAAAGGTTCCGCCACCCATGTCTCTCACTCGCAATCAAGAAACGTTATATTGTGTCATCACGATCTAAAAACAAACACATTAGTTTCTGTGTATGCATCAGATTGCGACTGTTAACTCACCTCTGTTGTTATTAGGTAAGCTTCTCTCAGATGACATAGTGGATACCAAAGCCGCTACTTGCCCAAACGAATACATTAACATACGCTTTAAGAAAAATGGTTCTTCGACTGAAGAAGTGTTGCCAATGTACAGAGGGAAATACCTCACTCGAACTGGATCTTCAACCAACGCTCCAAGAATCATGGTACATTTTTTCAGCATGACATAACTATTAGAAGCACAGTGTAACAAACTGTATATCGATCCCTAGCTATTACGCAACTTACAGAACTATACACAAGAAAGTGGTGAACTACTTGTCTAATAGCAATAGTAACTTATTTTCAATTGGCTCAAATATGGAAAAATATATTTTTTATAACTGTGATGGTGCAATCATGCCATCAAAATCGCCTAAGTTTCTTAAATGTTGTTGGAATTTACATTAGATTAGTATCTCTTTCTGCATTGCATACAAAATAGTTATGCTCTTAAAGCTTGTCAGTAGCGCTTACATTTTTTCGTTATCTGTAGCGCTTGTTCTTTTTTTTTGCAAGGTGAGCGTAAAAACATTTCTTTATTTGGTGAACTAAAGATGGAGCATAATTGAAGAGTTAAGCTTTCCTGATTCAAGCATGGTTCAAATCTGCTTTAGTGCTATTCTCTATTGCAAGACATGCTTCGACCTGATCAAACACGTGGTTTCGAATTTTGCGAANAACAACGCAAATCTATGTCGTGCCACATAATGACCAATAAATCAAGNTATTCAGAGAAAAGATATAAATTAAACGCCGTAGTTTTGAACTCAATCTCCGGATCCCAACAGATCAAGCAATCCTTTCGCTTTTCTTAGATAGGAGTAAAACATATTTAGTGTCAAGGAGAATCTGTTTTGTCACACTTCAATGCTTAGGTGATGTTAAGCCTGCAATTTATTAACGGATGGTGTTGGATATTCCAAAGCGTGCAGACTGGGCAACAAAGTTCTGAGTTGAGAAAAGAAACAATGTGGCTTTGGCAAAAGAATCTTTGGGCAGCATCACTTAGATCTCCAAACCTTGGCCAACACGTGGTAATCTAGCTTGAGGTGGACAGCGTTTCTTGTTGAGCTAAAGAATAAAACATGTTTTTAGCAATACGCCAAATCAAACACTAAATCTGAAAGAGAGTGGTTTAAAATTACAGGTCGAAATGGAAAACCCAACTATGATGTATCAGATGTCCATGAAACCACAGCTTTTCACAAGTGCAGTCTTATTTGAGTTTTTTTTGTAGATGAACCAAGTAACCGCGTGGCTTGACGGGAGTGTCATTTACGGCGCAAGCGGTTCGTGGACAGAACATCTCAGATTATTTGAATCCGGAAGGCTTCTTGAAGAGAAAATGGGTTTCCCACCTTTCAATCACAACGAAATACCTCTTTACAACCCTGCGATTCATACAGCTGGTACCAACACTCTTGTCAAGCGAAATCCTGCGAAACTTTTAAGTAAGTGCAAGTGAACCTCTGTGAAAAAGCTTATGTGCTTGGAGTGCTTTTGAGCTTTTGAAGGTTCATACCAATGACACGCCCGATTGCAGGTTAATTGGTTTATTTCTGGTTGATACAGTGCAGAAGTAGCACGTACCAACTGCTGTTCTTCCTGAAGTACTGCTCCCAACTCTTGCTACTTCAGATAAGGCAAATAAAAAAAGCAGGACACAAAAATAAGGAAAACCAAAAAATATAACACAACGAAGTAAAGCCCATGCAAGAAACGTAATAAAGTGTACATGTGTGGAAGTGACAAGAGGAGTAACAAAAGCAAGAAAAAAAAACACAGGAAATACTGCTCTTTTTGCCGGTAAAATTCAGCTATTCAAATGGCTGAACTTACGTGTACAATGCTGTAGTAGGTGCTGTAAGCAAAAACTTGATTGTTGCCTGCTGCGAATTACTGTCAATAATAAAATTAATCATAGGTTGCAGTGTCGTCAGTCGTCATTCTATCTGCTAACTGCTGGCATGCTTCGCAGTGGGCTATAATTCTGCTGTAATGGCTTAGCAAGTAAGTGTAAGTGTCATTGTTAACTAAGGAACGGTGAGTTTGTTTTGAAGAAAACTTAGCATCAGGAAATATTCGACAGAAGTTTCAGTTACAGAGGCATGTGCGCTCAACTTGAAAAACGTGTGAAACCTTGTAGCTTGAAGTTGTGTGGCTGTAGATCACCTCAAATAATTAATTATCATGGGTCGGAAGGAAGACGCGATACGAAAAATCACGATGGTTTGAACGAAACAGCTTTATTCGAAGCAAATTGACAGCAAACGTCCTTGCTTGACAGACAGTTGTGAGTTTTTTCTTTCAAACGATATTTTACATTTGGAAGCAGATTTTGTATAACTCTTTGATTAAAAACTTACATCTGCCGCATCAGTTCAGTGTAATTTGTGAGTAAGGCTTAAATAGGACTAGGAAAAGGCATGTTTGGTTTGGTCAATCCACGTCGTAAATAACGCTCTTTGCAAACCAAGCATATATCGCACTGGTTTATGCATGATTGGTGTTGTTTGTTAGCCACGTTGTGGTTGACTCATACCAGTGGGGGGGGGAAATTATTTACAAAGAGTGAAGCTTTTTTGTCTGAACAAAGATTTTAACTGCAGTGAAATAACACGTTTCCCAAATCGAGTGAAATGTAGGTTCGGCACAAGAGTAAGTAAATCTGAAGTTCTGTCTGTTTGCGTAAACGTGATGCCACAAATCGAAGTAATTATAAGCATTTACGTTCAAGCTCACTGATGTCAATGACGTCGAGGTCAACATGAAACGTATTTCATGAACGTTTCCAAGTTTCACTGAAAGATGTTGAAGTTCAGGGATACGAGATATCAGTCTTTCTCGACGTGAACAGTGAATTACAAATCTTTTGCTTAAATGAAAACCTTCAATCAATGTAAAATGCAGTGAACGCTAGGAAATACGAATTATATTCATTCATTTTCAAACCTAATTTTTCTGTCGGGAGGGCCACGGGGGCAGGAGCCCTAGGTGGTTTCGAATAGCTCACAGTTTTAAGCAACCTTTGTTAGTTCTGCTGGCTCCACATCAAGGTCAGACCAAGCAATGTCGGAGATGTAATTACACCACCTAGCCCTTGGTCAACATCTGGGTCTTTTTCTGGCCGATGTAGCCAGCACGCCCGTAGCCACGGGGGCATTCGGGGGCAATGGTCCTCCAAAATTTTTTGTTTCCACCCCAAATTTTGTTGTGACCTGAAAAATTTATTTTAAACAAATAATTAAAACAAAAATCTTGCCCCTTAAAAATGTACGTTGCACTCCCAAACCCTAAAACCTGGCTACGGGCCTAAGCCAGCATGACTCGCTTTGCCAAACTTTGCTGGGGCATTCTGGTCACGTGCCCGAACCATCGCAGCGGGGATCTTATTATTCAGAGAAGCGACTCTACATTGAAGGTTTTACAATGTTCACAGCTGCATAATTTTTCGTGCAGTATCACGCCGTAAACGTATCGCAAAAATTCCATAGCTGCCGCTTGCAGTTGAGGGAGAACTTTTTCAGTCATTACCCAAGATTCATGACAATATGTGCATAAGGATCGGATCAATGACTGGATTGAGAATTTAAAACTTGGCAGTGTATGAAATCTCCCGTTTTATGATCACTGAGTAATAAAACTTATGCAGAGCTGCGTTTGCTTTACAATCTGTATATCCATCTCCTTGTTCTGGCTTCTGTCACTCATTAATACCACCCCAAGGTACTTGGACCTTTCCACCTGCTGCAGTGTTACAATGCTTACTTGCAAGTTGCAACGCGCACTGGGTTAGTTTTCTTGACAGACATAGTGCCTCTACCTTTTGCGTGCTAACGCTCTTCCAACCTGATCACATGCCATTGCAACCCGATCACGTGCATATTGAAGGCTCTGTTGAGAAGATGTTAGCAGGACCAAATCTTCCGCAAAAATGGAAAAATTGATCCTACACCTACCTACAGTGACACCGTCGTTCACTCAGCTATGAATGCTCATCTAATTCATATAGACTATAATAAAGAGTGGTAATAGCACACAACCTTTTCGGAATTCAAGAAGAACAACCACAGTGAACGGTTGTGACTTAACTCGGACACAAACGTCTGAGCAGGAATACAATGTCTTTAACTTCACCTTTTTAGCAAGTTCTTTCAATCCACTGCTAGGCCGCAATTTTGATCTCCGGGCAGATCAGCAGCCATTTGATTATTTCGTCATCCAGAACCGTCAGCCATGTGCTCCATGGGGAGGTCAATGGATTGGACAATGAAGGACAAAATGGTCAACAGTCTGTTCTTTAGCCCCACACTCCCAACCCTAAAAGGAGCCAAACTCCATTTGTGTAAGCAGGAGCGGTAACCTCCGACACCGGTGCAGAGGCGGTTAAGCCGGACCCGCGCTGTTCTTGGCAGGGCCATTTCAGGAGGGTGGGTGCCTATATCGGAGATGAAGGTACGGCACGAAGTCTAATAGTGTTCTCCAACCACTCCGCATTTCATCGGTTGTCCACTCAGAGTGCCGTACTTATGTTGTTGTCGTCGGATGAACTGTGAACAATGTTTTGACGGCCAGCAGCAGACCGCCGTTAATACCGTACTCCTACAACACTCCCTATAGATTTTCTCCGGGGGATCCGGTTGGTTCAGCTATTTCACATCTTTTTTCAAGACACTTGGCTATACTTTTTATGGAAGGTTAAGGGGAGAAATGTCTGGGTAGTTTTTGCAGTACTTTTTGTCCCCTTTTTGTGTATGGGATTATACCCCAGTTTGTCAATCTTTCGTTGTGCTTCCAGAACGCTATTCCACTTGAAACAGACAAGTTGGCCACAAAAACTTTTCTATTCGAGGCTTTGAGTATTTCGGTTCTGATTTCATTACAACCTGCAGCCTTTAGTGTTTTGATAGCTAAGAGGGCTTCGACTGAGGTGATGGTATTTTCCTCCCCCGGGTGCACCTCATTGTGTCTGATGTTATGATAGTGACTGGGTTCAGAAGATTTTTGAAGTACTCTATCTGCGAAGGAGGTCTCCGTCATTGCCGAGTAACACATCGTTTTTATTTTTGGGTGTATCAAACAGTATTACATATTTTGCCGCGAAGACTTCGGATGTTTTACCAAAATACTTTGTTGGGTTGCCAAGGATTGGAATCTTTGTTTATGTCCGAAATTCTCCCAAGGCTGCATTCTTGAATTCTTTACCATTTGACCTGCAAAATTTCATGCCTTGTACAAATGGGGTATGGCCTCCTCTAAGGCCTGTGATTGTGGCGCAGAAGAACAAACCGTCGACCCTATCGTCCTCCAATGTCCAATCCATCGACCTCCCCACGGACTGCGCGGCCTGACGGTTCTGGACGATGAAACAACCGAATGGCTGCTCAACACCTGCTCCGAAATCTAGCGCGGCCAAGCAGTGGACAAAAGAAGAACTCGCTCAAACGACAGAAGAAGATGCCTCGGTGTACCGCGAAAAGAAGGTTCTACTTTGTTCTGAATTCAGGCCTTGCAAGTCACTTTGTTTGCTCGAACAGCATCTTCCACTTCCCTTCGCCCAAGGAGCTACTTTTTGCCATCTGACGCCGCACCAAGCAGTTTCTCTCCAGTTACCCAAGCAGCTGATGGAGCCACAGCTGCCGAGTGCATTCTGAGAATTCTCGAAACAAGGGCGATACGCTGTCTGCAAAGGTCTTTCTTACATCGTTGTCCACCAGGGCGTGACACTTTATCCGGTAGGACCTACTCGTCTTGAAGATTCATGAAATCCCTGTTTTTTTCCAAAACTAAGTTGCAGACAAACAAGTGGAGATACGCCAAGAGCTCTGCACCTTTTTTGACACGAACATCCATCACCTATTGGAACTAGTCAGCAGAAAATATCCAGAAATCTAAGAGTGACCACGTAGCAATAGATGGAGCTCAGGATACCCATTTCTGCGAAGTTCAGGTGGGATTACCTCAAATTCCTACTGGTACCCAAATGCTGACCCATGCAACCTTTCAGATTCTTTTCAATTTTTTTGCAAAATACTTCCTTCATCATATGCCCAAACAAGAAAAAGGGCAAGTGATAAAAGTACGCAGATGATTAGATGTACGTTTTCCGCTGTTAGCATTTGCAATTTTTTGCTGCATTGGAATTAGTTAAAGTCAACCGTAAAAACAACAGGCTAACGTTGACGCGACGAAAGCAGGAAAATTGTTTGAGAATTTTTATTAAAATATGCAAGAATGACTCGGTTAGAGTTTCGTCTTAATAGAGCAGACCAATCAAGGTTCACTGCAAGTAAAATGCATTGATTTATGTGTAAAGAGTTCTTTTTTGCTTTAAGGTTACAGTCATCGTAACGAGGTGTTTTGTTTGTGTTTGTTAAACCAGACAGATGTTTAGCGTAGTTTTCTACGCAAAGGAAAATAATAAGTTGGCAGCACCAGCTACGAAATGCAGGCGACCTTCCGTGAAAAGATTTATTTTCGCAGCAAGAGCGCACCCTGCTTTAGTACCCGGTTTGTTAAAGCATACGTCCAGTTTGATAAAAAAACTGGTGTCGCACCTTGAAACAAGGCAAACTGGAAGCAGGATAAAGATTAAAAGCGCATGACATGACGAGATGATCTTAATTGGACAAACGCGACGTTTAATCCGATTAGTTTCAACACGAAGGAAAACCTCGCGTGCCGGGACAAGTCTCGACAAATGCAATTTATGATGTCTCGAAGCGGTTGCATAAACTTAGAAAATACCTGAGAAAATGTATTGCGATATCACACTTTTTCGACGCTTCCAAAAGAAAAATAAAGATCAAAATGGCAAGGTATGAAAACCAACGAGGTTGACTTAATTGGACAAACAAAGGTTTATTGGGATAAGTTTCAACTGAACGCAAAAATCACAATTCCGACCTGCTCACATGCCCTTGACAAAACATTCTACGACGTTTCGAGAAAAGATGGCTTGAGAAACTTGAAAAATATTTAAAATATTTCACAAACAAATAAAGATTCTGCATATACTGTACTCGAAAAAGTAAAAACTCTAAAAATCATTGGACTTGCGTTTAAGGTATATACACTACTTGTATCAAACAGTGAACAGTCTATCACCACAACGTTCCAGACTATTCCTTCCAGTGGGATCCAATCATCAACACAGCCTGCAAGCTGAAGGCTAACGAGCATCCCCACCCCTGCGTGAATTGGCTGTGTCGGCTCAGTGCCCGAGTAAAACACCAGTCGCCCATATCTCCGCAGTGTTAGAACTAAGACGCTTAGTGGGTGAGATCCAAAAACGCTTGAGGAAATCTCATTTGGCTTCCTCAAGCAGTTCATGCCCTTTCTCTGTGTAGGAAGTTTCCGCTTCTTAGCAAAGATGCCGTTTACGCGTGGCTGTCAAGTCTCANATGGTAGAAGCAATCTGTGCATTCCCCATTCGTCTCCCGAGATGGGTAGCGGGCGCAACGTGGGNCGCAACATGCCACACAAAGGGTCTCTGTTAACACGATTTGCTAACACAGAGGCGGTTCTGTCATGCTTCAGCATAANTCCGGTAGTCGGCCTGTGATATATTTTAAAGTATACCTGCTGTTTGAATTATTCAGCCCAATCTATCTTCCACTTGCAGCTAGAGAGAGCAAGAGAATAGTTGAAAGATGATTTTGCAGTCCAACGTTTGCGTTTTTGCAAACGTATGAAGGTTCTGTACGTTTGCAAACTTAATCAGTTCACAAAGTTTGCAAATATATCGTTTTCTGATGATATAGACATCCTGCAGGAAAAACAGCACGCGACAACCATTTACAGTGCAAACCGAGGGCTTTGAATAGTTAAGTGATTCACAAATCAGCACTAGTACGCGAAATTGCTTTATAGTGCCAATTCCCCAAAAGGAAATGTGACTATATATGCGTAGAACCATAAAACAAGGGAATTTTAAAAGTATAGAAAGTTTTAATTAACTGTTGTGTTTGAAAAGAAAAACTTCATTTTAATTGATTTAAAAACAGACAGTCATCAGTGCAATTCACACAGGTAGTGGTGAAGCCACCAAAAATCTGTCAGTGGCATTCGTTTTGTTTACTGGAATTTTTCTAGTGGAAATTTTTCTAATTTTTCTAGAAATGTTTGTAAATTTTTCTTGAACCAAGTTGTTTTTTGAAAAAAGTTGATGAAGGTATACACAATTCTGTGACAGTTACATAATGGCAACTAACTACAGAATCCAGCCACGACAGAGTTTGGATGAAGATTATAAGCGATGTTATCTATATAATTGGAAAAAATGTTGCCTTTGAAAATTCTGAGCAAATTCTCTGGACAAACGTTTACGTGCAAAGGCCATATCGGGTCATAGTGTTGCAGACAGGCGCGTAGCCAGAAATTTTAATAGGAGGGGACAAACAACGACCGAGTCTTAAAATTTAAATACTTTTAATGCCCTTTGTTTTTAAAGCATCATCTTTAAAACGTTCAGTTGTCTGGCTTTTTCTCCAAACAGATGTGTTCAGATTTAAATCGGCAAATGAAAAAAATTGCTTTCACTGAATTGACAAGTCTCAAAACTTTTGATAGTCTCGCCTTGCTTATACGGAATATGTATGCCATATATACCAACAAGCCAATATGGTTAGACGTTGGCCTTTGTTGCTCTTTTCGTGGGGTTCCACTCAAATTTGGTCGTGATAGCTCGCCGTAATTTAGAAAGTCTACTTACGTGCAGGGGCGCAGAGAGGGAGCAAGTGGGGCACAATACCCCTGGCACCGAATCACTGGGACCGCCGAAAAGTCCCAACAATGTCGCAAGTACTTTCGTCAGTTACTCCCAAAAGAGAATCTTTTTGGGAGTTTACTTTGCTTTAAGTGCAGTAGCGGACACAGGCTGATTTGGTGGGAGGATGCGATGTCGATTTGCAATGAACCCAATGCTTCTCAGGACCATAATGCGTAAATCAATCACTTTCACATATGTACATTTACGAGAAAACAAGTCTAAGCTTGGTTTAGAAGTTTGAGTGATAAAACTGGTCAAACTTTAACACTGCACCGCTACGGAACCAACAAGCAAATGTGGCACATAA
>JGI24159J19872_10000560_pt1 | contig 34227 bp, 22 predicted proteins | sample Ectturendosymbi4_FD_19872 | JGI IMG/M metagenome (IMG submission 19872) | reverse complement strand
GGTGGTTGAGTTTTACGGTCGTCATGAAAGAATATCAGAGAAACAAGATGGCAGTTTAGTTGGAAGGACCCCAGGTTTCGTGGTGAGTACAGTCAACTGCTTATCCACAATATATGTGCTTTCCTGGCTATTCTTATCACAAGTAATTTTTCCTTTTCATAGCTTTTGCTTCCATAATTTCAGCCCCCCCCTTAGAAAAATCCTGGCTGCGCCCCTGGTTTCATTAGCAGTTATGTTTGTGCACATTTTGTTTACAAACTTTCATCCTTGCACGCAGTCCGTCTTGCTGTTTGCTCTGCACGAGCCGACAACATATTTCGAAACGACCGCGTTTATGTACGCCAAAAAATAACTCATCAGCAATATGGTAATAGAAACACAAGTCCAGAATGTGAAAGCCACAGTAGGTAGCGGGATAACCAGTCAAGAGCAGCATTTTAGGCATTTCAAAAGATTTTGAAAAGCGATTTCTTTGATTCATTAAAACTAAGGGCCGACAAGAATAGTGTGTTAGTAAGAAGAGGCGACGACAGGATCGAAAGTTGACAGCACCTTCTGTCGACCGACATAACAATTCTAAAGTGCTATTCATCGAAGAACACGTCAAGACACCTGAAGCCATGTGCTTGCTTCACCGCACTACCAGAAATTTCTAGATCCGGGCGTGTCAACATATTGCCCACGTTTTAACAAGCATACAAACCGTACGCTCGCAAATCAAAATGTAAAAAATGTCAGTTTTATCAAAACGCTGTAGCGGCAAAAATCCATGGTCGATTTAAAGGATGACCACTGAAGTTCATTTTACTTGTAACTTTTCAAAACCACTACCATCATGTTTAAGTCCTTCATAAATTAGGAATTTCATTACAATGGCTTTGTATCAGCTTGCATAAAGCAGTTTGAAAACGCAGCTATGCAGGATGGTCCGTAATGGCTACGGCAATTCTCCGTGTTCTTACCTTTCTATCTTAGCTTTTGCTACTAGCGTGAGTTAAAACGCGGTATGTTCATAAGACGCTTAGTCCCCTTAGTCTGAACTGTTCACAACTTTCGTAAAAATGGTGGTAATGTGAAAATGACAGGCTTGCACTCAGTGTTAACAGTTAAATTGAAAAATTATCGACTTTGGATCGCGTTTTATTTTTTTTAAAGTAATGCAAGGTACAGATTTTGTTGGTACAAAGTATTATGAACTGTTAAAATTACTTTTTCGTTCCTTAAGATACAGCCCAAAAGAAATTATGATACTTCTGGTATAAGAGGGCGCGCTGCGATTTAATGAACCGAACTGTCGCGGCATGACGAATCGTAATGGCGCTACAACACCTGGTCACCGATTTTAATGCGCACCTTTTCCAGGGTCAAATGGCTTGTTACATTAGTGCAGCCTTGTATCATAGCCGTATTTGACAGAAATTTGACGTATAGTGGCCCGTTTCCTGGTGCGAGGATGCGTTACTCCTTTTTCGTCCATTAGCAATCTTGCGACAGCAATGGGTCTACTGCTGGTTTTTCCTTTTTTCGTTCAAAAACGCGCTATAAATTTGCCGCTCTTCCTATTATCCGTTAATGACATTTTCAGCTGTGTATAGCCCACATTCTGCCATTTGAAATAGCGAACTTTCTAATGTAAACTAAGCACCGAAAGTCAGAGCTTGGGGAAGCCACACTGTTTGATACGTAACTACGTAATTCACTACGCCTTATTGTTTTGCAGTTGAACTTGTAGTGCGTACGCTACTAAGTGCTACGTTTAATTAGTTTGGAGTTTCCTTTGGTGTTAACTGTGAAAAAAATTATAGGAAAGGTTTCTGATCGGCATGAAAAAGGTGGAGCAAATTTTTTTTGCAAGACTTTTTGGTGACGGAGTTGAAGCTGACTGACGTCAAGGAGTTGTTTGAAGTACCATACGATTGTCTCTACGTTGAAGAAATAGGGTAATTATTGCAGTTTGGAAACTTCGGTTGGTTGCGCGTGAATGTAAAATTGCGTCTCTGAGTTTGAGATGTTCTGGGCAAGCTTGATTTAAGACAAAGACTAACCTGTGGTTCGACTAGTGAGTCGTTTGAACGACATTCATAGCGATCGGATGAGTTCAAAACGGTGTTGCAGCAAAAACTGTGCAGATGTCAACTCTACCTTAACTGTCAAAATGCTGAATTATATTCCTTTCGTTTTCTCCGTGGTACTTGGGCCAAAAAGACCAAGTTTTCTGCGTACAGCTGGACCAGCACTCGCCCGCCGTGACATCGCAGTAAGCGAATGAAAGCGAAGAAAAGTGGATAAAAGGAAGTTCGAGTCATGGCTCGCATGCTGCTGAGCAGTGGCGTACGCAGAAAATTTTCATGGGGGGGTTCAATCAGTGGCATTTGGTGGTCATTTGCATTTGGTGTGCGCTGTTTGTGACGTCACAATTAGACGTCAGATTCATGTTTGCAAACCAACTTTTTCGCGAAATTTGTTGACACAATATACATATTCTTCTGCATGCACTCCCTCAATTTATGTGTCACAATTGCACTGAATATAAACTATCAGCCATCCAGGTTACGATATCGGACGAATATAAACTCAAAGCTACGACACAGCAGTTCATGACTGCGAAAATATCAGGCTGCGCGTTAAAACAGGAGAGTAAAACACACTCATCACTGCGTCAGGGCAATTTACAACTGCAAAATCAAACTTCGCTAATGTCTTGTCGAATACTAGCAGTCGAGCATAGAAAGTGTGCGACTGGACTGTCTAACGCACACCCCAGTTTGCAAGATATAATCTTGCCAAACTACAGAAGTATCGAGAATGCGCATAAAGTACTCAAGAAAATATTCGATTTTTTGTTATGTATAGAAGTCCACCAGATTTTTAGTTTTCCTTTTTTCCGGCTGAGAAATTACCAAAAGCCTGAATGCTTCTGTGTTAACAATTGCTGTTTTTGAGCTCGTGTAACAGTTCTACCATGCTACAGAAACTGGTAATGTAACCAATGGGGTCAGCGCTTGCGCTGATCAGCCTCAGTAGACAAAATAAAGATAATTCTTTCGGATAAAGTGAACTATCGCGGGACACAATCTTAAACATGCGTAGTGGACGAAAGGTCTGCAAAAAGTGGTGAGATGGTTTCTGGTTGTAGGCGATAACCCAGATTCCCACCAAAACCTATTTATTACTTTTTGGCCCATTTACAATGTTCCTTGAAATTTGCATGCAAATTCATTTCGTGGTATTTGCATTTAGTCGAAAAATTAACAAGCAAAAAGTATGCGAAGACAATCAATCTCCTTTGCGCAGGTAATAAAGCTTTGTAAAATATCAAGCGCAAGGGGGGTTAAAACCCCAACCCCCCCTTGTGTACCCCCTTGCTGCGGAGTGCTGAGAACGCATAAGTATTATCATTTTGTCTTATCTGAGTAAGAATGTTTCTTCGAAGAAAACCATATCCGATGTTCCAAGGAGATTTTGCAGCTAAAGGTTTAACGACAACACCAGGATATTTGAAGGAGAAAAGTCAAACGAAGCGCCCAGTAATGCAGGCCCGTAGACACGGGGGGGCATTCGGGGNCAGTGCTCCCCTAAATTTCGTTTGTGCCCCCCAAATTTTGTTGCGCACAGAAAAATTTGTTTCAAACATATAGTAAAAGCAAAAATCGTGCCCCCGTAAAAATGTAATGTGCCCCACCAAATGTTGAAACTTGGCTACGGGCCTGCAGTAATGTACTTGAGCATCGGGGACAATAACAGCAGTGGGCACAATCCAAAACTTCGTTATGAAAGCCAGTCAAGGCTGCCTCTAAGCGCAGTTGATTGCTAAAAGGTACCTTGAAATGGAGGTTGTACCATAACTGAAATGGAGGTTGTACCATAACTGCAGAAGAGAATATGGTATGTTATGCACAAGGAATAAAGAGCTTGCGGTGATTATTGTACTGATTTGGTGTTCACACAACACAGGTGAGCGTGAAGACGTCAAGATGGTGATGACGTCAAATGGCATAAAAACAAACGTCATCATTTCGTGTAGTATAATAGGGCACAGCCTTCGAAACAACGTTAGCAAATGTTTGCTTTGATGTGCAAACAACAATTCGTGGGCTGATTAGGTTTGGAAAAACCTGAGTTCACGCTGAAGTTGTTGTTGCTCATCACGAGACTCAACAATTTTCGTGTGTTGCCATTCTTGCTTCTGTTTTTCTATTTCATTTGTTAATTTAACACTATGAAGGGAGTTTTCTGTTTGCTAGACGCGCACAGCTGCGAAAGACACGGCACGATTACTCACAGTCACAGCAACGCCAGGTGTGGACTGTTTCCACGCTGGCCACGGAAACTTAATAATGTACAATATTCGAGTCAAAAGGTTTCATCTTCTTTTGTGTCTATTTGCGCAGTTTGAACGATTAAATGTATGTTACATTTTTCATTAACTCAAGAACGTCGGCCGCAATGCAGTGTGCAGTCTCTCCTTTAAGTGATTACGCTACAAATCGCTGTCCATACGCAGAAATCATTAATAACGCATTCGGCTGCAAGTGTAACGCTAAAGCTTTGCCATTTGAAACAGGCAATCTGTCAAGTATCGCAAAGGCAGAAAAGAGAGGGCGGCAGACGTCAAGATGTTCGGTGCACGTTAAATTGATTACATTTTAGCAGTTGCTGAAGAGTCGGTAAACAGAAGAGCAGCGTGAATGTGCAGCTTCCTAATTGGTGTTGACTTTCTTAGCAGTTGCGGGTTTGCTACTTTGCTTTGCTATTGACAATTTCATCGCGCAAGTATAGTTTAGCCACGATTGTAGTAGGCCTATCTCTTAGTTTCTTTTCTTTGTTTGTTTCCGAAATCGTTCTCGATGATTGATAACAATTTAACCAAAGCTGCAGAGCTGTAAATGCACCAAATATGTAAGGTGCTGAATAAGCGAAAGATTGTCAAGAGCGCTTTGAAAATTGTGTGAGTGCTTATCCCCTACAGCTCGGAAAAAGAGCTGGCGCTGCAACACTTATGTGTAGCCGTAGCGTGCACTATGCATTCGTTGCTACTTAATGCTTCCCAAATGACATACCCTCGTGGTTTTAAATTTTAGAGTTTCTGCTCTGGTTGACTTGGTAACACAGACTAGACAGCTTTGATTAAAGGTTCCCGTTTATCAACTTATCAGGCTTTCGCAATGTGCTTCTGTGCTGAGCAACTATCTGTAGACTGGCTGCAAGGAAACCAAAGTTTGCGGTGACTGTTTACAGGACAATGAAAGAGCTTGAAAGTACGTGCGGGGAGCAAAGAAGACGTAGTCTGGTTTTTGTCAAGCCCTGCTGATAAAATATTTTTATATCTTCTTCTCACAACCGTATAAACATCTCAAACCAAGAAGACATGCTTTAATGCTCCCATTGTAAGATTCCATAAAAGCTGCGTTTATCTTGAAATACTAAGGTTGTATACAAGTCAAATCCCTTCACGTATGAAGCTTCACTGGAGAATGCCGACACCTTGTGTATACGTGAGCTCCATTAAAAAAAGATTTTCTGCATACGCACGACATAAAATTTTTTAGTTTTATGTACAGACCTTACAATTTTGCAATTGCGAAGCAAACCGTTTTTGGGGCGTCGAAAAACGGCTACGGAATATCGGCAAATGTCTAAACAAACCAAAACTAAAATTAGTATTTATAGCATAATCGATGGAAAAATGGCATCGGCGAATCCCTCTAAGACTCTCAAGTTGTTTCAGGTGCTTATGTTTGGACGAACAAAGGTAGTGGCGGGGTCCAGGGCCCACTATTTTTCTAGGGGCCGGGATACAAGGACCTCCTTGCAGTTTCACTGCATATTGAGTTTTTTGTTGTAAAGTACACCATCTTTAAAATTTTGCTGAGTGCCTGACCTTGTTGATAAATCAAGCTTATTTTTAATTCAACTGGGTGTTGTTATACCGCACAGCGCCGTTCCGATTTGCCCCGATGATCTTATACAAACCATTGTTTTGACAATTCGTTAACCGTCTGTTTGGAGTAAGGAAGCCGGGTATGATCGTATGCGAAGTAAAACTTTTAAAATAATATGCATAGTTCCAAATACTTATTACTCGCACAAGAAGTTGGCGAAAGTTTTACAAACGGTCAGACATTATACGAAAACGCTTTTGGAATGTGTTTTGGTTTAAAGATTTCAGCTACATTTGAAAATTGGTACCAAGCTTGTTTACCAAACTGAAATTTTTACCGCAGGTTTGCTGCATACAAAACCTCATGTCCGTTAGATCTGGCGGTATTGACAAAATATGAAAATAACTGCGACAAAATAACAGCCAGTTTGGGTGCGTTTCCACATTTAAATCTTATTAGTAGTTATGCGAAAGTGTATTCCAAACTTCAATGATCACTGATGACGTCACACAATCAATTGCCGTAATGTAGGTGGTACGCGTAAATCGGATCCCGGTGCCCCAGCTGCCGCATTTGTTGCACCACCACTCCAGATGCATGGGCCTAGGTCCCCCTCTTTTTTCCTGGGGGAGCCTGACCCCCACTTTTACCTTTAGAGATTTGCTTAAATAAGTTCAAGCAATACAATTAGTATTGGGTCCATCGTTAAAGCAAATCGCTTAATGAAAAAAAGTTTCTATAGTTTTTTTGACGTGCACTTGGGCCCCCCACTTTGAAAAAGGTTCCTCCATTGTGAGACAAGAAACCTGCGAGGCGACTTTCGTACGCTAGGCTTTAATCAACGGAAAACTGCAACTACCATCTGCGGAAAAAAGGAGCAGCGGCAAGAGCACGTAACAACGACAACAACAAGACGGCCCGCTCAACACTCGCCGTGAAATACAAAGGCCAACTGCCCCGAGCTGTCGTGGTAGCAATCAACGTTCCACGATATGCACATTAAGGCAGCGAGGCAGCAACACACTAATCCCCACATCACCACTATTGTAGTGATGAATGAAAGGTTAACAACATACGCAAATTTGGTTTGATCAGAATAGCTGGCGTTCTATTGTACACTTTATACGTGTGAGATTTTGCAGTTTCGTGTCAGCTGAGAAAAAGCTATATTCATCGTTGGTATTTTAATTCTGTAAAAGCTACTTTCGACGTGTAACGACTTTTCACTAAACAGCGCATCAAGAATGACACGATTATTGTTACTGCTCATTCCCAGCTGCTGGTGAATGTGTGTGTACATAACTTGGAGCGATCTCAGTTTTTTTCACTGAGTTACGACTTANTGTTGCCTGTGTGCAGACTGATTTCATTAACGCTCTGTTGAACTGCAGTTCTAGCGAAACAATTTCTGAACAAAATTTGTCTGCTGCTTCTCTGAAGTTAGTCGACCAGCCTTGGGGAGCCAGAGGCGTTTGAAAAGCCTTGCTTCGGTGTTGTAAACAATTTGTTTATTTAGGAAACAAGACCAGACCCCTCCCAACGATTTGGCTGACCTACCTATTAGTAGCGTTTGGGGTAACAGCCTACAGCAACACTACATCGGATTCCCTGAAGTTCTGGAGCAACCTCGGTGTTTCGCATGCAACCTTAGAGAAAGGCTGTAATGCGAATCTTTAGAGGGTTTGTTTTGATGGACTTTGAGTAGGGAAATCCCCGCAAGTTTGTGTCAGAAATCCGGAAATATTTGGATTTTTTGGCACAACTTTAGAACCAGAAACGCTAGAATGTCGATCAAGGGCTCTAAAGACTTGTATTCTAGCATAGCATAGAGTCCAATAAAACTTTGAGTTACGAAATCGGCTAATTGAATCGACAATGACAATGATGTCATCAAAAAACACAAAACTTACAACTTACCACAATCATGATGTCATTGACCAAAAACCCCAAATCCAAAACTAAAATTTTTTTTATTCTGATCTGAAAGACGTCACGAATTTTTCGAGGGTTTGAACAGCTCTCTAAGCTCAATCTGCTGCCGAGTTATGGCTGGCCAAATTTTGCCCTGAGAGAGCAAGTCATACCTTTTTGTAACTTTTCCATTTTTGTCGAAACATAGGTGTTTGAGCCATGATTTNGGCTCCAGATATGCTTAAAAGCCATTCAAGGGCTCTAAAGACGCGGATTTTGGCCTAGTTTCCAAAAAACAGGAGCCAAAAAATNGCCCGTTGAGTTGGCGCCCAGAGTCAGGTAAACTGGGCCAAAAAGGCAAACACATGCACCCATTGTGATATCACACACAGAGAACCCCAAACCCAAAACGTAAAAAAAATTTTTTGAACCTAAACTAGAAGACTTGCCGAATCTATAGAGGCTTTGAACACCTTTCTAGCTTAATCGTTTGCGAGTTATGGCCAAAAACGTTTGAGCCACTAAGTGGTCCGTCCGCGACAGAAAGCGTTTTGGAGTTTCATTGCCCGGTCGCAAACCACCTTGCAAGGCGACTGCAAGTGATAATTAAACTCTCTGAGACTCCTGCATTATCTGACTTCACTGCTTGAATCTCAAGCTCACTTCAGCCTACGTGTTGTTTTTGTTTATTATGCCTGATTTTGAGAAATAATACGATAAACTTGACTGCAGACCTTGTAACGGCATCATAATATTTCGAATATTTTCTGCCGTAATGTTGCTTCTGCGTGCTTTTATTTTATTTAGTGATATCTCAACTACTGACACGATGGTTCAGCTACGTGCCCAGAATGCTCCAGGAAAGGTTGGCAAGGCAAGTCCTTCTGGCTACACCTACGGCAAAGCGGTCCCAGAGGTTGATCAAGCACCGCTTGGCGTGATCGCCTCTCCGATGTTGCTTGGTACCGTCTTGGTGTGGAGCCAGCAGAACTGCCGATTTGACAACCGTGAGGATTTCGCGACTTTCTACGGCAGAAAACACAAGTTGTTTGCAGCTGCATTTGCAAAACATGGCATTAAGAAACAATTTCGACAAATCGACTGTAAGTTTTAACCTTAAGAACTCATGGTCTCGGTGCGAAAAAACTCCGGATATCTGGAACTTTTCCGGGCTAAGGAAAAACCTAAAGAAACGGGAGTTCGTTAAACACTACGCGCAAGCAAAAGCTTTGACGTCATTCTGCAACGGACGATTCGAAACTGGACAATATTTGAGATGCATATTGCCGATCACCGCAGAACATCAAGCAACTCGCTGTATTACCGAATTCTATCAAAACTGGTTGTCCACTGTGAGCGGCGTAGTTTGTCCACTTGCAGTTTATATACCAGGCCCGTAACCAGCTTGGGAAACCAGGAGGGGCGAATAGTTGAGAGCGGTCCAAAATTCTGAGAGCGGTCCAAATTTTTGAACTATGTCCAATAGTTTCAAATCATGTCCAGCACATTTTTCCAGGGGGCCAAAAATTTTTCTCAGGGGAGGCACACCTGGTTACGGGCCTGTTATATACCCAAACGAAAGGAGAGGCGATCCACGAGGTTGGTTGTCCATTTAATGCGTGCTTCAACAAGGAAGAGCAAAACGTTGTAGAGCTGGTTATGAAAGAGGCTTTCTATTGTAAAACTTCTCCATTCTGGCCGTTCCTCACACCAAAATATGCCTTATCCTGTAAAAAAATCTCAAACTTTTCATCAGTTTCTAAAAATTAATTCGTTGGGCCGAACAGTGTGAGGAGTTGCCGAGAAATTTACAAATTTCAAAGCATAATTAAGGATCTTGACTTCAGGACTCCGCAAAAATTATAATTTTGCACAACAAAAAGTGAAGTTTGTAGCAGTGTCTGTTTGAAGCTCTCATAAAAATTCGTTGAGAAAGTTTAGCAATATGCAAAGCCACCACTTCCCAGCTTGACCAAGCATCGGGCAATCTTCTATTTCAAGGGTCTTTCTGAAGACAAGCCGATAAAGGAATAGACCAAGGATTGCCAACCTGTGGCGCATGCGCCATACGTGGCTCATTGGATGCTTAGAAGTGGCGGCGCATTCCATCCTTTTGATGACTAGAAAGTAAGCCACTCCTGCTCATTAATTTTAGTGATTTTATTTTTCTTGCACGTCCTTTCTAGCAAGGACAACTTGGCTTTCTCGAGGAAAAGTTCTAAAACGATTTTGGAAACTGAAANATATTGTGCATGATTTTTTAGAAGTGAAAAAGGAGCTGCCCAAAGAAAGGGCCCTTTNGTGAAATGAGAAGTGGTTGTTAGATTTAGCATTTTTGGTTGATGTTATCCCATCAACCATGTACATTACCTCAATTTGAAACTGTAGGGCAAAGACAAGATGTTACCTAGCTTAGTAAATGATATCAGTGCATTCAAGGGCGTACGCAAGGTCGGTTGGGTTTAAAAAAACCCTTGAGCTTGCATGATATTCAATAAACATTTTTTACCTTCTCAAAAAGGAGATTGATTGCTTTCGCATACGTTTTGCTTGTTAATTTGTCCACGTAATGCAAACACCACGGAATAAATCTGCATGCAAATTTCAAGGAACATTGTAAATGGGCCAAAAAGTAATAATATAGGTTATCGTAGGAATCTGGTTTATCGTCTGCAACCAGAAACCATCTTACCACTTTTTGCAGACCTTTCGTCTACTACGCATGTTTAAGATTGTGTTCCGCGGCGGTTCACTTTATCCAAACAATTGTCTTTATTTTGTCTGCTGTGGCTGATCAGCGCAAGCGCTGACCGCATTGGCTACATTACCAGCAGTTTCTGTAGCATTATAGAACTGTTGCACGAGCCCAAAAACAGCAGTTGTTAAGATAGAAGTATCCAGGCATTTGATAATGTCTCAGCAGGGAAAAAGGAAAACTAAGAGTTTGCTGGACGTCTACACATAACAAAAAATTTAAAGTGTTCTTGCGTAATGCGCATTCGCATTTCTTGTGTAGTTTAGCAAGATTCGATCTTGCAAACCGGCGGGGTGCGCCAGCCAGTCCAGCTGCACAGTTTCTATACTCGACTGCTCGTATTCAACAAGACATTAGCGCAGTCTCATTTTGCAGTTGTAAATTGTTCTGACCCAGTGATGAGTGTGTTTTACGCCCCTGTTTTAACATGCAGCCCGATATTTTTGCAGTTATTAACTGCTGTGTAGTAGCGTTGAGTTTATTTTCCTCCGATATCCTAATTTGGAGCGCTGATAGTTTATAATCAGTGCAATGACACATGAAATAAGGTGAGTACGTGTAGAAGAATATGCATATTATGTCAAAAAACGTCGCCAAAACGTTGGTTTGGAAACATGAATATGACGTCAAATTGTGACCATCACAAACAGCGCACACCAAATGCAAATGACTACCATATGCAACTGAATGAGACATCTCCCATGAAAATTTTCTGCGTACGCCACTGAGTGCATTGATGCATTCAAGATGAAGTTGAAACTGTTTATTTCTCAATTGAAAAAGGAATTTAAAAGAACAAGGTGAATGTGTTGCAAATAATGTCAACTTTGCAAAATACATTGAAAAAATGAAATTACTACAAGAGGTCTTTAATTGCCGTTTTAGTGATTTTTCTGAAGAAGACCGCATGCTTGCATTTATACTGTAAATCCATTTTCACTTAACATAACATTCTAAGATGCCTAGTAATATGCGAATGGAACTTATTGAACTAAAAGCAAATTCACTATTGAAAATGAAGTTTGATGTACTTTCCTCATTGCCAAGTGCGTCGGAAATGATTGGTTTTTGGCGATCATTATCATGAGAACATTTTCCAAAAATGAGAGAATTTGCCCAGAGTAATGCCTGTCTCTTCGGAACTACGTACAGATGCGAGCAGTCATTTTCGTTCATGAAAATAATCAAAAATAAACTGAGATCGCGACGGTCCGATTCCAGCTTGAAGAACTGTCTGTTGCTTTCAGTAATGAATTTAACTCCTAATATCACTGGTTTGGTGAAAGCAAAGCGGAAATAAAAGTCACATTAAAGTCATTTTTTTATTTTGTCTGTGTATAAAATTATTTTCGTTAAAAACTGCTAATTGTGTTCATATATTACTATTAATACTTTTTGAAGTAAAATGATCAATGAAATTTAAAAAGTGTTGTGTGAGATCTTTTCCTCTACAACTGCTACATCAGTCACCATCATTAAATAAATTTGGTAATGCTTGTTTATATGTTTGTTATATAAGATAAACATATATTTTTCAAATAAACACATGTTAAGATAACTTCAAAATATGTCCATATTACCACACGTTTGACAGGACTGAAAAGAAGTGAATGTTTGTGTGGCGCATCTCAATTAAGCGTGAAAAAAATTGGCGCATGGAATCAAAAGGTTGGCCACCTCTGGAATAGACGATGCAAAACTGAACCACAAAAAGTTGATCTTCACCAAAATGACATAAAACGACGTTATTAAATTTCGAATATAATAAATAAAACTCAAGAAGCATGCGCGTTTTACATACAGAAGGCTTATGAAAGTTTGTTGCAAATACGCAAAATAAAAGCCGGTAGCGGTGATTAAAAATCGTAATTGTCGCACAATCGCGCAAGTGTCATCTCCACACAGTGAAAAACATGCACATTATATGAGTACACTAGTACAACTACTGTTTCGTGAAGCGTTTCTTTTAATTAAATAGCTTAAAAAGTGTTTTTGATGAAAAGCTTCCCAACTAAACAGCTCTGGTCTATCCCTTATTCTCGTAGAAATGATTATGATCTCTTGGGACCATTTTCAATAACAGGTTGAAAAATATGTAACGAAAATATGTAATTAACCAGCAATCCGTCCAGTTAACACTGATAAAATAAATCTTGTACAGTAAATTACGCTGTCTCTTTTCAACTTTTGCCAGTGCAATCACCCTAACTTGAAAATGCGCCTGGCAATAGTCGTATCAAGATGAACGCGATTCATCCGTGGTCTTCAGTGCATGACCTTCCAAGCGAGCATTTCCGAAAAGGTTGCAGTCTAGAAATTTGCTGCTCTCGATTTCTTCCTCGCGCTGCCACAATGAAAACATTTCATTCAATCACTTCCGGACCGCTTATTGAAAGACTCAGCAGCTGCTCTGACACCGGACGCCAGCATTGTGACGTAACTTCGTGGCACTCGTGTATGCTGACGACGAGTGCGACAAGCTTCTGCCACGCGCTGCTCCAGAAAATGCCGAACTCAATAACTTGCGTACCCCATCCACGTAGCGTTTGTCTCGAGCGCTGTATATGAGCACGTTCACTAAACTGCAATCAGATAAAGCGTATATTTAACATTGTACCAAGCCAACACCAGAAAATTGTTTACAGTTAACCGATGAGGTTATTCAGAAGCTACTTCACATGGCAAATTTTCGCAAACAACTTAACGCGTTTGAAAGAGTGCTTGCCAACCTGGTGGACAGTACAACACTAGGTGCCCAAAATTTTTTCTTGGGTTGTACCACTGTAATATGATGTACAGGCGTGTACTAGATGTTTGCTTTTCAAGATCACTTACACTGTCTCACATTTGGTGTTCTTAATTCTTTGCTCGCGCTTGACGATTGTGTGAGCAAATGTGACAGCCATGAGACAATTTTCCAGGGCGATTGATTGACTATCTAGCAAAAGGAATCATTTCGCATCCAAGGATCAGGCACTACGATCTTAACATTTCACGGCATATATTTCGCCTACAAATCAGGTATTATTAGCTTTTATTCAAGTAAAATCCGATTAATTGAATCTGCATTCTCCACTGTGAATAGGACAGGCCTTCACAACCAGTTTCGGCACAGGCTCCAACGCGTTGACCTGCGATCATATTCAGTACAACAAGCAGAATTTATAACTTTTACAAAATATCCTGATTTTTGGGCATCACTTCTTAACATTTCCGGACATGAAAATTTCAGTACAAAAGCGATTGCCTTTCTCGTTCTCATGCTGTAATGAAATGCCTTTGCGGGAAAAGAAATTTCTGCTTCTGTTAGCGTTCAATCGAACAAAAATTCCATCCACGGTGTTGACTCTCTTATGAGAGTGGCGCGCGAAGCAAGGTGAAGCCTTGGTTTTCACATTTGGCTGATGAATTTCAGCGACAGCCATTGACTTCAATGGGTTATATTTTGTGATCATTTGCATTGTGCTCGCAAAAACGTCGTGTATTGTAGAAATTAGATCGAAAAAACAATCCAACACTTTACATCGAAAAAAGACTTGATGAAGGATATTACTGCGCCTTTAATAAATGAATGGGGTGAACATATTATTGAAAAGCGAAACACGGTGTACCATAATACAAAAAAAGGTTGAGCAAGCATTGTCAACAAAGACCTTCAGCTTTAGCAATATTTGCATTCACAGTGTAACAGAAATTCTTGGGAGTTAACTATTTTCCTGTATTCTGGTACATTTAGCAAGGGGGCGACTAGAAAAACTGCAAAATGTTCACAGCCAGATGAACAGCAATTGTTCAAATAGTACAATAAGTCACGTGATCGAGTACGCTATAAAATAATTTGCAACTGCATGGCGAACCATGTTTCTGCTGAAAACAGTAATTATATTCATTAATCAGCTACATGGTGTAATGAACTAAATGCTGAGAATTTGGGCTTTGCTGTAGCGAAAACAATATCAATGTGGTATTTTCTGGCGTAGCTGGTAAATACCACAATGCCACAAAAGTATACACGAAACAAAGTCATTTTGGAAAACATAATGGAAAAAATCACTATCATTAACAGATTTGGCACTGCGAACAGTTGTCAAATGCGCAACATGTTGAAATGCAAAACAACTACGGTATATTGAAATTTATCCAATCTAATCACAGGTTCTGGCTCCATGTAATGAAGAAACTAAAGCGTTAATCCAAATATATGTTCACATTCTTGGTATAGCAAAAACATGACCAGCTGCCAAGTGCAAACCAGTGTGATAGTCTCAGGCACCGGCTCTCCAACCGGTGCTAGTCAACCTTCCAGGGGGCGAAAAGCTTTTGTGGGAGAAGCAACGTTATGATTGGTCTCCTGATTGCGGGTTTTCGGCTTATAATGGAAAAATATTTGTTTTTAAGCGGAGATTTCACATCCAAAAGTTTGGTTATCGCATGATGGTTCAGGTACTGATGCATAGATACTGTATTTGCACAGCGAAACCGGGAATGAAGAACATACTTAACTTCAAAATGATTCCAAGACGTTGCATAAAAAATGAAAATTTTTGTAAATACACTTTTCATTTTAAGATAAGTAAGCCTAGAAAGCTCAGATTCATGGGCAGTTTGCTAATAGCAGACCTATTTACACTTCAAACTCGCTCTTAAAGTTACCAAATTATTAACTGGTGTTGAATGTGAGAAATTACAAGCTGGGATCTTCAAACGAACATGACATGATCGAAAACATTGCATATGAGAGGACCAGCTTTAACATTCAGCCAACAACCTTTTCTGGCAGACAACATAAAAAAGATTTTTTAAGATGCTGAAGCGCATGCCGGCGCTTTCCAAGTTAACATTCACTTCGGCAAAACAGAAAATTTAGGGTCATTTTAACGTGATGGATTTCGAAGTCAACAGCAGATTTTAATTATAAAATATATACAACAATTTTAATAGACAAGGCACCACTGCCTCACGGTTGATTTTTTTCAAGTAATGGAAATAGTTCATGGTATGACTTTTCTGACATCCCCAGATGGAAATAGTTAACTTCTGCAACACGTAGAATAAAACTCCATGCATTTGTGCTTAGCTTTCGAGCAAAGAGAAAGAGTAGCTTGAAAAGCTATATTGCCTGCTCCACGTGCATACCATAACTTAAAGTAAGTTATACATGTTAGCGCCAGGTACTAATCACTTCAACTTTCTATGGAAAATACTGTGACATCTGATTTTTCTAAACCTAAAAGTAGGGTTACTGCAGCTAGAGCCAGAGGATGGCGCAGCATTCGGAACTTCGTATGTTAACTTTTCAAACTTTTCCATGTTACGAATTGAAGCTTTTAAGTTCTTGAGCAAGTCACGTCATTACACAGGTTGAATTTTTCGTGACAGTTTATAGAAACCGGAATAAGCGGTTCATCAACAAGCGCCTGTAAAGCTTAATTTTGACGTAATGGCTACGAAGCAAAAATACATTGAGTATTTCGTTCATATCGGTTTAGACTTATCGTTTGACGCCACAAAGCCACAAATCTAACCTGTTCGTCAAACTGATATAGAAACAGACGAAGTACGAGGTTGACAGCTCTTCGCCAACAAGAAATCCCAAATGAGATAAAGTAACTACGACGACGATTGGCACTGCAAGATACGATAGTATGTTAAGGTTGGCTCTTAGTGTTGCACAAACGCTACGCAGCAGATTTTCGTTGGGATCCTTTTCTCCTCCAACTAATAGTAACACTACGTCGTCAAGACTAGCACATGACGTCAGCGTGGAACGCACGCAACGAAATTGCAGCAGTCGACGGCTAAATGACCTTAAGGTAATCTCTTGAAATTGCAGCTACGCCAATGTATCAATACCGAAAAAGCTTCTACTACGAAAAAAACGCTCTCGAATGGGTTGCTGAGCAAATTGCGCAATGTCTCAGCAATTTGCAGCCAGAAACAACGCTACGAAGAAATGCCGCCAAAGTGTAACAAAATAAATCGATTAATGTTCTGAGTAATTACTGTAGGTGGGTCTCCAAATGTTAAAACTTAGAAACAGTGGATCTTAAAACTTAACAGGTTGCAGAGAATGTCCGAAGCATACGAAAACAGCTCATTTTATTGGCCCCAGCTCAACGCAGTTCTGTCTGTTGGTATTCATCGCTGAGCTTGGTGAGTCAGTTACGTTGACTGATTTGGCAGATACGCCGTATTGACTTCTTTTAAGCCCAACAGTGTTTTGTTCATCCATTTATCATTTTCCGCGAAAGTGTTGTTTGCCAGCAACACGCAATTCAAAAGCATGCTCGAGTGGGTCGGTCATAAACAACAGTGGGTCAATGAGAAGAAAGGCCTTATAAGCAGGCCTGCAGGACATTTGATTTTTCAGCAAGTCATCAACATGGGCGCAGACACTTCGTTTCCCGCGCGAAGATGAACGCGATTGACTCCCGTAAACAAATCTTTTTACCAATCTGCAGAACTTCCTGTTTGACTGTTTGCAGTTTTAAAATGGACACCACCTCTATGACAATCAATCATGCGCGTTTCGAAAGCAACTTAGAGACGCATAGACGATTTTTGAAGAGAGCGAAAAAACACGCAGATTTCAAGTCCACCTTAAAGAAATTACGCACCGATGGTTATAGTAAATCCCAGCTGCATAATCGCGACGATGTAGCAAACAATGATCTCGCGACGTCGAGCAGACGCTATTTCCGCTTCAGCAGCAGGCGAATCTTCCTTATGGTTGGCAAACCTNCGGAACATTTTTAGGTGCGTCATAATTACTGTCGAAATGCCGAGGATTGTCTGCGTGAAACAATAAAAAGCTTGGGATTAATNAACACAGACGAATAGCGATTTTCTTGATTTAAAAATGAGGCGAACTGATTTCTGACAGCTTAACGCAAAAATGTTAACGGACTTGTTTTCACGTAATATTGCGTCAACCAAATGCGAACAAAGCTGATGTCAGCCGAATATGATGCGCAATTGAATTTCCTAATTTTTCAATAAAGACGACTACAATTTGTGTTGTGTGCTGCTGTTGTCATGTCAATTCTGGTGATGGTAGCGTGAAAAATTTAAAACAGCCACAGAAAATGTGCAGACAAGACTTTGAGCGATACTAATATCGACAACACCTGCACTAAACTTTTTGTTACACTTTCGTTCTGTTAAATTATTTCATCAACAAACAATTTTTTTGTCAAGCATTTGAAACCTTCACATTGTTTTGGTCTCAATCTTAAGATAATTTTGCTATTTTTACACGTTTATTTTTTAAACCTTTTTTAAACGACACTGTAACGTTCTTGTTGAGTTTGAAGCTTGAAAAGCATTCACTTCACTGTTTTACAAATTAAATCTCAGTTTCACACCTTTAATTTTGGAACAGGAGACTTTCACCACAACTATTTTCAAGGTATTGCTCTTTTTATACCGATGCAGCACTCACAGAAATTTACGGATACAACCAAGCTACGTTGCATCTTAACATCTCCACCATCAGCGTATTATTGTACCCTTGTGATATAAAAGAATGCGTTACTGCAATTTTCCTACAAATCATCCAAAAACATTACAGAAACTGCATGCAAAACCAGCAAACCATCGCAATAGTAGCTTGAAGCGAAGTAGCGGATTTTGACCTGCAGGTTGTTGTGAAAATTGTTTTCCACTTGCGCGAAAACAACGGTTTGCGAAATACCGGACACTATTGCGAGCATCGATGACGTATCAGCGCGCCGTCTGGTCGTTTAGAACCGTGCCAGCTGCAGCCGCTCAGGCAGTGTGTGAAATATTGGCTCCGGTCACCCACCCACGGCGCGGCCTTCTCACGCAAGGGTAACCTGGCGGATTAGTCAAACCTGGAAAGGAGTAAGTTTTGGCTGCGCGGCCTCGGTCCGTTGGGTTGAAATCAGTAGGTCTTTCCAAATTAACGTGTTCCCAATCGTCCTCAAAGTGAGCTACGACGTTAGAAGCGCCAACCGGATGTGAAGTGGAAGAAATGCTTGCGTTGATAATGAATTTACGTGGACACAACAAGCAATCAAATATCCTTCATTTAAGTGCGATTGGATGAAGATTGTCCGCGCACAATCACTTGGTTTGTTTTTTGTACTATAGTTTAGTATTTCTTGTAAGAACTCGATGAGACCGCAATACAAACACCCACAGGTAAATAATAAAGCTTAACGTTCAGCCCCGCCAACTCCACTGGTGGCCTCTTGGCCAACAAAATAGAGTTAGCTTCAAAGGCTCACAGCAGCTGCGACAATTGTTGATTAAAATCACGGATTCAGATAACAAACATCCTAGATGAAGCGCTTTTGAAGTTTTTTTTCTGTGGTAAACAAGCATCGTTGTGAGCTAATTTTAGAAACTAGACGCAGCTGTGTGCCAGCAAGCAAAATGCTTTTGGATTCCTCACTTGCTACCAGCCGACAAGGGCATCCTCAGATATACCCCGAATCGCTCAATCACTCGAACGTGCAGTGCATCAGCAAAACTTATGTGAGGTATTATACCGGACAGAGCGTTCGTGAGTTTTCCAAATCGTCATATTCATGGACGTCGGAAGAAGGGGCGCAGGTTGCAAAAATCCTTTTGGCTACCCCTGGAAAAATCCACTGTTGCCCTCCACCTCTGGAAAATATCTTTCCGACGCATATGGTCATTTAAAGCGTCGCGTTTTTAGAAGCACATCTGCGCTGCATCTGATAACGAACGCTACTAGAAAACATCTCTGTTGACAATGACATGCATTGCGATTAGGCAGTAGTGCGACGTACTAAATTAAGGCTTACTTACCATGAAAGTAAAGGGCAAGATGAATAAGAAAAATACCATCACTGCCAAACGTGTGACGTCGGTATAGTTAGAGGCGAGGGTTAAGTTGTACATCAGCACAGTGCTGTAATATGTGTAGGAGAAAACTGCAGGAAAGCAAACTGCAAAGGAAATAACTTTCATTACAACCTAAACAAAGCACACTTGAGGCGATTCGTTGCACCATCCTAATAGGGTATCAATCAAAAAGTTTCAACACAAACTTAGCTCGTTAATTGTTGACTTATTCTCGGTTCAGGAGTCATATGTTTCAGACAAAGCATCAAACAGAGGGTACAACTGACGAAATTCTAAACTGCAAACACAATTGGCCTAAAAGTTTGATAAAGTTTGCCCCGAACATGTACGCAAATAAATAACAGTAGCGAAATTATAATTGTGAGCAAATAAATAACCCGAACATGTACGCAAATAAATAACAGTAGCGAAATTAAAATTATGTTTACAGTATTCTGTTACTAACAAGATCCAGAACTCGATGTGCCGCGCAAGACATACGCCGTGAACCAGGTGTCTCAAACTCAAATTGCTCCGAGGGCCAAATGTGAAACTTAGTGACCCGTGGGCCGCATTATGACTACCCGAGGGCTGCATTTTGACGCTGACGCAACAATGACGATACCTGGCTCTTCCTCGAAACAGCTTTTACATCTTATTTCCTGTGAAAGTATCATGAGTTATAGGCAAATCGTTTCTAGCCGTCTCTACGTTCGTTTAAAAGCATTTTGTTCACTCACTCGCTTCACTCGCTAGCCGAGCACTTTTAAACACCGGTGAATAAACCAAATAACGTAAATGTTGATTATTTGAAATTTTTTTACCCAGTTTTTGCATTTAGCTCGCCAGGGGGGCCGGCTCGCCCCCTTGCTCCACATCAGTTACGTCACTGCTTCTCGGTTACACGCATAGTCGAGATTTTTAATGCCCAGCCGGGCGTGGACAACAGTGATTACAAACTTACCATCACTGATAAAAGTTAATGAACAATGAGAGGATAACTCGTAACTACGTAAGTACCATTAGGCAGGGTCTTACCTGGAGCTACAGCAGCAATGATGGCACCAAACCAAACAATCAAGATTCCAACGTAAGCGCTCTTGGCTTTGGCTGTTTGACGTCGAAAATGAATGGGATATAATATAGCGTACACACGATGAATTCCCAGCAGCACGAGATGGTACAACGAGCTCGTAAGACGGAAGACGTGGAGCATGCCGAATGCAATCGCTAAAACCGAATTATAACTCTCTTTTTGCACGCTGATGAGTCGTTCTGCTGTGAGGTTTACAGTCCAGCCAAAATTGCATGTTGTAAGAAAGATTAATTCCAAACCTAGAAAACATATAACCAATTGTCAATTCAACGCAATTTGGTTCATTAGTGGATTCAAAAATTCGTAAGGAAGATTAAAAATATTTCACAGGCAAACATTTTGTTGAATTTTGTATATTGATTAGTACACTAGAGCAAACCCAAGTCATTGCATGTTTAAAAATGTGCACGTTTTGACACATACGCAATGCTGAATTATTATTTTCTAAAATTCAGCCAGTAAATTTAATTGCACTGCTTGAATGAAAAAAATTATTCATTTGTTCCTGCTTTAAAGCATGTCAAACAAAAGTAGAAATAAATTAGAGTTAAGTGTTTCCATTTGTTTGTTTTCTTTTACCTTCATTGAATCATATGTTCTTTAAAATCAATCCTTTTGACTGCAAACAACGTGACAAAAGTAACGTTTGATGATTTTTGTAAAATTGTAAATTAAACTTTAGATAATGATAATAATGATTTGGGAACNACGTGCTTTCCACTTTTTTAAATGCCGCAGCTTGTGTTTTGATTTATTCATTTTATTCTTGAGTTTGCTTGCTCTGCCCTTGTTTTAGTNTTTTCAACTTTTCGCCCGGAAACATTGCNTGCATTTCACGATGAAGATTCGTGTTATTACGCGAAATCGCTTTCCTATTCAAATTCTTTGCTGCTTGGTGACCTTTGTGAAGACATTTGCTTGAATCCAGTGTTTCCTCATCGAAAATTTCCAGAAAAGCTTTGTTTTCAAATTATGCCGAAAAATATATAATTCGATATACTGTGTGTGCATACGGATAAATCGATATAGATGGGTCAAAGTGCTTAAGCAGTTTGAACTTCGGGCATGCGCAATGTGCTTTGGAAAAAAGCAATTGCTTTACCCCGAATTCGTACTGCTCAAAGACCGATGCGAGACCGGAGAAACGAATGCCGTTTTGACAGTTTGAACAATCGCCCTGATCGAAAGGTACACAAATGTCAGTTTGCGTTTTAAACATCAGGGTCAAACCATTCTTGGCCATAAAAAATGTAAGTTATGAACACAACTGCCTACCTGCAAGTAAATCAGCTATAGCCAGCGATGCTCTTATTTTGTTGTAGTATCCGGTAAAGCCAGGCCGTTTTTTTATTGTTAACAATATTACGAAAACATTTCCAAGAACTGTTGCTGTTCCGATCAGAAGACACAGTGTTATCCAAATTCCCGCTGCTGACATGTTACACTGTTCGCACTGGCTCAAAGTGACGTTACGACAGCTGTCTATGGCCGACAGTGAACAGAATGCTGGGAAATCGTTCAGTCCATCGGAAGTACCGGGTGTGGCCGGCGTGGTAGGGGACTGGTCATCATCATCCCCCACGCTCCTTTCAATATTTGTCAGCTGCACAAAACTTCTGATATCTACAGCAGCGAAGTCTTCAGGTGCGTCATCAAAATAAGCGCTGGTGTTCATGCTCCAACTCAGCTTGCGCAGTTCACCTAGAGTTAACAAATTTACTTCGCGGAATACCTGCAACGAAGCAAAACAATAACTTTAACGTTGTATTTACAAACGCATGGGCAATGTCCACTTGCGCGCTTTGTTTACCACGAGGCGCATACTGCTGTCTTGTTTCGTAATATGGTGCAGCATTTAAAAAACTTAGAAGGCTGTTTTCACTTGGAATGAGAATGAAGCTTCTCTGTTGAGAGCCTTTTGTCACTTTTCTAAATAAGGAACGAGCGCATGGTCGTTTGACACGTACACCGATCGTCTGCGTTACCATCGGTTTCCCACCTTGCGCTCTCCGCTCTTAGTGGCTCGAGGGGAGCAAATTAAAGTCTCAGTATAAACGTACAACACCTAATTAATTACAACCTAGTTAAAATACATCTTTCACGGTTAAACCAATGCAACGGGCCAGCAAATTTCATCGCTCCACAAATCAGTGCCACACAAAACATCCTCAACGAAACGTCTACCACAGCCAGATGCAAACTGGTTTTCACAGAGATCTCAGGGATCGCCAAGCTGAAGGCTTATTGTTTTGGAAACCAAGCTGAAACAAGTTGCTTCGTTTTATGAAACCTGATGCAGAATCGCCTGCGGTTTGGTTCTGTAGGGACTGAGGTTGTAGGTTATTATAGAGGTCCCTACTAGTTGAGGGGTCAACCTGGTTGTTGCAGGAGCACAGGTCGGTCTCCCAACTAAGCAGCCTGACGTCTTGAAGCGATTCGGTGGTTTTCAGCTGCTGATGGATAGAGTAAAACAAGTTGACCGGCATTGTTCGAGCTTGTGGGAAAGAGACAACAATTGTGTTTCTTTACATGCCGAATAAAGCTTCTGTTTGCATCTCTTTCACACAGTGCGATAATGTGAAAAAAGTTGATAACAGATTTGAAACGAAAAAACGATTTCTTGTCTTTTTGGGTTAAAATGTTATGCACAAAAATGTAAAAGGGTTTCGATCACAAGTGAGGCATATCAACTTTAGAAACAAACACAAATCACAAAAAAGGTTGTTTTCTGCTTGGAGTTGAAAACGATCCCAGACACAATGGGTTTTACTTACCATCAGCTTATACTGAAGGTAAACCAAGTTTTAAGTGTTTCACAGTAAAAAAGGTTAGCGCCCTTCTCATGGAATAGCGTTTATAAAGATGGCCAGATCGTTGGCTTAGCTTGTAAGCATGACAATACACTGAACATTGTCATGGTGTTAGTTCAACAAACAATCTGGAAAATGTCTCAAGATTCAACACGAATTAGCACTTTTATACGTGCCACCAGGGCCGCAAACAGCTGAAATTTTCGGGGGGAAATGATTGTAACGTGATGTTGTACCTAACAACTAAACATGTTTTCAAAAAGTTCGGAGGTCGTTTGCCCCTGGTCGCGGCAGGCCACTAAACGTGTCTTACATATTCAGTGTGGTGTGCTTCAGCGAAAGTATAATAGTTTCTATAATAGAATTAATGTATATATAATATTTCTCTCTATTAGAAAGAATTAATGAAACCCGTTTATGTATCAATGAATTTTGTTTTACGCACTAATAGCAGCAAATAGTTTGAAGATGAATTTGAGCGTTATTCTTGGTCGCATGACAAGGTCATAACTTGGCCCAAAAGAGCGTAAGAGTAAAAGTGGACCAAATCCCTTATTTGTCGTCTTGTATCAGCTCTAACCCAAAAAACTCAACTTTACCAAGGCTGCAGCTTCGAATGTACCACGAATGAATTTCGTTTCACGCATTAATAGCAGCAAATAGTTCTTAATGAGTTTTGAGCGTGAATTATTGCTCGTATGACAAGGTCCTATCTTGGGCCAACAGAACGTAACAGTAAAAAAGTGGATTAAATCCCCTTTGTCGTCTCGTTTCAGCTCTAACCCAAAAAACTCAACTTTACCAAGGCTCCAACTCCGAATTGTCACAATGCAAATGGACAACGAATGTTGAAACTGTGCAGTCAACACCAGCTGTGCGTAACAAACACCTACTTAGCCGGAGGTTTTATGGACAAAGTAGCTGGCGCCATCCATGATTGAAACACTGGCATCAGTTTGGTCTTTTAGAGGCGAGGTGGACTTACATTGGACTAATTGAGTACACTCGTGTCTATCACAGTGCTAATGGTGGTGCTGACGTTATTTGGTCTTCTTGTCCACTGTCTGACTTGGACATGCTCCGAAATGTTTTAAACTCGCCGTTCATAAGCGCCTTAATCCAACTGCAGTGAAGAGTAAAGACTAGGTCCCTGCTTTCCGGAACAGGTTCACAAACACCCTAAATTTTACTTCCCTTCACGAAACCTCTGCTCTATCGATCTCGTGAACCACATAAGACGATGGTGTAACCATGGGCGTCGGAAGGATTCCAGGGGGAGGGGCACCAGGGGATTTTTCCAAAATTTTTCCAGGGGGGGCCAAAATTGGTGAAATTTGTTTTTTCTCACTCAAAACTAAGAAAACAACCTTTTTTTGCTAAAATGTTCTAAATCCTGGGTGGGGCCAAGGTCCCCCCCTGCCCACCCTTCCGACGCCCATGGGTGTAACAAGATGCAAAATACACGTTAGGAACGGCTAAATGCAAGATGGAAGGCTGGTCTTTCGGACAATGCTTATGTGCTGATCCCTCCCTTGGAGAAGAGTGATCCTCACCTGCAGCTTAAGTTGCGTCCATCGCACTCTTCCAAAGGGCTGAAAAATGCAAAAAGCACACTTCGCAGCAATCGCAAGAAGTCTTTGCGAAGTGTGCTTCTTCGCTCTTTTGCCAACAAGCATTAGAACAATGAGTGCTCGCAGATACAAACAGCTTACAAAGTATGAGTAATATCCACTGCATGTATGGGGGAATCAAAAAGAATTTAGATCTAGGCCTACATGCGGTACTTTAATCACGGACAAAAACAAGCAATTGACCAGATGCGTGGAACACATTTCGCAGCTCTACGCTTAGCCAAGGCCAATCATTAATGAAGCGATTATTATTGGGATTCCTCTTTCACACGACCCGGACAACATTCCTACAACTTCTCCATCTGTCATAAAACTAGGCCTACGGCAGAAGGTATTGCAGCCGTACTGGTCAAGTGCGATCATTCCCTTGTTCCATTACGGTACAACATTCCTTGCGAAAGGTACAATGGAGGTTGTTTCCAAAAGAAATGAGCGACACCAAAATTCCGGCTCTATGCAAAAGCACAGCGGTAAAAGAAATTCCAGCATTGATAGAAGAATTCCTCTTTTGAATGCTGCTGGGAAAGTCTTTGCCAGGGTCGTGCTACCTCGCATCCAAACTCTCGCGGAGCGGCTCGTCTTTGAATCGCACTGTTTCCGCTGCAACAGATCTAGTGCGGATATAATCTTCTCACTGCGCCACATCGAGGAGAAATTCCGTGAACAACTTTGCCTGCTACACATCGACGTTGTTGGCTTTACCAAAGCCTTTCACATCGTCAGAAGAGCAAGGCTATATATTGTTTTACAAAAAATCGCCTGTCCGCTTTCACTTCTTTGTCTTGACAGGTCGTTGCATGACCATGGAAACACGCATGACATTTGAAGGTGCTCTGCTCTCTCGCCTCTCTCGCAGCTGAAACATGGCGTAAACCAAAGCTGTTTTCTGGCTACACCTCTATTGGAAATCTTCTTCTCTGCTGTTCTCCATTATACATTCCATGACGATGGCCAAACTACAGTATCATCATTAATGGAGTTTTTCTGCACATTCGCATAAATGGAAGATTGTTCAACCTTGCACTAATATGTGCCAAAATAAAAACTCGGCACATCCTGGTACGTGAACTACTGTTTGTGGATAACCATGGGCGTCGGAAGNAGGGTGCAGGGCGAACCTTGGCCCACTTGATTCATGATTTGAAATTTTAGGCCTTGGCTCTCCCCTGGATTTTGAAATTTTATATATTCCTATTAAATGTTTAGCAAGAAAGGTTGTTCTCTTAGTTTTGAGTGGGTAAATTAAAATTTCATCAAAGTTGGCACACCCTGGAAAACCCTTTCGGCTACCCTTGAAAAAATCCACTATTTCCCCCATGGAAAAAATCCTGCCGACACCCACGCGGATGATGATGCATTAGTTTTACATAGTGAAACGAACCTTCAAACGTTTATGAATTGTTTTGCTGCTGCTTGTAAAGCATTTTCTCTGGTCATCAACAGCAAAAAGACCGTTCCAATGCACCAGTTGACGTGCTCTGACATTTTCCAGGCAAATATCTTCGTGAACGGAACTAGGCTCGAAAAAGTCAACAACTTTTGCTATCTGGGTTCTTTTATGTCCAAAGACCGCTATCTTGAGAAAGAACGTCAGTCCAGAATCGGTTAAGCTGCTACCAACTTCAGTTGACTTAGTTCCAGAGCATGGTGCAACTCACACCATACATTGCACTCAAGAGGCAACATTTACAAAGCTTGCATATTCAGTACTATACATCTCCGAAACATGACCAACATGCACGCGACAAGGAAAGAGACCTAACAGTTTTCACATGCAATCACATGCGATGCCTCGGGGTATTTGCGGTGGCATACGTGGTGGAGGGGCAAGATTACAAACCAGGTCATTTTGCATGCTTCAGCACGGACTTATGTTCCTTGTTCAGTTATTTCAAACCAAGGCGTTTCTCTTGCTATGACTGTAATTCAGTTACCATGTGCTTTTTATATTTGCCTTTGCGTTTTCACGTCATATGTTTTCATCATCTTCTTTTTGAATCGCCTTTTAAAAGATAAACTTGGACTCAAACAACAACTCCGCCTGGACTTCAAAAATTTCATGAGTATGAATTGGATTCAGTTTGCACCTTTGGTGACTTCACAGTTAGTGCGGTTCAAGGTCTTGAATAGGACAACGTTACTGTGACTAGTAAAAAAAACTCTCAACAGGCACAACAAGCAGTTCTGCATTCAAAAAGTGTACATGAAAACCCTTCCTTTACTCTACTTAAAGGTACATGGACTTTCTCCTAATACTGTATTTGCATTTCTAATCTGTCCCAAAAACATTGGCACTTTTTTGTCATTTTCATACATTTCTTTAAATCAAAAGCTTCTAAGCCTATCGCCTGCATGAACGTATACTGCCTCTTTTATAGAACATTTTTCCACTTTTTCTGACAGTATACAGTTGCATAAGAGCAACAAAACCAAGCGTTTCTTTTTTGAGCTTTTCTGGAGGAAGTTTGAGCCCAATTCTTAAAAAAAATCTTTATTTTGGTTCCAAACCTTCTAGGTTTTCTGCAGCCTTGATTTTCCATTTTCAGGAAATCCACAGTAGTTCGCCTTTGCTGACACTGCTTGTTGTTAACTGTGCGCTGTACAAAGTTCTTAGTTTTTTTGAGTTCAGGCTACCTAAGAAAGCGTCGAAATGTGCTTTTTATGACAAGAATTGGAGTTACTGCATTGTTGCACTACGTTCATGAACACAACATTAAAAACTCCCTGAATTTTATTATTTCAAATCTGTTTTCCTCGGTTTAGTTTTCTGCTTTTGTGCGCCCTCAGAAATACCTTTGAGCATTTAGGCTGCGTCGGCTGTGAAAGCATACCACCGAGCTAGCCTAGTCGTCTGTGCTTAGCTCAAGCAAAGTCAACCGTGACGCGCTGCTGTTTGTCTTGGGCACCTTCAACTCGTTTCCGGTCGATAACGTTTCTCGTAAACACGACGCTCGAGGGGATGACATCGAAAGAATGAAAATATTTTAGCGATTCCTTAAAAAGTCCTGATGTTTTTATATTGATTAAAGTGGCACAATCAGAAACAACTCGTTTGCAATGTTAACTTAGATGTCAAATTTTACGGACTCGCAACGTTTTTATTAAATGTTGAAAAACGTCAGGGTAATGGTAACTAAGGACGCTGGAGAAGTGATGGCATGGTGAATTGTGAAAAGTCAGGGCACCAGTTGTAATGGACTTAATGGTAGAATTAAAGCACAACACGGGTATCTTGGTTAGTATGTACAGGCAATGGTAAAAAGAATAAAAAGACGTTTCAGCAACTATTGCGATTTCTTTTCGTCAAACAGAAGGGTGACCTTGTAGAGATAAAATTAAGTCCGGTAAAAAGTATCAAGCAATCGAAGTGGCCCAGTCAAAAGGCAAAATGACGATTCAGAACGCTGAAAAAATGCATAGAAAATTTTCTAAATAATTCTAATCAAGGCATCAAATGTTTTCAAGAAATAGGTTGCTTGATGCTGGCGAACAGTTACGTTATTGGAGAAGCAATGTTAAAGTTCGATAGGCGTTGCTACTGGTTATGCGCAGTCGTTTTGTACCAGACTCTGTGTGCCTGTTGCACATATGGCAGGTGTACGTTGGCATCCAACAAACACGAAACAAAGTAGTTTTTGCTGCATTCGAGTACTATGCAAAGGTACGAATGGCCTTGTTTGGAAAAGTCATATCACGTGTCTCTAAGTTTCGCGAAAATCCTTCAGTGAGGCACAATGTCTCTAAGTGTCGCGAAAATCCTTCAGTGAGGCACAATGCAGTACAAACAGATATTTGGCTTGTTCAGTGCATTCAACGTGCACCCAGCATATTGGAGAAACACACTCCACGCTGTCAAGCTTTGTACATTAACGCGTTGACATAGCACTTATAAGCAAGTTGCCTGACTATTTGCAAGCAGAAATGCATCCATATTGGATGAGAGTCGGTGTCAATAATTCCGCTGCAATTTCGCATTAAAAATGCCGGTTATAAAGAGGTTGAATTTGGAGATGTCCGAGTCGAAATGCTGCAATAAGTTAGGTTGAAGCTGACTTCAATAGATTAGAGACTTTTCTGCAGTGCAGCGACATAAAAAAAACGACTCTTGCGTCCCCATGTGTCGGTCGTTTTTCTGTAATAGGCAAGAGCGATGGTGGTGCGCTACGAAAATCCTTACTGCGCATTCCAAATATTTAGATCAGTTTTTTATTTCAGAACTAATACAAATTTTTTCATTAGTTTCGAAAAACATCAGCAAAAAGAATTTTTTGAAAATATTTAAACTGCGCAATTCATGCTGCAGTGTTGGCCACGCAATATGGATATTTCGCTAACAATGAATTACTGCTGCAAAGTATCATATTAAAACAATTTTTGCTTTCTTGTTAAATCCTAACACTACTTAAAAGAGCGTGAACTTATGGACGCCTGTGAAAAACTTTAAATATCCTGATCCCTTGCAAAAAATGGGTTTTATCTCCATAAAAACGCGTTCATACACAATTACACATTTTCTCATTTTGATAGCTTCATTTGCAGAAAAAGTTTGTGATAATGAAAGCACTTGTTTTTCTCTGCCAATTGCTTTTGTTTTATCGGTAGTTGTTGCGTTGTAATCAGGGCTGTGGAGCGGAATTTCAGACTCCGGATCCGAGCTCCAGCTCCACAGCCCTGCTGGTAATGCTATCATTGTGTCTTTATATTGAATGAAATATTTTTGCAAATTTCCAATTTCATTCAGCTTGTTTCATTTGCATTAGCCTGTCACACTGGGTATATGCTCAGAAGTTTCACAACTGTCAGGAAAGCTCCACTTTACGACTGCCAAAGGGATATCGCCTATAGTGCGTGACTTTGAAAGTGGAAACCAGTCAGATATTTCATTTTGTTGCAAAGTGAAACCGTGTTGCGCTTTTGAAAAACAATTGCTTTGATCGTCGACAAAATGTAATGATCGAAGTCCAAGAAACTAAACCACGGGACAGGTGAGGGATGCGACACACAAAGAAGGGGAAATTAAGTGCGTAATGTAACAAAATGGTGCTATGGCCACATGAGCTACATATTGTCATCTATCTGAATTATGTATCCAACAAACCCTTTTTGTGAGAGCCCTACCAACACCGTGATTTTGTCTCAGTGTCTTGAGAGCTTCATTCGTTATTATTTTGGAAAAGATGAAAAAGGCTATTTGCGGAATGTCCAACAAAACATCGCTTCAATTTAGATTGTGGTTTTCGCCTTGTTCTTTTCGCTATTAAGATCTCACGAGACTTGAAGCTTGAACTCTTCTCCTGAGCATAATGTCTTTAATAACAACAAGCGATCCTTACATTGGTTCCGAACTTGAAGGAACAGGTCATATTAGTTCTACAGTTAGTGTAGAGTTAGTATTCAAGTAATACTTAGGCAAAAGTTATGCTTAAACAACACACTTTTAAAGGTAATTCCTGTGCACGACTTGCAAAGCGAAAAACTTGAAAAGCATTTGTTTTTCTGTTTTTTTGTCACGAAGCTCATTTTTTCGTCACCAGGCCAAGCACATTTTTCCTCACCAAGGTCTTTTGGGAGATATTTGGTTTTGTCAGACATTTATTAAGCTTTCCTGAAATTACAGCCACAGCAAATGACTGAATTCCTGGGAAAGTACCACACAAGAGAGAGGTTAAGGCAGCAGGCCTGATAATGACTGGGGCAATTTTTTCAATGGTTCAAGGTTGTACCACATTGCGGGAGCTTGTGGCGAAAGGAAAAAACAGTTGCTGCTTTTCCTGCTTCGCCAGGCATTAATCTATAACTGACAGCTCCAGTTGATTTACGTCGTAACTCACCGTACGGACGTACAATGATAAAAGCTTGTCAAGATATTAAATGACCTGTCAAGTCCGCATCAGAATCAAATTTGTAGCAGTTCTAAGGTTATTCGTTCAAGCGTTGGGTCAAACATATTGGTTATTATGGCTCCGCTCAAGGCCCTGAGATTTGGTAGCCTTGTGCTATCTTGAGTTTCTTGTATTACGTGAGTAACGCTGCTTCAACCAAATTGTAAATAGTTAGATTTGAGCCAAATAAGGTTAGTTTTCAAAAAATGCTACGCAGCCTCTTGGTACTGCTGAACAAACTGACATCATTAGACTTTGATCAGACTGCAGCGAAAAGGAAAGAAAATGTAAAACAAAATTTTTGAAGCAACAAGCAGGACACACGTTCATTTAGCTGGAATTGCTACCATAACAGAAAGCAGAATCCCATTTTTTATGTGAAAAGATAGGAAGATCTTACTTGGATGGAGCTTTTGAAGAGATCAAGTAATATGCATTGTCGACCAATTTGCAGTTCTTTTCGTGTGCTTTGCAGGAAGTACGGATAAGTAAAAACTTCAAGTATGCATTTTTCATGCACTTTTGTAATGTTCAGGGTTGAAATGTCACGGGGTTACTTGGTGGAATTTTTTCGGTTATTCTGTTTTAAGCGTATTATATCTTTCCGGATGTAACATAAATGCCAGATTGGGCCCAAAAAATGATCAAGATGGGTAGCCCACACACTCTTTGGTTTGATATGCTGTTTTAGTCGGCATATCCCAATGTAGTTGATTTTTCTTGCCACATAGTCTTATCTGGGTGGAGATGGTTCCTTTTGTCCAAAATATTATAGTTGATGAAGAAAACCAGTTGTACGCTTACTTAACGTTCAAAATATGAACATATTCGGGCTCAAGTAACTACTCTCCAGTGGCGTGCAGAGGGGGGGGGGCGAACGGGGCGCCGGCCCCGGACGTCCAAAAAGTGAAATTACAAAAATTTAAATGCTGTAACTAGATGATTTTTCCTATTGAAAGTCTACTTATAGGTAAATGCTGAATGGATTTAACTTTTCGAAACTGGTTTTGTTGTCCACACTAATTTTTGCGTATTCAAATACCAGTAATTCTCAGCTTCATCATTGCCAGGGGCTTTTACTCTACATGTGCGCCGCACACCCATTCAAACTAACAGCAACGTGGCTTGTTCCAGATCGTGCAGTCAAGGAAAAATCTCAAAAAAGGATTGAAAGATAGTCAGAGTTGAGAAAAAAACATTAAAAAAGAAAACATCCTGGGTTTTTTTAATCCGTTTTTTTTTGAAACAGGTTTTTGTTTTGTTTAAAAAACACGCAAAAACCCCATTCTGAATTGTTTTCATTGCATCATGCAATATCACAATTTGCAGAATTACACAATCATAACTTGTTATAGCTATTATAGCATTCTAATTTGAGGGCAAAGGAATGTACCCAATTTTTGTCTTCGCAAGGTGTTGTTGGTCAATTTGCTCCAAAGTGATAAGGCTTTGGCAAGAATGCGCTCAGTAAACAGAGAAAGGCTACTCTCACACAAATTCTGCAGTTTCACGTCAAGTTTATGTACATGCCCTGCTTGTTCAGCATCTATATAGTGTATTTTTTCAACATATGGTCTGGCATGGTCCAACATCAGAAACAGTTTCGATGCAGAGAAGGCAGAAAATTTGATTGAAATATACCGATTTTACAGAGCCGAAGAAGATAACCAGTAGAACTCACTCAAACTATTCGAATTATTCTATTCTTTTTTTCAAGTCCTTCAAATTTCGTTGCTGTTCGTTCTGTTTCATTCAAAAAAATTTACAGTTAGCTGTACAAGTGTGCTGCTATTTTACTTTTTACTTCATAGTGCTGTGCATTTTTCAAAGGAAAAGTAAAGAGTGGGATTTTTGTGGGTTTATTGCTTTTTTTAAGCGGGCTTTTAAAACAAAAACAGTGATTGTTTTTGGTTGGGTTTTCATAACACCAATTTCATAACACTGAAGATAATTATGGACGTTTAACTCATATTCTGAGCCAAATTTCAAAACTGTCCAATTTCAACATGGTTATTTAGCTGATTTTATGATGCACCACTAGTTTCCGTTTCGTTTTTTGTGCTAACGCAGTCGCATACCTGTTCGTGCAATATACTGTATGTGCTTCGTTTAGAGCTTCGTCATTAATTGGCAGTTCAAGCGAGCTGATCAGAATGGTTCACACAAGCCCGTATCTATTCTTTGTCCTTAGTAACCGTACACATAACAGCCACATAATAAAAAACGAAATGTTTCTTTCGTACTTTATGTGCATTCTCAAGTCATGTGGAGTTTGCAAATTTTAAACTGTCAACCCCTGGGTGTCCGCTATCCCAGCCGCACACCTTCTGATCGACTGCTAGTCGACAAGACATTCGCGTAGCCTTGTATTTTTGCAGTTGCGGACTGCGCTGAGTCGCTGACGTAGAACTGAGTGTGTTCTACTCCCCTGTTTTACCGCGTTGCCGCATATTTTTGCAGTTATGAACTGCTCTGTGTTAGGATACCGCTGATAATTTATGTTCATTACAGTGACACTTTGCAGCTTACAACAACAAGTAAACAGAGTGCGTGTTGAATAATATGCACAGGGACGCCGGAGATTGAAGGCATGGCAGGGGCATTTCCCCCTCTGTCCTTTCAAAAAGGGGCGCAACGGGGGCGGAGGTGCCTTTTCATCAAAGGTGTAGGAGCAGGCTTATTTTGAGGATGCGATTTTTTGCCCGAAAGATTATTGCCCGCATGTCCCCAAACGTGCCCGAAAAGTTGTTTGTGCAGCTTTTACCTGCAATTTTTCTCCCACAAAGATCATCAAGACCTTTTTTTGGTGTGACCTCCAAAAAAGCTCTTCATGTGTTTTTTTGCAAACCTTGGGCGCCATTTTTTGAAGCAAGCAACGTCGGGTGCCATTTTTACCCGGATTTTCGGGGATTTTGCCCAGATTTTCAGCAAATCAAAACTTTTGGGGGTGCGCTTGCACCCTCACCTCCAACACCACTGCTTTTCATAACAGTATCATAAGTAATTTCGTAGTTTATCAAGATCGACTTCAAACAATTTTATTGCAGCTTTTCGGGCACCCATGAAATTCAGAATGATTTTCTATAATTTATGTTATTATTTTTGAGGTCAACATTGTTGATGAACAGAAACAAATATANTTGGTAACGATTTTTTTGTTTTTTANAAGTTCCTATTGCCCTCAACTGTTTTACTGCTTCCCCTGCCCCACCNGTGCCCTGGCGTCCCTAAATGTGCAAGTTGTGTCAACAAACTTCGCCAAAACGTTGGTTGCAAACCTGAATATGACGTCGTGTTGTGACGTCACAAACAACAGCTTATATCCAGTAACAATGACCACCATACGCCACTGCTCAATATTAGGCTTTGGTAGGGGGCATCCAATCAAGCAATCGCCCCGGGCATCACCAGACCTCTGCACGCCACTG
>JGI24159J19872_10000559_pt1 | contig 34257 bp, 17 predicted proteins | sample Ectturendosymbi4_FD_19872 | JGI IMG/M metagenome (IMG submission 19872) | reverse complement strand
CGTGGGACCTGGTTGGCAAGTCAAGATATCAAAGTTCCCTCCTTGCGTACTCCCCTCGATAACAAAGCTTTTGGGTCGCGGGATAAGATCAACTCTTCTCGAACTTTGGTAGTTAATGAGCGATGCAATTCTACGTGTCTTCAGACAATATCGCTGAATTTATTATGAAAGAATGTGGTGACGTTTGATGGAGAGATATTGTTCATCAAAAAGGGTTCACTCCTGCACGTTTTATTGAGGTACTTGTTTTGCTGAAAGAGCAATCGTCAGATTATTTTGCTTGAACATTCGTCAGACTTTCACGGGGAGTTTCAGTTTTTATGATGTTTATTGACAGGGGGAATAGAAGACATCATGACATTTAAAAATTTTTCAAGGATGTTTAATAAAATAACGATGTTAAATCTGTCTAAAAGTGCTAGTACTCACGAAATTATATTCAGAATTGTTTTGAAAAATTTGTTTATTACCACGAATTTGTTTATTACCACGAAATGCAGTCATTTATATGTCTATAGGGCCGTTCACAAATGATGTCACGCCTTTTTGCCTAAAAATCAAACCTCTTCCCTCTTGTAACATTTCGTCACAAACATCCATACCTCGTTCAAAAATAACGTCACACTTTTGCGGACTCAAAAGTCACCATTCCCTCGGAGCGTGACGTCATTTGTGAACGGCCCCAAGGGCAGTTAAACTGCATAGTTTGCAGGCATCCTCGTGACAGAGTCTGTTGATCTTACGCTTTTATGTGATTTCTAAACACTACATCGAATTTAGATTACATTTATAGCAAACAAAATAAGCCTAATCGAGAAAATTTACAGCGAAATAATTAAAAAGAACTTTTTTACAACACATTAGGTGATTTGTTATAACAATAAAACGATTTACGGATTATCTTAATCCAAAGCTGCGTGCAATAGCGCACCACGCTGAAACGTTAATGATTTCGATTGTTTTATTAGCCTGCAGCTGTAGTCTGTTGAAGTTACAGCAAATGAAGACTGGCCTATTAAGAAGTTATCAACATATATTCAGTATGTTCAGAGTAACAATAAATATTTTCTTTAAATCAGCAGCTTCCACCTGAACCTGACAGAACTTGGTTTTTGACAAAAACTTAGGCAACGTATGATGCCACAGTTGACGCCCTCGCTGAAATGTTCATTTTTACAGTGTGGAAATGTGTTTAGGCTTGTGAAACTTACACGCCGTTTCAGCGCGTGGCACAACTTGTTTTTCGTTGTTTCCAGAGAAACTCTTTATTACACATGACCTGATTTTTGCTAAAAATTGTTTTCTTTTGGACAGGTTTTAATTGTGAACCGGCCCAATAATAATTATTAGTATTATATGATATCCACTTGCCAATAACTTGGCAAAGTCACGATTGTATTTATAACGTGCGTTTTCTGAGTTGAGCGCAACTAATATCACTCATTAACATAAACATTTAGTGCACCGTTATTATTTTACCCGTTTAAACTTTTGTTTCTGATTTTTACGTCACGTATATATATAATTGTACGTCGCGGCGGATTATAAACAAACAGGAGTAAATCCAGCTGTTGCACATCTGCTTGCAAAACCCTACGTTTCTTTAAATCGTGGTGTCGGTGGTTTCACACTGTTTTTTCACCGCTTTGACCTAGAACATTTATTTCCAGCGTCTGGATTGCAATGCTTTGCCTGTCCCACTGGAGATGAAGAGGTTAAATGTCAATGTTGTGTGTTTTGCTGAATCTGCATATTTGGAATTGAGACAGATAACTGATTGAACTAAAATGAAGCGCTCTACATCCACGTGATGCATGTAGTGGTTTCCTAAGTTATTAACTAAAACATATAAACGTTGTTATTATTATAGTCATTAAGTTATTAACATATAATAGTTATTAATTAAAACAATTCAAAAAATGCAAAATCAGACAGAAAAGGACATTTCGAAATGTTTACGGAGTGACAAATTCTGAGGCTATACACGTGGGGGGTTCATTAGCGCGTGAAGCATAATGAAACAAGTGTGACGGGATAACGTTTTTATGAAAATAGCGTGACGTTATTTATTGTCGGACTTCAGGAAGACAGCACGTACTTTTTTCTTAAACACTACACATCCATGCGCTAGGTGTCGCTGAAATACAAGCAAGAAGCTGATCGTGATCAGCCTGGTTGAGGGTTGCAACAAGGAATTATCTGCATAAACTGATTAATGCAAGCCACCAGGAGGACAAATAAACAAGGATTTGAGCACGGAAAGTCGAACTTGGTTTTTATCTACCACAAATAAAGTCACAAACTTTACGTTTACTGATGTCAAGCTTAATTTATTACTTGAAATCGCTACAGGATCGCGCTGCGAAGCTGCTACATATTTTGGTTACCACAGCAGCATACTAGATGCTGAATTTTTTGTAGTATTCATTCGGTAATGTGTTGTTTGTTGTAATTACCAAGCCTGGAACTTTAGCCCTCTTGAGTAGTTGCACAATGCTGTCACACTTCATGCGTTGAGCTGACGTAGTGGCTTTTCACTGTTCTACAATACCCCTTGTAGTCAAAGACTGGAGCAGCATTATCTTATTGCGTTGCCGATACATGGAATCAACCTGAGAAACCAGACATGCCCAGTGAGGCAGTACAAAAAACTACAATGGGGACAGGAGATATAAACAAAAATATTTTGCTGCTATCAAGACAGTTGGAAAACGTTTCTGTAGATTTTCACTAAAATACGATTTTAGCAACAATATAAGTGCCATTAAGCATTAGGTGAACAATTTTACCCTTTAAAACACGTATGTACTTCCCACGATGGGTGTAAGCAAGGAATCGATCAGCAAATTTTTAATAGGAAATCGATTTCACGTAAAATTACGTATCCTCAGTCCTTATTCAAATAGAATCTATTTGTGCAAGTTGAATCATCGCAAAAAGACGAAAGCAGATGGCAGGCGACTGATTCCTCGAAAGCATACAGAAACACTAGTGCTTTTAAGTGTCGCCTTTAAAACACTTTAAGAGAACGGCATTTTTTTTAATTACATCACTGGGTCTGCCAGCAAAGGATGTCTGTTTCATTTCAACATTCCGTGTGGAAGCTTGGACCCATCAGTATCAGGGCATAGCAACTCTGTTTTTCTTGCACACCGCCAATACGGGCAAGTTTTCCAAGACGTTGGGTATACTAGAAACTACCGAGTATTCAGTCTGTTTCTAATAACATTATTTGGTTTTTAAAATAAGACGAACTACAATAGATAAAGCTGTTCATCTATTGCAGTTTCTGTTTTTGACATTTAGCGGCTATAAATATAAGGAACTGCGGCAACTACTTTTATCGGGCGCAGATTAATCTCACCTGTAGCCTTTCCCTTCTTCGATTAAGTTCCCGTGCATAGTAAGCGTTCTCAGTTGTGGCAAAGTGGCGAGCTTGTCCACTTGACGAATATCCTCAATCACATTGGCGTGAAAATACAGAACTTTCAAATTCTTGTACTCTGTCAGTGCCTGGCCACCAAAACAAATACTTTGTGAAAACACTGACCGCGGGTTCACAAGTTTCAAACTGATTTTGGTCACGGTAATCTCAAATGGGCTCGTTACTGCATCAGCGGTGACCAACGCTCAAATAAGCCAGCGCGGCACCAATAACTTGGAGAGCGTACCGTCGTGTCGAAACGTCTTCCAAATAAACAAAGAGTTGTTTTTAATGTGCGATTTTCCCAACAGGACCACTGACATCATTGAAATAATTTTCAAAAACCAACAAATTGCATTCTAGCTTTTTGCAACTCGATTTTAACCGGGTGTGCTAGTTTTTGAAATGTGCATGTCCAACATGGCCGTTAAATCTCTCCATACTTATGCAACAACCGGTTGAGATGAAGCATACCTCGATCGAAAGGTATTGAATATTTGCGGTGACGCTGACTGAGACAACGCCACCACCACCCACCCATACTGAGACTGGCTATCGATAAGTTCTGCGGATGACAGAACATTTCATAAGTATTTCCTGTGAGCAACCGGCACAACCCTTCATGCAAACCGTAACACAGCGTTTTAACGCTGTTTTTTGATTCATTTTATTTTTATTTATTTATTTTTTCATTATCGATTCGCATTCGTTTGACATCTTTGCGGCAAGAGGCAGCGGTGGGTTACAGTCTGCCAACGTTTCGTTGCTCAAAAATGGCATTAGGTTTAGATTTATATCAAAAACCCGCAGGAGCTGGGTTAAAACGACTGAAAAGTAGTTAAAACACCACCTGACTTATATCACTCAGGTCGTTAAACGAAAGGTCTATCCATTCCAGCGTTTCTGGAGCAAGCAGTGTCGCTTGCAGCGCAGTTGCAAATCCGTCGAATTTGGTGATAGTGTTGTTGCCCAATCGCAGTGCTTTCCTTTAATAAACGAACAATAAAAATTTTTCCCTGTGTCCTCAGTCAAATAAGAGGTGACTCACACGTTTAGTAAAGCTCAGTTGTACATCAGAAAACATATTTGAAACTGGAGTATATCCCGGAAAGTTCAAGCAAACAAAAGAATGAAGTTCCGAAATATATGAGAAGATAGCGTGAAAATAGTTTAAAGCAAAACGACTAAAAATGCACAAAAAATTTTAAACACGCACAAGAAGCGCACATGTAACGAAAAAACGTGTTTAGGTGCAATAAATTTACAAACATTAAATCAACGCAAACTTCTCTTTTTACCAAAATCAGCCATCAGAGAATCGAAGCTGAGACGGCGCAGGCAAAAAAAAATTTTGAAAAAAAATTACAAAGAAATATTTTTGAAAGAACTGCATCTACACTTCCTGCATACCCAACTTTATTGATTGAACAGTTGCAAATCAGTAGTTTACCACAAGATTAATAAACAGTCATATTGGAAGGAATGGGTGCTTGAAGTACCTGTAAGTACAACTTACGTGCAATATTTCACATGCATTTTGTGGGTGTCTGATTCAAACGTCGTCTGCTTTTTTTCCGAAGATGGAGTCACACTTGTGGCAGGTGTACTTGCTGGAGGTCCTACTTTAATGGCTACATAGGGGTGTGCACTGTCTCTTGGTGTAGCCTTTGGTAAGTCTGAAAACAACAGAAGGCTAATAATAGTTGTTTTACTCTTNATCGTTTGACNTTGTTTCGCAGATTGCGATTCGATATTCAGCAAAGTTTTTTGGATTGTCATTCGCGAATCCCTATTTNTTTATAAATACAGCACAGTGTGTAAGGGAAAAACCTTCAAGTCTGCGGTTAGCTTGTTTTTTTAAACTAAATGCAAGTTTTAGTGTGACAGAAGATTAAAATTAATCTGCAGGTAGCCTACTGTACTTTTCAACCCAAGATTTTCGTCTTTTGTTTTTTTTTCGTCTCATAGGAAACAAGCCGCGAAATCGAGAAATAAGAAGGGCGCTGGCCAAAAGTGGCCAACGAACGCAAAATCGCTGGTGCCCGAAGTGGCTTGCTTGCGCTAAACATGGCCCACGAAGGCGAAGGCAGTAGTTTTCTACGTTAAAAAGAACCAACTTGCTAAGACGGCATGTGAGAATGACGGCAATAACCCCGTAAAGAATTAGCAAAACTCTGAAAAGAGGGTTAATGTCGCTGAAAAATTGCATGAAAGATTTTGCAGTCAGTCTGTCCTAGCCAAGCGGAAAGGTCGCGAAAATGCAACGNAAAGAAAGCTCTCACTCTATACAGGGTGCACTAAATCAACACTGGCCCGNNCAAATGTCAGCGGGAGATAAACNACGCGAAAGCGCAGTGAACTTGCCTAGCAATACCCTATCTGATGTTCCACCAATTACACGCTGCGCGCGACAGCGAAATAGCAACTTGCGCCGCAAGCAAATGCCGATCTTATCTCAATGTGCTGGTCCACAGTGCTGCAAGTGCAATACCGGAAATAAAACACGCTGCAGTGATGCAACACGCACGGTGAACGAAACATGCAAAATTAACCAGCGATATCGCTGCAGCTGAATGTGCAAAGCAAAAGCGACGAGACTTTCAGCAGCCCACAGATACTAAAATAAAAACAGTTCAGGCACTCAAAGAAAAATCCTTGGCATTTAAAGCAAATCCAGGATTCTCAAGAAAAACAAACAGAAAACAAAGAAGAAACCACCACTCCTGGAGAAAAACGAGATACTCAAGAGACACACAATAGTTCGGTGAAAGCTCATGACAGCTCATACCGATTGAAGAGTTCGCAACATCCGATGGCATATACTGTACTTTGATGAACTGCATGAAATGCGCAGCACGATAAGGTTTGTTTATCGCGCAAACGTCAGGAGATCAAAAGCATGACAGAAGGGAGACGAAAACGTCATTGCAGCATAAACGACTATAACGCCGGTTCGAACCAGGGGCAGATCCAGGGGGGGGCGATTGGGGCGATCGCCCCCGTAAAACCTACGAAAGTAACTTTATTCACCATGATTTTGCACAATTTGGAAAACAGCATTTACGATATACGGCCATTTTGCCGTCAATTGCTTTGTCACATACTTCATCTCTCGTTCAGCAGTGAACCCGTAATGAAACTTGACTACCCAATTTTACTGAAATCTCCCCCCTAAACATACAGGCTGGATCCACCCCTGGTTCGAACTAGCTTTAATCAAACATTGGGACTTTTTCACACTCATAACCGACAAAGTGTGTCATTCTTGTTAAGTCTGTTTCAAATACCGTGCTATAGTGCATGCAAGTTGAAGGAATGCACGAAGGGTAATAAAAGCAGGCAAATAAACCACATCGGACATAAAGAGCGCGATGCACACAGGCGCGTAGCCAGGGGGGGCAATTTGCCCCCCCCAATTCCGAAAGCAGCACTAACAATTTTCAGGTTAATGAAGCTTTTGATGTGTAAGCCAAAGAAATGCGTCAGTGCAAATCAACGAAAGTGCTTAAACCTATTCTACTTCAACATGCAGTCGAACCTGATCAAAACAGTATGGTTTGCCAACTGCCCGTGATTAATCAAACATTGTGTATAATGTAAATGCTGGAGAATTCATGCCATGGCTGACCTTTAACTGAGGTCTAAGCTTCGTGTGAAAGTTGATGATAATGAAATACAAACTTGCATATACCCCCACGGCCGTCGGAAGGATTTTTTTCAGGGAGGGGCCAATAGTAAATTTTCCAGGGGTAGCCAAAAATATTTTTGCAGGGGAAACCAAACGTGGCAAAATTTTATTTTAACCACTCGAAACCAAGAAAACACCCATTTTAGCAAAAAAATTGTTAGGAAAATGTCAAATATCAAACTGCCCGTCCTTCCGGCGCCCATGTATACGCGCTTGTTACACTAACCGAAAGTAAAACAAGGAGTAACGCTTTTCTTTGCTGTTTTTGGAGCACCAGCTCGGTGTATCCCACCAAATGGAAATGCAAACTTCATTCAAGACAATCGCAAACATTCCTCTCTGATAACTCTGGCATGCTGCAGATACTGCATGTTTTTCCCTTGACTGCAGCATCAGCCCTAGCTTTAAATGAATGTCGTATATTTTTGTTTTTGTACAGTTTCGCAACTAAATGAATGAATATGGCGGTGATATACATTTTATATGCTTTGAAGCTCAAGCCTTGGTTAAGAAGTAATTCAGTTTCAAAGTCTTCCTTATTACGCTATTAAACCACAGATACTGTTTAGCAGCAACAGCATTTATTCTAGATATCTCGTTGCGATGGCATGTAGACCTACTATGACAGTTCAATCGCAAATATGTGGAGCCTCAACGGTTTCATTAATAATCTCCCATTACCTTGCCGGGGTGTAAAACAACAATTTTGTCAAGTAATCGAGTCCCAACTGTACATAGTCTGAAAGTGTTACAACTTTCATCTGATGTTACTTGCGACCCGATCCTACAGTAAATTTGAAAGCATTCAGCTGTAACGCGAAGAGTTAGCAAAAAAATGAAACGAAAGTAGAAAGATGCTTTTTATTTTGTAAGTGTTGAGGCCATTTAGCCTACTTATTTAGATAACTTGCAATCTGTTTTCTCGATAAAGCGCATGTGACCAAAATGAAACTAAATTGAATTTTTCCTAGTCGATTGGATTTTGTTATTTAATACCAATGGATCTAAAGAAAGGCTTCAAACTCTTAGTTCCCGAACTTTTTTCAGCACGACGCAGATCTAAGTTTGGTGAACACTTCGTGACCCAAGCCTCAAACAACGTATGATAAAAATACTGATTGTGTGGATGATTTTTGGCAGCAAGTTTCTAAGTTGGTTTTTAATCTCAGCAATCTACTCTTTTCTCAAGTATCTACGCTACAGGCAGACAAGCAATGGTAACGTTGAAAATCTGTAACTCTGGGTTGGATCGCCTCTGCGCGACCCATTTTTTGACCCCTCTCCACCCTTCTTTGGGTTTTGATCCATATTGAGAACCACTGGGCTAGATCAATTAACCAAGCGTTGTGTTAAGCTACGGCGACAAGTAGGCCTATTTCTTAACTTTTTGCAGAGCCGTGGTCGTGGCTTCGTTTTCGCAAATACACAACTGTTTTCACTCTGCGTACTGAGTGGGTCAAACATCCGGGGGCTTGTTTAGGGGGCATGTAAAACTTTCCCCAATTAAAAAATTTTCTTTACAATAATTGTGAATTTTATTGTTAACTCTTTTAAGCTAGATAGGTAAATACGTAATTGTTTACGAGAAGCAGGCTTAGTGCAGGCAGCGTACAAAATGCTACTGCAGTCGCATTTCATAGCGTTTATAATGACTTTAATGACATAAAATCCAACTATTTTTCGAACCCGTTGAGGGACTTTATCAGTCGTTTACATTATCAGTTGCATACGTCAACCAGTCGCTCAAGAATTGAACATGATCCAGATCTTATATGCGCGCACGTTTTGGAGACCTATTTCGGGAGTCGGTGTCTTAGAGCAGGGGTCTCCAAACTGCGACCCGACGCCATGTCATCCGGCGCGCGAAGCTATTCATCCAGCCGCAAAGACATTTTGTGAATAATGAAAAACTAATATATTGACGAAAAATTAAATTTGCTGGTTTGGTAGACTGCAACATATCTAGAGACATACGTAAGATGTCCGGCCCCCGAACTGTTGTGCAAGAGCTTATGTGGCCCTCGGACAAAAACGTTTGGAGACCACCTCGACTGAACGTGTGTTGGTGTACATCGGAAGCGGGTAAATATAAAAAGAATATAAACAGCGCAATCACAATGACGGCCACGATGACTCCTTGCTCAACTGCAATATTGGCTGAAAAAACGCATACTGCAGAACTAGCATTGAAAGCATCGAGATTTTCACAAATGCTCTCGCAAGAAAGTTTTACAAGCAAATGTTGACTTTCATTCAAAGTAGAAACTTGGAAATTTACGAAAAACAAACTTTTAAAACTTGTCAATTCAATGAAAGTAGACTTTCTATTTGCCGGCTTAAATCTGAACAGAATTATTCAGAAAAAGAAGTTTCAGGAAAAGCACATTTTATGGATGATGCTTTAAAAACAAGGGGTATTACATAAATAAATGTTGAGACTTGGTTGTTGTTTGCCCCACCTATCAATACTTCTGGCTACGCGCCTGGATACACAGAGGACGTACATATTTTTAGTGACTCGCCGTTATAAGCACGCGCGATTGAGCTTTCAAGAGGGCCGCAACGATTTACCTCAAGCTTTTTCAAAAGCTTGCTGCAAACCTTTGTCAAAGATATGTCTCGATATGTCTCAGTAATACGCAAATAGTCTACAGTGAGGGAAAACTTTCGTGCGATATAATCTNCATTGCTCTGTTCCACTGCAGGTACGACTTGCATCAAAGGTAGCCGCGTTTGAANGAACAGTTGTGATTGCTTCGGAAACATGTTATGTTGTAAATTGGTTCACAACATAACGTGGCTGCGCATATTTCAGATTCATTAAAAACCGATTGAGAGAGTCCGATCACGCAGGCCTCTCGACTAAAAGAGCATTTGCGATAGACGCTTACAAGTGGTTGCTGGAGCTTGACCCACCCAAGCAAATACTTGTGCTGACATCACTTTTGCTTGATGGGCAAAGGTTGGTTCAAGAATACCATTCATTCCATACAGCGGTGCGGTGCCAAAAAAGAAGCGGGGAAGCACTCAATCAGCCCAAACATACGACTTGCTACAGTCGACATGGAATTTTTCTTTTGTCGAGCTCATATTGGAAAATGACAAGAACAACGGTGTTTTGGTTATGTGGAGAAATAAGGCAACGCCGTAACACCTTCAAAAAAAGTAAGGAGTGTGGCGCACCCTCGCGTTTCCCACCGGTTATACCACTGATCACAGGAGTCAACACCACATACCTGAAAACTTGCGGAGATCCTTGAAAGAAAAATCGACAGGCGGTCCATCGCGAACGACCTCATCGTCCTCATCAGGCTGCATTGTCGCTAATATTTCTCCAATGCTATATCTAAATACATTCAAAAATTGTAGTAAAAATTCAGGTAATCTTGGCATGACACGTCTTGTTGAAATGGTTAGCGAGCAACGATCATGATGCTTTACCGGCCTTACCGTTTCGAAGTTATACTTTCCACGTCATAGTTCAGGTAATTTTCCGGTTGTGCAACCTTCAAAGGCATTTTTATTTGCATTACAAAATGTAATATCAAGCCAACCAGCAGTGATTCTAGAAACGCTTTAGAAAATCGAAAAATATCTAGAAAGACGGCAAAGCATAAGCAATGAGCTTTGCAACGCGTAAAGCAGATGTTGCTTGTGAGTTTAGGAAACACAATTGTGGTCAGTCTTAAGTGCCCACAGATAGGGTGCAGCGATTCTGCTTCTATACACTAGGCACAGTTTTATTCATAACTGGATACAAGTTGTTTTTTTTTAAATCGAAACACAATGACACTGCATACAGTAAACATCGTGTTTTTTTGCAATGACGAACGTGTATTTACGAAATGCTGTTACACCTCATCTGTTTCTTAAAGTTGTTTGTTTTAAGTAAAGCGCCCACGCATTGGGCGCTGTAATTAAACGAAGTTTCCGTTATGATATATCTCGAAACTTGAAACTTTTTCACTCACTGCCTGTGTTAAAAAAGTCACCACTTTCATTTCTTAACGCATTCTGCGGAGTCAAGCTTATGATAAAAATAAAAAGTGCAATTAAAGTCGGAGTATGCACTTGGCTGCAAAAAATCAGCTTCTTAAACTTCAGGCAGGGGGACACGAGAGAAGGATGTCGCTATTTCACTGCCACCACCCATTTTACATTACGCGCATTCCAAACCTCGACTTGGTTTCCATGTGGAGTTTAGCACTTAGCAGTGTTTAACCGCATTGGTCGATAGCGCGTAAATTTCTCTTATGAAGCAAAGCAAAATGTTTATGTAAAAGTGCCAGTAACCCAGCATATGATGGATTTGCTTGTAAGTCACTTAACGCGTACGATCCGCCACAAGCTTCCTGCATCAGGATGTAATTAACGACTGTTATTTCCACAATCAACTTCGGTGAATCTACTGTGACCAAAAAAAGTCGGACAACAAGCGTCAAATTTATTTGCCCATTGGTGAACTAGCAAAATACGCCTGATCGATGATGAAGATTCGCAGTTACCCGTCATGATATACGCAAAACACGATTGATGAAATGCACGCTATACCATCGTGTTTCCACGGAAAATCTAAATAGTCCCAAACTCTAAAATGTTGGCTTAATTACAGTATGATGTGAGAAAAACGCCACTACAAAGCATATTTATGCTTTCTGAACGTCACTGTATATGCACGCTTATTGCATATCAAATGCATGCTCACTGCACCTTAAGGTTCAGGCCACGGAACAAAGCTTTAAAAACGGTTGTTTCGCAAGTATAGCCTGATCTTTCAAACTCGTAAAATGTGCGCATGAGCGAGATTTCGGCCCGTTGAAGTGAGTAGTGCTTGGTACCAAATACGAGTACCTAAATTTGTTTGTCTAGCCCCCTTTGGAGTTTACATTGCAACGTGCTTATCAGGTTCAAGGTACGGCCTTGCTGTTACAAAACCATTGGATTGAGCCTATGCAATGTTCCCTCTAAGACGATTTTATACCTAGCAATCGTTTGTTTTAGTGAGCATAGTGACTTGAAGGCTGAGCTAACAGAGTTCGAAATGAACTACAAACTTTTGAATTATTAGCATAAGTATAAAAACTTATCAAGATACGAGCGAAGTACAGAGTAAATTCAAATAGCTTCTTGTTTCCGTGCTTTTCCAATGTTTTGGAATGTTGCACGTGCGCGAGAATGAGACTTCACCGTTCATTGAGACAAATGAGCTATTATCTCCAAGCCAGTATGGATTTCGAGAAGGGACATCTACCGAATTAGCTATTAATGAAATATATAACTTTCTCTCCATAATTTAGATCAGGGTCTTGTAACTTGTTCAATATTTTCAGATCTCTCCAAAGCATTTGATACTGTGAACCATCAAAAACTTTCAGAAAAGCTAGAAAAACAATATGGTATTAGAGGATTGCCATTGAAATTATTTGAAAACTACTTAGCCAATCGAACACATTTTGTAAGTATCGCGGATATTCAATCACAAAAAGCTGGTATAACATGTGGTGTTCCACAAGGCTCAAATCTAGGGCTTTACTTTTCNTCCTCAATGTTTTGATAATAATCATATTATATCCAAAGTTGAGATGTTAAATACTACGGAGTAAAATTTTATAACAAGCTATCCTGGAACTCGCACATAGCCCAAGTCATAAAACAAATATCAAACGCCTGTGGAGCTCTTTCAAGACTTAGACATTACCTTCCCATTAATTCCTTAACAACGGTATATTATAGTCTAGTCTACTCTCACCTTCAGTATGCAATAAGTAGTTGGGGATCAGCATCAACATACTTACTTAAAACAATAAAAACAATACAGAATAAAACTATAAGATTGATTACATTTAGTTCATATAGAACAAATGCTGAAAAACTGTATGTACCGCTCAAAATTTTAAATCCTATTGACATTTATAAGTTACAAATAGCAAAATTGATGCATCAATTCAAGCATGGCTGTTTTACCATCTGTTTTTAACAATTTATCCACAAAGTTGGACAATATACATTCATACAATACGAGTCACAAAACGTCTCAAGAATATATAGTTCCTATAAAAAGATTGACGACTAGCCAAAGATCTCTTGCTTACACTGGAGTTAAGATTTGGGGATCTTTGGATCAAAATTTTAAAGAACAACCTTTCCATATTTTCAAAAAGAATTGCAAGTTACACATCCTAAACCAACATTGACCTGCTCAATCATATGCTAACTTTATTATTCCTCATAATCATAACAAATCTTTCTCATGGTACAAACCTTAAACCTGATTAATATAACGCTATTTTACCATTGGGCTAATGGGGGACCTAACTAGAAATCCACCTGGTTATATTAGGTACCGCGGGAAAATGCAAATATGATTTTGATTGTATTGCTATTCATGAGTTTGCTTGTTTATCTTATCTTGTTTATTTGCGAGTTTTTTGTGTTTATGTGTTTGTTCTCGAATAAATGAACGAATGAATGGTGCTGCGCATTTGCGCAGATGCGCACCTTAGAAGGAACACTGCTCCAAAGCAACCTAACATGTGACGCCAAACCGATGCAGCAAACACAAGAAAGAAATGCTGGATTGAAAATACTTTCGATTCAGACTTCCTTCAATTTTGAAGTGGATTGCAAAGATTCGGCAAAGTTTCGTGACTTTCTTTGCGGCTGTGACCCTTCACAGAATCACACATTTTCACCTTCTCTTCAGCTATTTCAATTTTTTAAAGCTGCTTTTAGTCACTTTCCAAGTATATTGCCAGTGTCAGCGATAGTCAAAACCTTTATCGCTGCATAGGAATTAGATATCAATAACAACGGCTTTCTACTTATTGTCACAGGCAATATGATGCTACTTTTACTTTCTTGCGAATAGCGCGTGACGAGCTGTTGTCATGATGACTGTGCGATACTTCATGTCATTGCATGTTACTACCAATGTAACAAAAACAAAGAAACTCTGATTTGCTTCTTTAGTTGGGCGTAATTTGGCAATAATACTGTTGCAGGGGCGTAACGAAGGGGGGGCAAGGAGGGAACAATTCGCCGGGCGTTGAATCACTATAGGGGCGCCGAATGACTGTGGAGGGTGTCGAAAATTCCCAACAATGTCACAAGTACTTCCTTCAATACAGTACATTTGCTTCCGAAAGATCTCCCAGGTTCGACCATGGGGGTACAACACTTGCTTCTTGCCCCGGGCGCCATCTAACCTCGTTACGCCCCTGTACTGCTGAACACTTTTTGATCTGTACTTCTCCACGAAGCTTGCATGATTCACGCTAAACCACTTTTCATTTACTATGGAGTTTCAATTTATAATTCAAACTGCAAACTGCAAGCTTTTGGTGAGTTGGTGCTTCAGTGTGTCGAACGCCACCTAAAACAAACGAGATTCCTTGTCAACAGTATTTTCAAAGCACTGATAAACTGACGAACGGTTTGGTCAGTAGTGTCTGTGCTGTCAAACATGAAAACTTATATAGGTTTCAGAATTTTCATAGACTGCATATTTTGCGCACCGTTATTTCAAAGCACCTGTTCTAAGCAGCAAAACGCAACTGCAGACGCTTTTTGATAAGAGTTCGTTCGATCTGATTGCCTGGCATGCACCACCGAACATGTCTGAACGTTGTTTGTTGTAAACAAACTTCAGCAAACAAAAACCGAATGCAATTAGAGACTCAAGCAACGCAAACACTGAGCTATTTTACAGCATCAAGTTCCAGTTATACACTAACGGCATCAAGACACCAAAGGGGTGACAGCCAAACCTGATTGCTATGTGTTTTACTAGGAAATCAATATCGCTTCCGCGATGCATCCTCAGTCCAGCAAATTGCAAGCAAAAGCTTAGAAATGAAATGATGAAGTAGGTAAACCAAAGCAAGTCTTAGAGGAAGTACACAGACTAAAGTAACAAGCACACACTATGCCCATACAGCTACTATCATCAAAACCTAAAAACAACTAACGCCAATTACATAGCGGCTGACAGCGAGCAGCCCTGGGAATCAGTCACTCAATTGACCACACATTGCTCAGTAACATCAGATGCTAAGTTATTTAGAAGTGACATTACGAAAGCATTTTTTATGTCAGTGCCGATACACAGGTTTTGTTAGACTGAAAAAACGAACAGTAAGAAGATAGATTTGGGTCGGGAGGTTAATTTTACAAATTCGTCAGCGAAATTTACAAAAAAGATAGAAAACACACAGCGCAGCATTCATGCCATCATAAACTGCTTTTAGTCGAAACCAGTGCGCGAATGGTGGTGCGAAATCCATCTGTCAGTGCTTCTTGCTCCAGAGACAGTGTCTACAAAGATTAATCGTTCCGTTTTTAAAGGTTATCATAAAAAAGTAACGCTTGGTTTCGTCCCTTGTTCCCCTTGTTTTTCCTTGACATTAAAAGTCGCATTGTAATTTTTGCTCTCATAGTTGTGGCCAGTGGCCCTTTTTAATAACAAGCTCGATTGCAAAATCTGATGTTCACACTCAAACTGAACAAACGGGGATGGTAGTTATTTTGAACAGCTTACTGCTTTTCTGGTGTGAACCACAATTTTTTGTATCCAGCAAATAGATGCATACGTTTGCCAAATCCAATCACGAGGGATGTGCCGATTTTTCAAGGTGCCCCAAGTTATGGCTTCTGTGATTGTGAGTGACAGAAACTCTACGAGAGAAGACCGTTGTTCATCGTAAAACGTTTTTCTTTTCGGGAGAGAACGAAGCTCAAAGAAAGAGGATGTTTTCTATAAGAGAAGGCCATTTGTAAGGACCAAATTCATAAATTTCTGCTCAGCAAATTACGTCAGACAGAGCGATCCTCAGCACATCTTTACCAGTCGAAGGTAGGACTTTTCAGTTGTCACCGATCTTTGCCTACAGCCGGAAGAGGGGACCTCCAACACTTAGGTAACCTGGAATGATTTCACCATGGAGAAATGAAACTGAGGATCCGAGACTCAAATAGTTGGTGGACGTGACCGAACCAGCACACGTGCCTTTTCTGAGATTGCTAGAAAGGTACAGTAACTACTCTGTAAGACTTTTTTTCATTCCTGATGTTGTCCGTCCAAATGAGACTGAAGATACTGCAAAGGTATCGCGTTTGAATATTATATTCATCTGTTTTTTTCCCTGTCGCGTGTGTGTTGGCCAAGTTTTAGAGTTATACAAAAGACTGATGTGCAAGTTGACTGGAAGTCATAGCGTCTTCAGCTTCACTGGACTGTCATCTTTCTCAAGAGAACAGTCGTTCAACATGAAAGATGCAAAATACATGGAATGGTCAGCTTGGTCCCGTATTACAATCACTTTTCTAGTGCAAATGACTAGAGCAGATGTTCTCAACACAAGGCGCGTGTTCTCAAGGTTACACGCCATTGTTTAACAACTGGCACGTGAGCGATTATGTTCAAGAAAACAGCGATTTTGCTATTAGGCGCAGATCAAAATAATTCGCGTCTACGCCGTGATGATTCAAATCAGCAAGTTTATTCACACGCGACGAACTGCTGTCAGAAACTAGCAAATAACCAGCCGTGGCGTTCCTTCCTGATTTTGCAGTTTGCGACTGCATGAATATGGTTCAGGATTCAGTGAAATGAAATACGTTGGGACGCATTACCAATCGAGCTGGACACCCCACTAAGAAAAAACGTACAGGCGGTACAAGGGTCGTTCCTTATGAGCGGCTTCACTAACATAAAGCGATTGCTAAATGGTCTCCGCACAGCAGACCATGATCAAGTAGATGCTGGTTTTGGCGCGTACACCTTGCAAAGTTGAATAAAATGTCATCGCAGTCGGTACGCAAGAATGCTCTGTAATAATTGTTATCATGGGCGTCGGATGGATTTTTTCCAGGGGGGGAGGGCAGTAGGAGAATTTCCCAAAATTTTTTCCAAGGGGGGCTAAAAGTGATGAAATTTGCTTTTTACCCCTCGAAATTGAAAAAACAGCATTTTTTTGCTCATAATTTCAAAATCCAGGGAGGGCCAAGTCCTCCCCCCCTTCCGACGCCCATGATTTTTATCAACTATTGCAGCATGATAGAGTGCTGCGAAATACCAATATCAAACAGGTCAGAACCACGAAAGCAGCCTTGATTAGCACTACTTTTCAGCTCAATCGGTTCTGACAAGTCATTTTCTCGTTTTACTAAAGAACAGCTGACTTCATCTTGTAAAACTTGTTTTTTTCTTCTCACACATTGCGGATAAAAAGCATGTATATAGGCACTTTTGTTAATATGTTAAGACTGGGTAGCATCTTTTTCATTTTCGCTTTCATTTATTTACATATTTTTGCACACCATGTAGTATGTACCATTTTTGGTCTATTATTTTGTACGGTAGACAAAAGGTGGTGAAAAATTTAATACTGTTTTACATTCCTGAAGAAAACAGATTGCAGTTTAAGTGGCCTTGTCTCTCAACCTTTGGGAAATGTATGCTTAAAATGTACTTTTCATCGACTAAAGAGCAATGTCCGCAAATCCGCGCGCATGCACGATAGTTCTAGTTCGGAAGTCATTGGATGGAACTGAAGCCAAGTAGAATTTTGATTAATTGTTCTTGCAAGCGAGAAAACAAGTAATATCTATATTCAAAGACGTACCACAGTACCGGTTGATTTTGACAATATCGATTCTATAAAAGTTACTGACACCCAAAAACTAACCATTTGGCGTAGCACAGCACCAGTTCGTTTGCTGGGCGAAATACTTTCGAAGTATTAGAATTACTTTGAAAGCTGTAGTCATTGTAACAACTGGGGTCGTAATATTCTGCAGGTGTTGTAGACTACATTACAAAGCTATACCAGACGCAAAATCTGATCTTCAACAAAACTAAGCGAGGAAACTCCAAGTGGTGCATCTTTAACCGTGTTGCGTTAACAGTGACGGGAAACAATGAACAAATACCAACGAGCTGTGGAAATGCTGAAATCCTAATACTTATGCGATTAAAACCAAAAGTACTTTGCGCTGGCCTAGCATCGCTATCTTCTTTTGCCGCTAATTGGTGGTTGTTGATAGGCAGGCAAGTATACCACACCCGTAACAGCTTTCTTTCACAGAAACGGTACCACAGGCAGTCGCCCGAAAACGGATTGCTCTTATTCGATCCGTGCCAAGCCAGCCCAAGCTGTGATGAATGCACACATTTGTACTAGACTTAACTGCTGCCTTAGGTGAAGTGGCATAATCCAACCACATCAAGTAAAACGTGCTTTGTTTTAGAACGAATCACTCTAGTTCCATCAGCCAGTTGTCTAAAAACAACTTCAACAAAAAAGAAAACATGAGCCAAAATCCTCCACTAAATGCGTGCAGAAGAAGGTTTTAGCAATCCGGTAAAATACATTAACCTGCCATAACTGCTTCATTCAACTAGGCAAGAGAGATTTTTGCCTGTTTACATCTTTCAGCTGATTGGATTATACAGGTAGCACAAGCGTAGCCTGGTCTCTGAAAACAGCACAAAGCAAATAAGCCATGCCCACATGCAGCTTACGTTTCAAAGCACTTTCTACACAAACCATTTGCTCACCTTGTCAGCGGACTCCTTCTTCAAATAGGCTGAAAACCTTGTTCTTCCTATTTACAGATAAACATCAAAAACTTGTTGGATCTTGAGCACAACTTCAGCGCCGCTTGTACAACACGTAAATGTCGCTACGGGTTGTCACCAGACAAAAGGGAGCACAGCAATAGTTCTCGCGACGTTTCATCGAGAGCGTGTCGGCACAGCAAAGAAAGGATGGCTTGACCAGCTGAAACCATATTTATGCGCCTGTCAAAAATACAAGCACGCTAACGTTTAGACAAGTTGGTGTAGCAGCAGCGAAGTTACATGTTGAAAAGATACAATTTCGCAAAGGAAGAACAAAGCAAAGTTTGGAGATGAACAAACTGACAGTTGCGATAAATCAGTTTTATGTTCAAAAATGTCATTCGCAAGACCACATTGGCACTGAACAACCACACGATAACATCTGGTATATTAAGACCCTTTTGCTATTTTCCCTTCCTCTTAGCGCTATTAGCAAACCCCGCTTGGACCTTGTGCATAAAACTCTTATGGTATTTGTGAACGCTACTCTGCAATGGCGTAAGCTTTGCTAAATTAATTGTTTTTAGTTTTAAAGCCTATAGGTTCTTCTCCGCGCGCTTAGATACGCCGAAAGTTCTTTGTGTCGCAACAATCGAGTCACGTGATTTGTGGATAAGGTTACGAAAAGATAAAATCAGGAATCCCAAGCTTGACTCTGAAACCAAAGCATCAGCGTCAGAAAACGTGAGCGCTGAACATAACATGCCGTCCATACAAAACTTACACCTATTCGAATGTAACAAAAGGCGGCCAAATGCAGGAGTTTGGAAAACATGCTTGCTACGAATTTGGTAAAATCGTATGAAGATGTTATTTGAAAGAGAAACTACAGATTTATGTATACGTCCGCAATCATATCGATCCGAAGCCAGCACAGTGAAGTGCCGCTGCAGACATAACGCAGGGAAGCATTCGGGTTATGTGAGTTCACGCTCGTGAACGGTTTTGTCTTGCGGTTGTATTTTCTTTTTGTCTTGTAAATAGCATCAACCATTGTGCATAAGCTATTTATTGAGATATACTCGTATGTAATAGAGTCCTGCGCGGGTTGAAATTTTTTGTCCGCTCCCGCCCGGCACCCGCAAAGTTTAAACCCGCCCCATACCCGCAGAAATTTGAGAAATTTGCCCGCCCCCTCCCGCAGGCCTTCCCAACCCACACTGCACTGTTTCCGTCCCAAACCTTCGCCTGTCACGGAAAACCACTAACAAATCATGCAACGTGTTTCGGCGCTAGTCGCAATTTATCCAGTGGTTTATTTCAAAGCCAACGGAAGTCTTGAAAAACACTGTAAGGTAATAAGATGGAACCTTGTCAAACTTCAGCGCTTCTTTCTCAGAACACTGTTAAAAAAGTATGTCCTTCACTGAGTGACTCTTTTAAATTTGCTCTTCTGCTATTCACGACATGATCATCGATACTATGTAACAATCGTTCATTAAAAGTTCTGTTTGCCATTACGCAGAACGTATCTCACTGAGGCCTGGAAAACTCCACTGTGGTCTCGCCACCACCGGAGAATGTCTTTACACCAGCTATGTCAAACCCAAGGCCTGCATGCGGCCCAGGAAGCTTTTTATTATTTGGTATGTACAATACAACGACAGCATGACTTTTTTTGTAATCTCAAAGTCGACATTTTCGATGCAATGGTTTTTCGTGTCTGTTTATCATGTTCCACGCATTGGTAGATTTCCACGTGTCCAATCACGTCTGGGGGTGCAAAACTTATTTCTAGTTTTCTGATTTTTACTAATGTGTCCCTCTGTACTAAATTTATTTCTAACTACCCTTGTTCTTCCATATAACAGTAGCACTAAATTTGCCAATAACATCAAAGTTTGGGAGTGATTAAAAGTACCATACAGCCGTCGCCATTGCAGTTGTTCAGATGGTCTTAGTAGCTTTCAACTAAATTTGTTTTTGGAAAGATGAAAGTAAGCCATTCAATGTGCGGCCCTCATGAAGATACTGACAATATTTGGCTCAGTAGGGCATTTCGGCTGGCACAGCTGCTTTACACTTTCGTGACACAAGCTCTCTGTAGCATAAATTATTTTGCCCGTGTCACTTTCACAAGCATTTAGTCAACATTCAGTAACCCGCAGAAAAAATCTCTTTGTCCCGCGCCCGGCCCGCAGCAAGTTCAACCCGAGCCCGCCCCGCAGCCGCACGCATAACTCCGCGGGTTCCCGCATCTGCCCCGCAAATGCAGGTGCCCGCAACCCCCACGCGTTAACCCGTCTCGCGCAGGACACTAATATGTAACACATCTGCTTCGGAAGCTTTGAATAAACGGTCTTGGTTAGCTGTGAAAATGTAAATCCGACCTGTATTCCTAATTTGATACTGTGCGACCGCATGTAGCTTCAGACGTTCAAAAAAATTTCTCTTATTAGACATGACATAACGGATAAACCATTTCTGGTCAACCATTTCTCCAAATATTTGGTTGCAGTTATGCGGTCTATTATCTTGAACAATTTCTTTCAAATGACATCTGATTTTTTGCAGTATGAGTAGAAACAACCGAAAATCTCAAAACGTTATAAGTTAAATATTTCATGCTTTTATCCAATATTAACTTCAGCAGAGGCGCTTCTCTATAACATCAAATTTTGTCAGTTTGTTTGGAACAAATATAGTTGGGTTCCTGCAACCGCAATTCACGCAAACACCTATCCAAGCCGAACTTCCTCGATAGCAGACTTAATCTGGCAATTAGATTAAAGTAGGATTAAATAAGGTCGTAATAATTTATATGTTCACCTAATACTGTAATTTCTAGGGTGCGACGATGTCCAGGTTTAGGAAAAGCAACCGCTGTCCTTTCTTGGAGAAACATATATCTCGACACAGACTTAATTTGTTTATGGTGGCAAGGGACATGAGAACGTTTGTTTATTCGTGCTGACAGATACCGTGATAACGTTTCATTAATGGCATCAGGTGCTGTGATAACAGCTTGCTTTTGTTTACAGTTGCTCTAAGCTAAATGATGAGGTGGCAGGGATTTTAGGAAAGGGTTTCTGTAGAAGGCAAGGATGCGCAGTGTATTTTAACGCGACGTGCTTGTGCTTCAAATCAAAACCATCTTTATTTCGCTGAAAACCAACAACCAATCTTGGACCTAGTTGCGTCATGTTACGCCGCATGCCATAGGCAGTGCAAATGAATTTCATGGTGAATTTAGGCTCCTCGTCTTAAGCGTACGCTTATACTCACGGATATATTGTGCAGACATAATCTGCTTCATACATCGGCAAACACAAGATTTTCGTTTCTGATACCGCACTTGCAAATAGATCAAGACATCATTTAGACCCCAATGGCGTTAAGACGTAAGCAGGTAGCAATCTTAGAATTTTTATCTATATCCGCACCCCGCAGAACCTAACTGGTTGTACGCAAACAGCATTGGCACTGCCTGAATTCTGTACATGTTACAAAAAACACGAAAAAAAAATCTAGCAACATTATAAAGAGGACGTCGGCGTCGTTATAACCTTTCTAATTCCGATTATTTTTCATTTCAAAACAAGCCCTGACAATTCATGACCTTTTATAAGTCCACACACAGGTCTGATCACTTTTTTTCTACAACTGCTGATTCACTAATTTCTAAAACACTAAAACCTGGAACAGTTCAAACCTTCGTGTGCCGAAGTTCAAACCTTACTGGTATTTTCGCCAGGTTGAAACAGCTCATTCATGCCTTATACGCTGTAACGTAACAGTTAATTTTACAGTTTAGAGTTAGCACAGGAAGTTTTTATTACTTTTTTTCGTCTGTTGAAATAATTTCGAACTAATATAAGAGCTGATCGTTAGCACAGCAGAAAATCAAAATATAGAACTCAAGAGACATCAGGCAAAGTTGCGCAGAACAAAGCAGTGCTGGTCTGAAGTTGACTTGAAATAGTGGTGGGGCTCGTGAGTGTGATCGCTGAAGACGTGCAAAAACTGCTTTGAGGTTTTGCCTTGATCAATTTCACATCTTTCAATTTTGTAAACAGATGATAACATTTTTGAACTTTATGCGATTTTGCAGTTTATGGCAACAGTTGAGAATGTATGCCACGGATTTCCCTGACTTTGTTCCAGCTAAAAAAACTGCAGGTGTACCTCACAAGGATTGCTAACTCCTAGCGTAAAGAGTTTGTTAAAAAGTCATTTGTAATCAATGCTGATAAACAACTGCATCTTGGTATTTTCAGACCTATAATATATTCAACACCACGACATGAGCGCAAATCACAACGTATATTATCAAACGAGATCACAGATGCTAATTATTCGCACAGAGTATTCCAAAATCAATCTGAAATCAGACAAGTATTTTGCAAAAACGAATATACTATTATCTGCCTTTTTGCAAAGTTTTTCAAAATTATATTCGTGTCTACATAAAAAAAACGAATGCATGCAGTTTTAAGCACCGTATGAAGCACCACTCAGCATGCTGTATGACAAAAAATGATGGAAAAGTTATGATTAACAACGGGTTTAAGTGCAATGATGTCTATCTCATCAGAATCAAAGCTATATACTGTATAAATAAATTTATTAAAGAAACTATACCACCACGTAATACTACTACACAGAATTATTTTTGAGCACCCAATCAACTGTTTTTTCATGTGCACTGCATTAAATGAGACACATGGACGTGCAGTTGAAGGCAAACTGCTACAACCGCTTAGCTGTGTTGCGCCGCCAACAAATTGAAAGCAACAAGTGATTCTCATTTTAACCGCAAGAAAACTGCTTGTGTCACAAACTAATTTCGTGTATTTAACAGGTCTCTTTTTTCAACTCTGTTCAATGTCAACATTTCGCTATAGTAACTTCCCTTACTGCTTGCAGGACTGTAGATGTGTTAAATACACGAAACTAGTTTCGCTGCGAAATAAATTGCAATGTATTCACTTGCCTACGTCACTACTGTGGCTTACAACTATTGAACGACAGGTATGTGCAAGTTTGAATCGTTGCAAAAGGATGAAAGCGGAGCCAAGCAGGCAGATTCCTCACAAGCTTGCTGCCAAGCTAGAGCTTGTTTTATTATTACAGTATGTCACAACATATCACGCATGAAATGTTGCCAAGCCTTGTCCGGCATATTCGTGGTTCAACATTCACATTAAGAGTTTTTGTAACTTGTATTGCTGCACTGTTTCATAGAACAAAAGAGATATCAATTTATCACCCACTGCGATCTACTAAGTTAACTTCCTGTAGCAACACGAAGAGAACTCAGAGCGGGGCTTGTTAATTGCTACCATAAAAGTTTAGCAAACGCAATATCCTTCTAGTCTCTTAAACCCCAAACAAGCTGAAAATATGCTGTTCCAGTTGAAATTAGCAGCGTATGCTACCAATATTTTGGATACTTTTCGCCCCTATGGGAGTGTTAAACTGTCAGACCCATACTGAGTAACCGACAAATTGCTTCAGTAAGGGCAGACTTATATACTTAAAAAATTTTGAAGTCATTGAGCTGATTCTGAAAGATTCAGCCCAGAGAAGCTATGAATATCTGGTGAAAAAATGTGCAAGTTTTCACGGCCTTTGGACTTCGTTTGAAATTGATCGATTTCACCTCAAAGATACATGCTTCCATGCGCTGTCTTCACACTGCCGGCCGCATCCGGCATGAAGCAGGTATATTTGCCTACTGAAAGCTCACAGTTTTCATGTTAATGCCACGAAGCGCTAAACCGTAAAGAGTCTACTGATAGCTGATCTAAGTTTCCTTGAGAGTAGTGACTTTCGTATGATGCAAAAGTGTTAAATGACGTCAGACTGTGCACTGACGCATAACTGTCTGCTCGAACCACACTGCAAATGGAAGGCTCAGGTGACGTCACTGAGGTCGGTCGTTCCGAGGCGAGAGAGTCATCTGTACTTCTCCTGCGTTCATGTTTCGTTATTTGTACGGGGTTGATGGAACCGATTTCCGATTGCCGTTTTATTCGAACGACCGTGGCGATGAGGATGAAACCAACAGCAGTGACAACACAGAGTGCCGTGAGGAGGCCCAGAAACAAGGGATCCTCATAAACCTTTTCGTACGATCGTCTTCTGACTGGATAAAAACAATAAACAAACAAAGAAAACATTAGGACTTTTAAGCTATTATGTACCTTCTGACTGGATAAAAACAATAAACAAACAAAGAAAACATTAGGACTTTTAAGCTATAATCTAGAATTTTAATTGCAAGAAACAAACCGCATAAAATCTATCAGTGCTTCACTTTTGCAACATTAACCCACTGTTACTCACCTGGCAAGCGCTGTATCTGGTCTTCGCGAGGCCAGAAGCCCCGAGCATACATTGGACCGATTGTGATGTCATAGTATTCCGGCTGAGGATTGTCTGTGTCGATGACTGCAACAAAACATATCAGTGTTCCTGTCCTTGTGGCAAAGTTCGTGTGAAATCAAGAATGGTAACTGACAGCCCGAGTCATCAGAAAACCACATTTTTTTGCTGAGAGTCAATCAACCGAATCGTAGCGTACAGCTACTTTGAAACGGTTTCGTCAAAAATAGATTTCTGTGGAGTTGCTCAAGATAGTTTCAGTGTCACTGTCGCAGACCTACATCAGTAAAACTGAACACTGGTTTGAACCAACGGAATTGTGTCTGATAACCAGTCTGCATAAATTCGTGCAGCTGAAGTTAATTCCTCCTTGCTTCTATAAGCATGTTTTGGCGCATCGTCAATCCAGGCAATGGCCATCGGAAGGGCGGCAGAGGGCTTGACATTTTCCTGTTCATTTTTAGCAAAAAAGGTCGTTCTCTTAGTTTCGAGTGAGTAAAATGAAATTTCACCATTTTTGTCACCTCCCTGGAAAAAATCCTTCCGACACCCATGAATCCAGGTTAACCTCAAACTCATACTGCATGCACGACCTTATTCGTACCTTGGCGTTTCGCACGACGTCTAGCAAGGCTGGATCTCGACCCTGATTGTCGCACACTTCCTCGAGAAAGTTGGGAAGGCCTGAAAAAGAGGTATAGCACAGCTATTGAGCAAAGACTCGTCTTTCTTGCTCCATGCATTTTAATCTTAGCAAGCGCCTGAAGAACAACGTCATGTGTGAAACCGCTGCTGCGACTAATTGCAAGTTTCGTTGCGGTTGATTTCAAGACACTTATGGTAAAGTCTAGTAGCACAACCAGCAGGGGCGGATCCGGCCAGTAAGGTTGAGGGGGGGCGATTTTGGTAATATTTGGTGGTCAAGTCCCAAAACGGCTTCGCTACTGTAAGAGAGATGAAGTATACTTCATAGCACTGCTGTGACAAAACAATAGACGACAAAATGGCCTTCTATCGCAGATGCTGTTTTCCGAATTGGGCAAAATCATGGCAAATAAAGTTACTTCTGTAGGTTTTAGGGGCAATGGTCCCAATCACTCCCCTTAAATCCGCCCCTGACAACCAGAGGGTGAAACTGTAATCAATCACGATCATTGTATGTAGTTTATAAATGCTGTCGGAGATCCGGAGACATCGAAGTAACGGGCAGTGGCTCGCCTCAGATGTGATGATGTTGTTACCAACAGCGGCAAATAAGCATGAAAAGCAATTATTACTTATTGCAAAGTTGTTAAACGGTTGAACGGTTGCTTCACCTGGCGTTATCGTCACACTTCGGTGCACAAGAGCTCCCGATGCAAGGATGAACTGCGCAGTCGAGAAACACTGGACCGTTGGTGAAAGATAGAGCGCTGGAAGGCAATTTGTATCTGACTTGTGATCGTCGACCATTTTCAAGCATGGCTATGTCTGGCGAGGCCGACCAGCACCTGCGACAATAGCATTTTCCAGGTCAGCACGAACAAAACTTCGTGCCAGGGGCAGTAAAACAAAATTGTTGCCTTGAAACACTCCAGTCGCCTATGGTTGCGTCGTTCTTTCAACTGAGGTGGTTTAGCGCAAGCGTATGCATTTTTTACAATCAAAAACACGCTTAAAAATGCTTCCGAAGTGAATCGAGTGCATTCATCTGAAAGCCAGATTGCAATGGACGTCTGGAACCAAGGTTTTGATGTGTATTACAGACTATAGCCAATGTTGCAGTAGTGGGGAATACGAGGGAAAGCCATTCTCCCAACTCAGTTAAAAGAACAGCTTTTCCCATGAAGAAATACTGAAAAATATATAAAGTTGTATAAAAAATGGCTTTTCGGGTGAACTACAACGCTTTTATTATTCCCGCTTTTGTTTCTCAGCGTTTGTTATGAATTTTTCATATTATTGTCGGTTACTCCAGATTTAACTGTTTTAAACGTTTTTACTGTACTTGCGCTTTCTTGCCTATGTAATGCGCAAGTTTCGCTTAGTGGCATGATTTGCCTGGAATGAACAGCAATAGCTCATAAGCGTGCCTTGCTCGTCGACTTCGGCTTTAGTGGTTTTTTTGAGTGTGAATCGTACCAAGTTGTCGCCTACTTTTTTCGCTTTGCTCAAGACAGATTGTTCCGTACTGCTGGAACGCTGGATAACGTTTTTAGTTAACCAGAATAATTATTTCTTTTATATTTTATAGCCTATACCTGGTGTCTGGAGCTAATGACAGATTGAAGGTTTTTGTCAGTGGAATTCCCACAAAAAGATTCCTGCACTCTAGATTGCAGCAAAACGACATGTTTTTACTTAGCAGCACTTTCCCTATCTCAGTTTTTTTTTTCGCTGCATCACTGACAATGTGGCATGGAACAAAGTTCTGCTGAAATAAAATTCATGTCGAAAAGGTTGCGAGTTTTCCTTGGCTTTGATATAGAGTGTTTTTATGCAGAATTTATCATACAATAATATTACTAATCTTCAATCTGAAAGTCTTCAATCTCTTTTTTACGGAAAACTGTTTATACAATTTCATATATACTTTTATCGAAATCTTCCAGTATTACGGGTGTCGGGTAGGGTGCGAAGTAAAATACACTGGCACTTATCCTGAAAAACCATTTGTGGATCGAAACATGCTGTAGTGTAGCCTAGTTGTTTAACAAGAATTAGTGCAGTATAATATAACTCAAACCGCTTGTGAATACAACTTTACGAATCGCTCCAATTGTAAGACATACTTGGATCATAAACCCACTTGTAGAAACAACTTATAAATGACAAAAACAATCAACGATCTCCCAAACTCGATATAATTTGACGAATGTGGTTAGAATGAGTGAAAACGCTGTAAAATCTGTCATTTTTCCAATTAACCCTTTATAATCAATTTAGTTATTAAGTAAGGTCAACAGCACCAAGATTCGAGTCAATCTTGAGTCAGAGTAGATTTGTAAATGCTGGAGGTATAGCGATGCGGTTGCGTGCTGCAACAAACTGTAGCCTCGGCTTAACACTGCAATTTCAAACCAACAGTTACAGGGGCGCAGATTACATTATGTAATACGTCGATCATGAGCTCTTGTACCCTTGATTATCGATTATCTTTTTCCTCTGGCGCAACGATCTTACGTAGCATCTATCAACCACGACGTTGACGTTGTAGTCGCTGCCATACTCTTCGGTCAAGTTACTCTGAAAAAAAATGTTGCACCGAATGAGCCGGGATCGCGTAAAGGTTCATTTATTGGTGAAATGCTATGACTAACGTACGTTGCCACGTACAGATGGCAATTGGCAAGCAAGAAAGAAATATGTTTAGTGGAAATTGAGACTTGTCTGTGTTTTTGGGCATTTCAAGCAGAAAATATTGCGGTTGCACTCTTGAGCTTGAGCCGAGGTTCACGACGGAGGAGGAAGATCTCTGGCAATGCATTAAGATTGAAAATCGCTGTTGCACTTTATTTGAGAGTGATCGTGGTCACATTGCCTTTTACATGCGAAATACCTACTAATATCTTTTGAGTTTCATAAAACAAATTAAAATATCACGTTTCTCTCAAACCTAAAATGTTGGTTGCAGCTGGCAGACCATGAGGGTGCGGCATTCACGCCCTAGGCTAAGCCCAAAAGACTTACGATATCAAATTAAAATTTATTTCAAAACTGAAGCACATTTTCAGTTTGTTGCGATCTACTTTAAGCAAATCGTAATCTTTACTGAAATTGACAGAGACGACTGCGTCAAGAAATTTCCGGAACAAAAAATAATTCAAAGAAAAGCAAGCAGTCGAAAATTTTTAATTGCAACGTCAACATTCCCACTTTTACAATAAATAGACGTCCTATTTTGGAGATCCTGAAGCAGTAAATGTCGCTAAAATCAGATAATTTTGACAAAAACGAATAAAAAGCGATATAATATACAAAAATAAATTCTAAGCTGGACCCAACATCTTTTAAGGGCTTAGTTCATCCAAGTCATGACTGGGACAGCGGTAAAGCATTTTACTTCTCCCGGACGTATGTTAAAAATGGTTGGAAATGATGCCTCGGGTCCTGACAGATCAAAAATATGTTCGGTGAGTCAGAGAAGCTCGAAAGAGGTGCGGTAATTGTAGTTTACATTGCTTGATGTAGCGTCGTATGGACAGTATGGACAGTGCGTATTCGATTAAAAACAATTAAAAGTAGTCTTGCTAAAAATTTTAAAAATGTGTTGTAATCTGCATTAAATCAATTCAACGTGCCCAACCGCCGTGTCGGTATTATAGGTGAGTGCCACGAGGTCAGGAGTTGTTTATGTGGACGTCGGCTTATATTCAAGTATACTACAACGATTATTAGGCTTCATGCAATGTTTCAAAGCATGGTAATGTCACGATTCTTACCGAATTGTGCTGGTCTGTTAGTTTGTAATGCTCGGCTTATGCGGTGCTTTTAATCAAGTTTCAGAAAAATCGTTGACTGCAGTACGTTATGCTGCGCTCTTCATATTTCCAACACAAACACTTCTTGGTTATCAGTTGTATTAAGTTTCACAGCCGCTCGAACGTTTTGAAGTTCTCCGCCATGCACCAACTGATTTCGTTTAGAAAGACACGAACAGCCAGTCAACGCCGACACTCAACAAAGAGCTCATAATCCAGCATAGTTGTTCATTTTTGAACAAGTACATTATCAATTGCAAGCAATAGACTCGCTTGAAAAGGTATGGAATAATTGTGTACGATCACACAAAAATTTTGCTTGAGTTGCAAAATCGCTCGTGAAATGCACCGGATGCGAATATGACGAAATTGGCAGCAAACAGACTTCTTCACCCAAAATCGGAACTGCAGCCTAACCTTCGCGTGGATTTTTCCTCTTTTTCATAGAGTTTATAAAGTTTCTTTTTTTATAGTGCGAAGGCAGCCTGAAACTTTTGTGTTGTTTGTTACGGCACAGGAGTGACAAACAGCAATAGTGATGCTTTTCATGGAACAAATGTGACAAGAAATCAATGCGTTGTTTTTCAATTTACCAACTTGACGTAAAACAATAGTGGTGGATTTTTGTTCACCAAAATTAGGCGAAGGTCATTGCGATTAAAAGGACTGGTAAAGTAGATGAAGTCACTAATATAGCCCGTGGCCAGCAATTAAGTTTTGTTTATAATATCGACGTCCGATCCATCATCCTGTAACGTGAGCGACTCTTAGTAGGGTTTTACGCTGTTATTGCAAACGTCTGTCTTTAGTTTTACCTGCGACTAAAACGAATGTAATCATACCACCCAAGTCAGCTGTACTCCAGCTAGCTTTCATAACATGTGAAGCAATTGTTGATTAAGGCATAATATATTTAACACGAAGTTTGTGAATGGGCATGCTTTTATGTCAAATGAATACCACTAAGATACGAAAGTTAGCTGAGTACAGCTGTTCATTGTCAAACATTCATTGTGAAACACACCTGTACCACCATTCCAACGTATATGTTGTCCGTGGGTTTTATCACGGGCTGGTTTTGAAAGGTTTCCTTGAAAGCTTTATCACGATACACCAGAACAACAGTTTCCATGTCTTCTCGGTTTGTTCTAGGATCACGCATTACAGTTCTTGACCTAGAACACAACATGCCAATAATATCATGCATCCTCAAAAAAGTAAGAAACTAAAAAATCCTTGGGCATTACTTTTATGTGTCTGCTAAGCGCGTCACGTGAAACACTTCCCTGTACAGAGCCGTGGTTGCTGCGGTTAAACCAGAATTACAGTTGCATTGAAAATACGACAGTACTTACATTAAAGTGTCATTTTCAGGAGGAACGAATCGGGTGCTGACTTTGAGGTCAATTGGATAATGGCATCTGACGTCAGCAGAGTACAAAAATCCGAAGAAAATGACGCGTGTAGTTACTGGAGAGTTGCTGACTCTGTTTCTGTAGATTGCTTCTGTTTCAGTTACCTGCGTTGTGCAGACAAACGTTTCAGGTTGTGGCGTTGCTTTAGTTCCTGAAATTCTTGCTCTACAAATAATTTCGTGGTTTGCAGTAACCCAACAAGATGAATCAGCTAACGAAGTTTGAATGCCTGAAATGGCGCAAATGAAAATGTGAGGAAGTGAACGTCAGTGACGTTCGGCGCAAAATATTCCAAGCAAAGCAGTGGAGTATCCAATGCACCGAAGGAAACCGCTGTCAATACGCAGTTGTTGGTCAGCCTGAATGCGTCATCCTGGCATCGGACTTTTACAGGTTAGCCGGTGGTAGATTTCAAGAATCGTGACTGGATGATTAACACATTTTAAGAGGCAAACAAGCAAGTGTTCGGATCGCTTCGGCGTTTCTCCTCACGGATTGAAAACCTTAAATGATTTTCACGATTTGGATTAAGAATGCAAAGGTTGTTCGACTCAAATTGTCTCAATACAGAGCAACACGCAGCTGCGGTGGATTTCGCCAGATGCAGTGAGCTGATTAAAAGACAGCCAATGAGAATAACAAAAAAACGAAACATCGACTAAGATAAAGCAATATCTGACCATTCCGTAGGACTCTCCTACCTCTGTAGTTGTTCCGCATTTAGTGAAGTCCGAAACATCAAACACATAAAAGTCACCCTTACGGCCTCGTACAATAGGGGTGCAGTTTCCATGGTTGAGGTGCAGGTGGCTCTGAGCAATCTTCAGGCGTCGTGGACGGGATGCGTTTACCGAAATTATCATTTGGTTCGTGTTGCATTCAACTGTAACTTCAGTACCTGCAAGTGCAGGAGTTAAGCAAGTCAAACTGACTAAAAATGTATTTGTTCATTTCCAGCGATTGACAATAAGCGGTGTATGTACACCTATTTGAAGACCATGACCAAGGCTGTGTGTTGGCAACGAAACATGAAACTGAACCTCTCGTTATGTTGGACGTTCCACTCACTCCGTTTTTTTACTAGCATGACTAGCACCAAGTGCTTGTTTTTCAGTAATAAATAGTTGAAGGGGCCTTTCTTTATTGTTAAACCTCTTCAGTAAAAGTATTCTTTAGTTTTAAGAGCGACACGTCTTAACTGTGGTGATGCAACGAAAACAGCTGGTGGCGAGTGTTTCGGTCAGGGTTCCGTGATATCCTTATAAGGCAAACTACATTAGAACTTGAAAAAAGGTGTTATGAGCGAGGTGTTCATTTGCAATTTAGTCAAACTAAATAACCACAATTTTCATCGATCGCGCGACAGGGGTTTCCTCGAGGCCTACAAGTTTGCAAACCACTGAATGTAGAGAATAAGGCAATGCAGGAATCTTTCGTTGAAGAGAAAATCCCCATTTCCAAAAAGCATAAAATACTTTTATAAATAACTAATGAGGAGAAAATTAAACAAACTATTTCCAACTTATCTTAATTTGCCGAGATGGTAAGTTGCAGAGAAAAACTCCATCCTAGACTGTGAGATTTTTGTGTTTTCAGGTAACTTTTAATCACTGCGGTTGGTTAGCTAAAAAAGATGGTGTTTTAATTCAGGATTTAAAATATCAAACCTACCGCAAACATCTTCACTTGGGTATACACTGGCTGGCCACTGTGTTCGAATAGTTCTTGTCTCCCATTCGTAAGCAAGTGCAGAGACCAAACGCTCAGGCGCTTGAAGAGACGAGTCTTCAGTTGCGGCGCGAGCAAAGTTAGTTCCAAGACGCTGCCGTCGGTTGAAGTTCCGACAGTTCCCAGCGTAATTAATAAGCTCCGTTGAAAGACTGGTATTCCAGACTGTCAACCCAGTCATCTTTCCAGTGAAAGGTTGGTATTTATACGTGAGAGACGGTGGCACGCCTCCGATGTATAGCCGGCCATACTTATCAAGCGGTTGAGACGTCTGAAAAATCCAGGCAAACTTTTTCGTTTCCTTTTACAAATTCTACTTTCTAACACATTATAGCTTTTGATCGTCTTTGAAAACAAACGCATTTGCAGTTTTGAAAATAACTAGTCATTTAAAACAGGAAACACACTTTTCTGTGAACATGCAAAATCGGATTTTTCAGCATTCACTATCAGCAAAAGAACTATACAGTAGGACCTACATGAACGGCCACACGAAAGCCATTTTTAAGAAATGACTTTGAAAACTAAAGGTAACGAAGCGGAAATCGCGCATAGCATCTAATGGCAATAATCTGTTTGATAATCCCTAATCCCAGCTTTTAACTCATTAGCAACAAAAAACAATCACAATAGGTGATAAAATTTTCGTAGCATTTGCAATATGTTCGGACACTATCGTAGCAGGAGTGTAGGTCTGTTGGTATCACCAAACGCCATGCCACAAGCCGCTGAAGCGACTGAAAGCTACCAAAAATTAAATAAAGTCCATCTGCAAGCTTACCGGCAAGTCGAATCCAACACCTAATTCATCACCGTCAATAAAAACTTTCCAATGTCCTGATGATTTCCATGACACGCAGACATAGTGCCACCTGACATCATCCATGCGTAGCAACACTGGCTTTGATGATTTGCGGCCTTGAACAATCAAGTACAACATGTAGTCCGATTCGACTGATGCTGCCTGTATTCCTGGTTCCGACTCTGGAGACTTCATGCTAACCAAGCCAAAAGCATGGCGACTGGTTGTTGTCGAGTACATAAAAAGCGAACCTGTTCTTTTCACATCGGTTGCTTTGACCCATAAGCACACTGTTGCAAGGGAAAGAGGTGAGTGCAAAGCAATGTCAGTCCACGCAGACCCTGGCGTCCCTGACTGTCTAGCAGATTGTGAAGAAGAAAAAGAGGAAGCTTTTGGAAGCTTGACGACGTCGCGTCGAAGCCCTGAAAGCCAAACAATAATGAAGCTGATGATACACAAACCAACGAAAACGTATTCACGAAATACGTTTTTATCTGAGTTTGATATAATTAATTCACTTGTAATAAAATGAGCTTTTTACCACAAGTACGTACTGCTTTAATTCTAAAATTCTAGATCTAGAATCTAGATCTAGATAAGATATCTAAGGTAAAATTAATTCTAAGACAATGAGCACAAGTGCATTCAAGGGTGTAATGAGGGGGGAAGGGGGNACAATGCCCGGGCACCGAAAANAATAATGATATTTTATTGCGGACTCATGGTCCATATCACAGACACAAGAGCACAAAAAGTGGTTAGCTGTACATCAGCGCACATTACAGAAACGGTG
>JGI24159J19872_10000558_pt1 | contig 34283 bp, 25 predicted proteins | sample Ectturendosymbi4_FD_19872 | JGI IMG/M metagenome (IMG submission 19872) | reverse complement strand
TTCGAAGTCGATTGTCAAGAGCAGCAAACCTACTGCTTAAGATTGCATTCTCTAGATTTTTCCTTAGAAAATTTGTTAAACACCTTCCACATCGGTCGCCCGATTGAATTTGCAAACGATTTACACCGCGTCAGGTAAGGTATCCATGGTGATATTTTGACGCGTGCTGTCAACAAATTGTGACATGGGCGTCAAGGTACTTTATTCAAAATTAAATATCTCGCTGATTTCTTCCTCGTTTTTCCTCAAATTTTCAGGAAAGATGCATGTGAACAAGCCAAACACTTTTGTGAATTTTCTAGGGAAAAGACCTAGTGTGAAAGAAGTTATTGTGTTTTAGACAAAAACTTCTTGCACCCATCTGTAAAGACGAAGTATTGTAGCCTAAGGGTTCGATGTGGACCTGAAAACTTGGAGAATTCTTGCCCGATTGACTTCAAATTTTCAGGACTAATGCCTGTGTGCACGAAAACGATTCGTGTAAATTTTTTCTTTAAAACACCCAGTGTAAAAAAAGTTATGGTGTTCTAGCCAAACACTGATGCACCTAACTCTTTTCGAAAAGCATTGTAGCCTACGCGCCATGTTCCATGCGAACCTTCGTAACTCAAAAAGTTCTTGGTGTGGAGAACATTTGTGAAAAATTTTCGTTTCACAGTAAAATACAGAGCACAAAAAAAGTTTTTGCGTGGTATGCAACATCTTATTACACCTTACTTGTTTGAAAAAAACGGCGTAGCCTGCGCCTAGCAGAGGACGTTTGATAAAAAATTACTTAACCCAAAATTGGTCTGAAGTCTTCAGAGTTGTTGCCTAAAGTTCTTGCTCGATTTTCCTGAAATTTTCAGAGCTGATACCTATAGTTATAGAAAACGTTTTCGTAAATTTTCATTGGAAACAACCAAGCACAAAAAAGTGGCTGCCTGGTACGCCACAGGTGTTTGAACATTACTAGTTTGAACACAATGACGAAAACGCGCGCCTAAATGTTGTAGCTTAGGCCTAGCAGAGGACGTTTGATCAAAAAATTTGTAACTCAAAAAGTTCTTGCTGATTTTGCCTGAATTTTTCAGGGCTGATGCCTGTAGTTATGGACAACATTTGTGTAAATTTTCATTGGAAACAACCAAGCACAAAAAAGTGGCTGCCTGGTACGCCACAGGTGTTTGAACATTACTAGTTTGAACACAATGGCGGAAACGCGCGCCTAAATGTTGTAGTCTAGGCCTAGCAGAGGACGTTTCATAAAAATTTTTATAACTCAAAAAGTTTTTGCTCGATTTGCCTGAAATTTTCAGGGCTGATGCCTGTAATAATAGAGAACATTCATGGAAATTTTTGCTGCAAAAGACAGTCTCAAAAAGTTGCTATGTGGTACGCAACAAGCGACTGCGTCTAGCAGGACGTTTGCACCTTACTTGTTTAAAAAAAAGTTGTAGTCTAGCCTACGCCTAGAAGAAGACGTTTGATATAACACCAAATAACTCAAAAGTTCTTGCTCGATTTGCCACAAATTTTCAGGGCTGGTGCCCAGGGACGCCGGAACGTCAGTAGGGCAGTGGGGCAGAAAAATTTGAGGGCAATGCAAACTTATGAAAAACAAAAAAATCGTTGCCAATTATCAAGCCCGTAACTAGAGTGGCGCAGGGGGCTTAGTCACACCTGAAAAAATTTTGGTCCTCCCTGAAAAAATGTGTTGGACATAGTTTGAAAAATTTGGGCCCCTTTCAGTAAACTCTTCGCCTCCCCTGGTGTCCCAATCTGGTTAGGGCCTGCCAATTATGCTTGTTACAGTTTAACAATAATGTTGACTTCAAAAATAATGAAACAAACTATAGACAACTTGTTTCAATCCAATCTTGATAAATCATGAAATTACCTATGAAAAGGCACCTTTGACCCCGTTGTCCCTCGTTTGAAAGGTCAGGGATTCAGTGCCACCGCTCTCCGACGTCCCTGCTTCCAGCTATCAGCAATCACTGTCTCGCTACATTACCTGCCAAGAAGTCTGCGTTCAAGAGTCACATGTGACAAAACACCTAATATCGTAACTTGAAGTGAACATTTAAAATTTGTTGCAATGTTATTATTACACGATGAAGACCAACAGTAAAACAATCCGCTAGTAAGTTTGGCAACTTGTCCCTGCAGGCAGTAGCATAGCCAGCCCAAAAGTTTGGGGGGGCCAAAAAATTTGTTGGGAACAAAATGTTTGATTTTAGGCGAATAACGCTATTTTGTTTGTGATACCGCCTCTCAAAGCACAAATGACCATATGTTCTAAAAATTTGCGAGGCACATGGCTCCCTAGGCCCCCTGGCTATGCCTATGCCTGCAGGCAAAGGAGTGGACATGAGTGAACTGCAAGCTCAGCACTGCATGACACCAGAACAGCGACCTGGCTCTTGTGTCGTGTGGGTGTCGTAACGGCAAATAAACTGTTATTGCATGAAATAAATTAATTAATCGGAATTGAGCTGCTGACGTCAAATTTTCTAGAAAGTTTTAGTTCTTTGTCCCAATTTCCAGAGAGGGGCAAATGCTCGTTTTGACCCCGGGGCAGATCGAGCAAATAAGGTTAGGGGGGCGATTTCAGTAATGTTTGTTAGTAAAGTCTCATTACGGGTTCACTACTTTAAGAAAGATGAAGTATGTTTCACAACACTTCTGTGACAAAACAGTGGATGGAAAAATAGCCTTGTATTGCGAATGCTGTTTTTCGAATTGTACACAATCATGGTAAATAAGATTAAATTCGTAGGTTTTAGGGAGAGCGATCCTCTCAATCCCCCCTCCTGGTTTTGCCCCTGTTTTGACGCCCCAGCGGACTCCCATGGCTTCGACGTACCACAAGTAAAAACTGTTGGCTTGAGTTCAGTGCAAAAGCACACCCATAGCCATAATAGTCATTCTTTTATATTTAGCCTACATGTTTAGCAACAATGTTGACCTCAAAACTAATTACAAAAATTATGAAAAACCATTCTGAAATTTCGGTGTGCGCGAATAGCTGCAAAAAATTTGCTTCAAATTGATCTTGATAAATCATGAAATTACTTATGATATTGGTGTGTAAGTGCACCTGTGCCCCCGTTGCCCCCCCTTTCAAAGGGCAGAGGGAGAGTGCCCCCATTATGCACCCCCATTCCGGCGTCCCTGCTGGTGCCTGTAGGTATAGAGAACATACGTGGAAAATTTCGTTAGAAACGACCAGGCACAAAAAAGTGGCCGCCTGTTATGCAACAAGTGATTCCACCTTTCTAGTTTGAACAAAAATGGCGTAGCCTGCTCCAAGCAGAGGACGTTTAATAAAAAATCGTTTAACTCAAAAAGTTCTTGGTCGATTTGCCCCAAATGTTCAGAGCTGATGCCTGTAGTTATAGAGAACATTCGTGAAAATTTTCGTTGCAAAATACCCAGTATGAAAAAAGTTATTGTGTGGTACGCAACAGCTGTTGCACCTTCCTACTTTGTAAAAAAGCGGTGTAGCCTGCGCCTAGCAGAGGACATTTCATAAAAAATCAAATAACTTGAAAGGTTCTTGCTCGATTTGCCTCAAATTTTCAGGGCAGATGCCTGTACTTATAGAGAACATTTGTGTGAATTTTCTTTGCAAAAGAACCACTACAAAAAATTTATCGCGTTGCAACTCCAGGTACGAATATATTCGTACACCGGTGTACAACGGCTGACGTGTGGGTACGAATATATTCGTACGCCGGTGTGGAAAGTTTAATGATACTGGTGGTATATGGTGTCTATGTCACATAGAAGTTCCTGCTCGATACTCTTTAGAATCATGCTGTTCAGCTTGTTTTGTCTAATGGTGCTACTTTGTTCCTTCTGCCATCTTAAGTTTAGAAAACGACCGTTCTCCACTGCAGCTGATAACCACGAGAGTTAAATAAATGCGCAAATCATTTCCCGCATTTGTAAAAGATGACTACAAGTACACTACCCAATGGCTAGTGAATAGATGCCAAATGCAAGGCTGCCAATGAGATTTTTTGGAAAATCTCATATAGGCTCACCCAAAAACCTATTGAAGAGAAATTCCAGGTAGACACAAAATTAAGTGTCTTTCTATTAACTACCATACTTGGGCATCTGTGATAACAAAACTTGTTAGTGAATATATAGTGTAACGTTGCTTGTGAACTTTTGTGTTTGTCCGAATTACTGTATCGCAGTAACAAGGAGTTGTTTGCATTTCTGACGGTGATCTGGCCGCATTGACAGTAATTAAATATTCATTGCCAGTGTTCGTCTGCAGTTAATCTTTGAGCTCTGGATCTCTCAACCATTACACCTTAAAAATTGTGGGCGTACCAATTCTTTTTCTTTGGGCCTGATTCATTCGTATTTCTGCCACTTGAACTCATTGCACCTAGCTAATATTTACAGCTTACATTGTGTCTTTTGCTTGTTCATCAGTTATGCTGAAGAGTGAGGTACCTTGATTAAGCAAGATAACGAAAATGAGGCTAGAAATAAGAACTACAATAAGTCATACCCTATCTTAAATCACCGGTAAGCAATAAAATCCTAAAAAAAACAGATCTTCTGAAGAAAAAAGCAGAAACCCAGCAAGGCATTGAAAACCCAGTTCTTGGGACAAAACCTCAAATTTGGCGCCATTGGTCAAGTCATTTGAAAGCACCAAAAAAGTAACGCAACTTATAGAACAGGTGAATGTGATGTAATAATATTTTTTGAAAATGCCATTCATAACAATACAGTCAAGCAGTAGGCTATCTGGAAATTGCTGCGAATTTGCCACATTGTTTGGGTGGTTCCATATTATCGCAAATAACTGTAAAATAAGTAATGTTCAAATCACAGTAGTTTAATATATAAGCATTCAATTGAAAACTTCCGCTTGATTGCTTGTGGCAAGCTTAACAAAATAGTGACTTCTTGGACTGAAAAATTCTATTTTGTAATCAAGGGCTGATTTTAGGGGAGGCGAAAGAGGCGGTCATCTCGGGCCTCCCTTTTGAGAGTTTCGCACTGTTTGGGTTAAAAAAAAACTTATTAATTACTCTAGAGGCACATTTAATAAGCTCTGAAGCAGGTCACATGTTTGTCAAATTAAACAAAATTTATGTGCAAATATGCCAAAACTGGACCTTTAACAAGTCTAATGTGTAGACAAAGAACAATTTAAAATCAAATGACTTCAAACAATTTACAGCGTGAAATGGACCTTCACGTAGAAGCAAATTCCCAGACAAAATCAAAAAAATTAAACTTGCTTTCAGTGAATAAAGTTTTGTATAGCGTTAGTAAAATATAGGCCCTTTTCTGAGAGTTTGCCTCGGGCACCCAAATTCCAATATCCACCCTTGCATATAATAAAGAAAAATTTAACACAACGGACCGTGGGCCCCCAAAAGCGCGGGGCCCGTAGCAACTGCGACATTTGCTACCATTGTTAATCCGGCAATGGTTGCGACGCTTTTCACCCAATTTTAAGCAAATGTGTTCGAAAATCGGACTTATTTCAGCGGGATTTTGGGTTTATAAAGCGGTTTTCTTACCACAGCAATAAATGGAGTAATTCCCGACCGCACAATTTTGGGATTAAGCGGGGTCTACTGTACTAGCATCAATAAATTTCAAACAGGCTGAAAAAATCTAAGCGTTTAAGCTAAAAGGAGACAGGTTTTTGAATAATGCCAAACAGGATTTTTTCCAACACCACTAAAAAGTTTAAAAAACATGCCAAACTATGAGGTACAAAGGCCAAATTTTTGGAATTTGGCATTAAACATGCCAACCTTGCTAGCCAGAGATGATTGGATATTGTTTTTTACTATACCATCTTAACTTAGTTGACCTGACGTCTGTGACAGCTCAGTCCTACTTGCATGGACGAGTGATGTCATGGTTTCAGGTTTGGCAAGCTATTAGCAACTTCTTGTCTGCGTTGTGTGAACTGTTGGCTAAATCCTAAACCATGAATCCTATTTCTGAAGCTTGACCTAACCCTAGGCTTACCATACGTCCTGTCTTAGCCGGGACAGTCCCGGTTTAAAGGCTTTGTCCCGGCGTCCCGGTCAGTCAACCAAAGTGTCCCGGTTAGGTATTCAGTAAGCATTCAATCAGCTAGCATGGCCCTACACAAATATTAGCCACAGCAGAATGCTGGGAATCCAAAATAGCTACATACTCCAAGCAAGATATGAGTCACGTTTATCTGATAAGGCTCGTTGTTCTGAAGCGTCCCGGTTTTCAATCATAAAAATATGGTATGCCTACCTAATCCTAACCGTAAGCCCTAAACCAGCTGTGCCCAATCCAAATGGCTTACTGAGCCAAAAATTGTGTCACTATCTTAACAAGGGCCGCACATTGAACGGCTTACTTTGATCTTAGCAAACTAAATTTAGCTTAAGCTAATATACTGAAAGCGTTTGAATCCTAAGTGCAATGATAGCAGACGTGATACAGTGGCACTGAAGGCCACCTGCATCAGCAGTGTCAAATTCAAGACGTGTCCTTATCAAAATAAGCTGCCCTAAACCCAACCTATGGCCTCGTTAAGGTGAACAAACACTGAAACACGCACCAGTACTACCGCATTCACTCATTCTCATTTAGGAGTAAAGACCTCATGATTATCACACAGGCTACGTGCTGGCTTGCTTGTGTCAATCCGTTTATACGTCGAGATTTGTGTAGATTCAGGCGACCTAAGTTCTACTGAAACCACCCAATTATTCTTTTTACATAAGAGTGCTTTTGCATTAAGGTGAAGTCTGCGTTGCGTTTCATAAGAAATGCGTTGCAGAAGGGTTAAAAATACATGATTTTCTTCATGTACACTCGTGCAGTGCACGCATGTATATTTACGACAAAACTGTATCATGTTTTGCAATCAAATCAACACGCAAATCTCGTGAAATCAACTGTCTAACAATTAGCGGTCATTATCCAGTTAGCTAAACTAGAAATATACTGATATATCCGTTATCCAGATAGTAAAAATGATTGGTATCTGAACTAACCATAGTCCGCACACACAACTGTAAAATGTGGCCGGTCAAGGAAGTTAAGAAAGTGATTCGGTTCCCTACATCGGTGTTCGCTCGAGAAATTGGGCAAAAGTGTGATAGCGCAATACAGAAAGTTGGTCTTGCAATCTCTGCGATGAAAGTTCTTTTCGCTGCCACGCCGTTGCTATGCAGGAAAAAAGTTTTCTTGGGTAGAAGATCGTTTTATTGGATATTTTTCTAGTGCAATGACAAAAACATGAGCGAAGATACAACTGCAATGAAAATTTAGGCCAACTCCAACAGCATGCGATAGTCAATGCATTTCATAAGACTTTTGTGGAATATCAGCTTAAATACTGACAATGGCAAATGAAAGACGAGTAACCACCGAAAAATGATATATTTTAATATTTTAATACTCACATTGCAAAACTACCGCAATACGACACAAGTGACTTCTATGACACAAAACAACGATGTACAGAAGACATGATGACTGGCTGCGACCCAAGGTTTGGGATAAAATACTTGACCGAAATGCTCAGATATCACACGAGACATCAGTAAAATCATTGGCTATTAAAAGTAGCAAATCGAGAGTGAAACAAGTAAACAACCCAAGCACAGACATATTGTAGCAGTACAGCTAGCGGTCATTAAGTGCGCTTCAAACTCGGGACGAGGTGGTCGCGCAAGTCAGGGTTTTCATTTCACCTTCTTGACCGTATGCCAAGAGTTAAGAAATCCTGTAAAACCCTCATCCAGGGCCGCATCGGGAGGGGGGCAAAATGATTGTAAGTTGTTGCTGTACCTAACAACTAAACATGTTTTTTAAAAATTTCGGGAAAGGCAACTACCCGGTTGCGGGTCTGCCCTCATCTGTTTTGTTGATAGGTCCCTCCCACTGTTTATTTAACGATGTCAAAACTTGGTTTGTTGAACGTCGGCAAATAAACAAAATAAAATAACCAGAAGAGAGACTTTATCGACTGTTGCGAAAACATGAGTAGAAGAAAGAACAGCACTTGTTTGTTCGGTTGAAATGTCGTTTTCTACTAACACGCTTCTTTCACAGGAATCAGGAGAAAGGAGTCGGCTTCCATTCATTTACGCTTGTGCAGAATATTCGACAAGGATGTCGGCTATATTTCAGCTAAGAACTTTGTTTTTGGCTCCCTAACCGTCTACTTCGGTTCAAGACCTCACCGACCAGCTGCACAACGACATAGTGCAGGACATGAATAAATTTACCAGAAACGTTTCCATTACTGGGCCATCGGGAACAGCAGAGTTAAATTGGAAACACGTTCATAACGACGATGGGTTAAGACCGAAAAATATGCATTTATGTCCGATATACGGGTGCTTATCGTGTCAGAATCATTGATAAAAAGTGTACAGAAAACGTTGATTGTTTGGTAGCGATTTTCGCTTTACTCAGCCAGTTTGGTGTATGCGCATAAATACATAGTAGACTTCCACTTCCTCATTATTTTTAATCCAAACGCGACGTCAGGTTTTGGTCGATGTGTGGCCAACAAAAATGCGGAGGGTGCCACCAGCAGCGAAAAGCTGAAGAAAAGTCATCACTTATTTTTAGCGTTTGGGGGACGAATTGCAAATGAGAGAGGCTTTACGGTTCCAACACTGGCGACGAGCCTGCCAAATGACATAAGTTCTTTTCCAACATTCCACTGGTTTCCCTGGATTTTTTGATTGACAAAAGTTGTAAAGTTTTATTCCGGTCAATAAAGCATGTTGTATATGCTTTGTGGCTGCGACAAGGTGACCTTTCTGCTGATGTCACGTTATGTAAAACGTCAGTGATTGCAAGGAGACTTGTTATAATAACATTTTAGTGAAACAAATGTAGTTGGTTTGCCAGAAATAAATCTGAAACACATTTCATTATGCAGCTTTATCCATATCATGCAGCGCATCCGTTGAGTTTGAAATCAAAAGCAGTAGCTCTGCATTCCCCTTGCGACTGTGAGCGCAATCCGCAAATGCATTTAAAATTTTTCAAACATTTTTCAATGTTAAACAATTTAAACAATTTTTTTACAAAATAAATATTATTTCAGGTTTTTGGAATGATTGAAAACTTAAATGTTTTTCCAAGCATATTTAATACGGCATTTGCAAAAGCAAAACGGTGCTAAGGTGTTTTACTGTATGTACACTAGGCGTAAACACTACTACACATCCAACAACAATTCTACTGAACTACAGTTGATTGTCAGTTTAAAAATTACTATGATATACTGCACTTTGGGCACATAAAAGCGCGACACTTAGCCACTCAGAAAAAAACTCATCTCTTGCTTTAGCTCAGATGTCATAGAGCACATTATACAGGATTTACGCAACAAATTTGGTAATCGGATAACTGCGGGTGCTCATGATTACAAATGCGTGTCAGTTAATTTTATCGGCTTGATTCCATCTGCTTCAGTGTCATCGTCGAACTGAAAAAATATACCAAAAAGACTGAAAGTTGGATTCAGAGAATATTCAGACAAGATCAGAACTCATGGCTTGGCTGCAAAGTTTGCCATTTACTTCACCAGTACGTCAGTACGTAAAAAGCATTCATGCAATTTCGGTGAGCTAATTGCAGAAACCTGGTGCTTAAGCAATACATACATCAGTACACTCTGATACATAAAGACCTATAGTAATTTTGTCTGTCGATACTCGATCAATTACAATGATGTGAGCGTAAAGTTAAGAGCTTTAAACCTAAATGTTCGCACAATTAACTACAACGTAAAACCTGGTAGATAAACCTTAGTGATAACGCTTAACTAAACTAGAAAAATAGGCCGTAGTGGAATTAGGAATAACCAGGGGTGAAGTGCTGAAAAACGAGGTGCGAGAACGCTGTTCCCGCGCCAAATGAAAAGGAAGACTACACCAAATATTTCGAATAAAATGAGCATTCGCCTACAAGAATTTCCACACTGGATCTTCCTCTTTCACTTTTGACTATCAGTACGAATCTGGGTGTCACTAACACATCTGTGAGATCGCAGCTATGTTTTAATGTGATCTAGTGCAAAAAAGGTGTGGGAATGCTTTTCTATCCCACAACACTCCTGGGAATAACTGGATTTTTCCTGGCCAACCAAATCTAGGGACTATATAATAATGTCGGATTAGATAAGAAAATAAACAACTACGCTCATTTATAATATTTGATAAATGGTTTGCGCCACATTTACTTCCCACTTCTATAAACTGCTAATTACAACAGCATGAGATTAATCCAGTGGTCTGTTTCCACGAGTGTATCATATTAACCAATTCTGCAGACATCGCATTACCTGAGAAAATCCTTACCTTTACGGGTTTCCCACGGAATTCTCCGTAATATGAAAAGCGTGCAAATAGTATGTAAAAAAAGTTTAATTTATGTGAAAATCTAAACTTTGAAGGAACTCAATAAGTTTAACTGACAAAAACCCTTATATAATCGTGTACGGTCCATCTTGCTGATAATAATACGTATTCGGTTGGTGAAAGTCTTGCCTTCTCCGCAAGTACGGCCTGACAGGTACACGGCGAAAATCTGCAGGCAAGGCAACAGGTCTCGTTGAATTAGGGTACTTTCCTTCGAGATCGCAGTCATTTCTGGGTGAACTGCCTCCGTTACAATCACGACGTGCATCAGACATTTGTTCACGGAGCAATGTCGTACGATTCCGACAAGCAACAGGTCTTGCTTTCGGCAATCGCACACTATCAGCATGGTAATCTGCGAAATTGACTCGTTTATTGCTTACGTTGCTAATGACGCCGCTGTCGAAAGTTGTAGCAACCAGCTTCTCGCCTGTTGCTGGCTGTCGGATGTACGAATGACCGTCATCGAAGGCACGATCCCATTGGTCATCGTAATCAATCCCGTTATCATCGAACAGAGAGTGGTCAAAGCTTATGTCATGCTCAGGGATCTGGCCATTACTGTGGCAATAGTCATCTGTTTCGGAGTTTGACCTTCTGGGAATCGTGTCTCTCGTTCTGACTGACATGCTCTAGAATTGCAGAAATAAACTTGCTATTAATGACGCTAAACGTACCTTAGCGTTTACTAAAATTTTTTAAGCTTTCGAACAGGCTTGTAACTATATGAGGTTTTTACCTGGAATGGAACTCTGGAAAAACATAACAAAGATGAGCGTGGACATTTCGTAAGAGGAGGTTTCTTTGCGAGTATCAATGCAGTTTTTTAAAGATGTGCTGGAGTTGTTTGATAAAAAGATTTTATTCAGTATGCTATGATCAATTTTCAGAAGTGCGCAAAAACTTTAAGCCACTGCAATATTGTATGAGACATCAAGAAACAATCTGAAGCTATTTTAAGTTGCAAAGCAGTTCGATTCCTTGGCGTGCGCTACAAATGCTTCCTGATGTTTTGGTGAAACTACAGTATAGTTGCGTAGAAACTAACGAACTCTTCGAAGCTTAACTTTCTTGTACATGGATGATTTTAGGCACCTTTTTACTGTGGATGTCCCAAGGAACACTGGATAATAAGCAGAGGTTACTAAATCAGAATATAATTTTTTTTAAATCTTAAAATGTAGCTTATAAAAGTCCTAAATTTTTCCAGTATTCCAATTGCAGCAAATGCTAAATTTCAAGGTTATAGTCGTGCCAACACATAGTGAGAAATCAACGCTACTAAAATAACGAAATTAGGCAGAAAACAACGAGATTTTTTATAATTTGAATCATGCCAAGAGTGTTGCTTTGAAGCTCAACTACGGTGGGATAAAAGCGTGAAACTAGAAAAATGCTTTTGGGCGCGCTGTGTTTTGCAAAAAGTAATGTATTGTATAGAATATAGATCCAAATACGCTTTTTCCCGTTCACTACAGAAAAAATTCATGTCTATTTAGGATGTTTCCTTTAAAAGATCTAACATCGCTTTTTGTTTAGTTTTTTCATTTTCAGCGAGCTCCAAGAAAGTCTAGCACACCATTTCAGCATTACGCTAAAGCAATCAGTGATGGAGGATTAAAGGTTAAATTGCAAAACGCAGATGTTTTTGTGATTGTTTTGGGACAAAAAAGAAGAAAAAACATGTTCCTTGCTGAGTCGAATAATTTGCGTGAAAAGGCAATGTAGATGCTATAATTTCAACTACAAATTTCATAAAAATTCTGTCAAAACTCGACTACTTACTCGATCAAGATATTCAGTATCTTGATACATTGGAAAAGAAGCTACAGAGGCGCTTGTACATGCTCGCCTTCTTTGAGATGGAGGTGTTGCAAGAGGTGCTTTCTGGCGCTCTGTGGTTTTCGTTCTTCGTAATGACAGCGCCACAGTTGCAAATAATATTGCCACAATTGCCACTGTTATCGCTATGATAAACCAAATTTGTTGATAAACCGGCAATCTTTTCTCTCCACGGTCCGGGTCTTCTTTCTTTTCAAGAGAGAGAATTTCTGCAAGGAATATTTCCCTGACTTCAGTAAAACAATATTGGGCAAAGCACAGCTAATATTTTGCTTAACCCTGACAGCAAGCTGTAAACGCTGTACTGCTAAGCACTGAATTCTACTGGCAACCAGCATCTGCTTGTACATAAGCTTAGCAGCATATACTATTTTCAAACCATGATATTATAATGCAACGTATTTTACATTCTCAAACCAATTTTCAGTGCTGCACAAGAGGAATAAAACAGCAAACCCCAACAAGTGATACACACAAATTTAATTAGAAAAAAGATCCCAGTCAGCAGCAGATTTTGAGAAACTGCACCTATAGTTGTAGCCAGCCGTGAGCCAGTGTGTTTTGCTTGATGAAAGAGCTTTGATCTTTGTCAGCATGTTTTATTCTTTTTGGATTTAACAACGCCGCTATCTGTCTGATACTTGGAGCACACGCCCAGGTTAGCATGACAATCCCCCATTTGACCGACAGCGCTTTTACTGAAAATCACGAGGCACATTTTATTGACCACAACCCGATATTTTCAAAGCAAGGTATTTGGTAACTGCACTACAGCTTTGTAGCAAGGATACATACCGCATTCACCGTTCCGACGTGTCATGTCGCATCTCAAAACTGGAGATGCTGCCGAACCGAAGTCAGTGTGAGCCGTCACTTTAAACCTGTGCACTGTAGATAACAAAGCAGTTGTTATTCTCTTCGGATAATAATACGCATTTCAATTCTAAAGCATGTGTTCCTCATGGCATGATCGAATTGTACGTGTCATCAGTACGTTCACCTGAGCCATTGGGGCAGTGAGTGGTGGTGTGAAAGTCCAAAATATTTTTTATTGAAAAAACGATCCGAATTTTCTTAGTGGAAAATAAATGATAAATTTAATCAGGGATTAACTGAAAACCTGTAGTTTTCTTAGATCTTATAAGGCAATCTTCTTCCTCCGTTTCGGCTCATGACAAGCTCAGTTTGCTAAGGAATGGCGCTCGATAAGCATCCTTTATTATGTGTTCTACTATATATATCAGATTATAATCTTGTTATATTCACTATGTAGAGCGATGCAGGAGCTTACCTTGAACTACATGGCAAAGTGAGATTGATTTACCATTCAGACAGAAATCAATTAACCAAATTGTGCTGATTCGTGTAAGAGAACAACCATTTGCAAAATTTTGTGTCGTCAAAACGCTTCTTCGGGAGGGTGTCTCTTTTCAATAATTACTATGTTTTTTTCGAATTTAAGCAACGCCTTTATGCGTTTTTAAAAACGCATTCTCACCAGTCACCACCGTTTCATATCAGTCAAGAAGTGATTTCACCTTTACTATTAGAAGCAATTTTTAAACTTGAAGGAGCAAGCTCAAGTCTCCAACCGCATACAATTATCAGGAAACTTGGTTGGTGTTTTTACTGGTGTTGATAAGCTGTGATGATCAAGACGCATACCAAGAGATGAACAAGTTAGTGAATTTGTTATTGAAATTATTGCGACCAGTGGTTGATCCAGGTTTAGCGTTTCAGGGGCAGCTGGAGACATGGGCGCTGTGCACTATACTTTAACAGGCTCTCTCGTTTGGGAGGAACAACTGAACCAAAGTTAAGTTACCTTATGGATCCGTCATTAGGAGTTTTACTACAAGAAATTGGGATATGTGCGGATAAACTGTAAAACTTACGCAAGGATGCAGTTCGTCGTAGCATATAAAATGAATTGACGCCTTCATAAATCCTGTCGCCGTTCGCGGTTAATTCGTAGTGCAAGAGAACGCTGTTGAGCTCGAAGGTGTTCGGCCATCGGATAGCAATCACGCTGATATTGCTTGTAGCCGTAAAAGGAGCAACGTAAACCGGAGCTGACAATAAAAAGTGAGTGTTACGATTCATTTTACGCGTAAATATTTGAATGTCTATGGCTAACCATTTTTGGATTATCTGCGGCTAGCCATTATCTACGGCTAGCCATTTTTGTGCTCTTGTGTTGTGTGATTGCGCCTGTGATATGGACCAGTAATCTGAAACAAAGAATCATTATTATCATTTCTTTGTTCGATCATTTCTGTCCTGCGTTCGTTGCTCGTGCCCTTGCAAGTTGGGTGACAGCGTGTGCCATGCTGAATTTGTGGATCAGCTGAAAGTAACAAAGCCTTATTATAGATTGCTGACGTCATTATAGATTGCTAACGAAGACTTGCAAACGGCTATTCGTGCATCCAACCAAGTATGTATTCGCTGCAAAGTATGTATCGCTGAATCAAGCATTTCTTTCCTAACCCTTCCGGGCAAATGATAGCTTGGGAGCTTATGGAGAGAACTGTGTTGCTTAAGTAGCACAGTTTTACTCAGGGCTTTGGGGGAGTAAAATTCTTTGAAAAAGCAAAGAATATTGCCCAAATTTTGGAACTTTCATCCGACCTTTTCTACAAATTAAGTCAGTTTTGCCCGACTTCTTTAAGTATTTTCTTCTTTTTCATTGGGAATCTCCAGCAGCTAAAAAAGGACATCATCACAAATTGTCCCTGCTTTTTTACGTATTGCTCAAATTTCAAAGTTGAAACAACTTTTTGGAGCACTTTGCCATTATGTTTCGTAAAAGTGTTGCCTAAGTTCTTCCAAATTTTGTTCGATTTTTCACGTCTTTTAGCTACGGGAAGGCAAATCCACTCCCTGGCTCGTACCTCCGATATGGCTATGGTTTTACATAAAGAACCAAGCGGTATAAGGCACTGATAGTTTGTGCTACGTGTTTCCATAGTGCGATATACACAAGGGTTTTCGTTTGGTGAAACGGTTGTGATTTCAATCTATATTACAAAGCTCATTCAAGAAACTGAGAAAAATATAATCGGATTTACAAAGACTCTAATAAACAAAAAAGAGAAAAAAATGGGCAATGTTTTTGGAAAATATGCGTGTCTGATGAGTTTGCTTGCAATTTTGGTTTGCAGCTGCACAGAATAAATGCAGCAAAATACTGTACACGCACTTTGTGAAATGTAACTCAACTTTGATAGATTCCATCATTCAAAAATAAAGTCGAGATCGTTATTAAATGCAAACAAACAATCTGCTGGGATGAAAACACGTAAAGATAATATTACCTCTCTTAGCAGTAACGGCATTTATCCACTTCGATCCAGTGTTTCCGTATTCGTTGTAAGATGTCACTTTGAAAGCGTATGTGGTGTACGGTCGCAAATTGCTCACTACCTTGCTTTGCTGCATACCGGAATAATCAAGCTGGTCGTATCCGAGGGCGCACTCTTGCGGAAAGGGTTGATGAGACAAAGGACAGGATTGACGGACATGCAATTCGTACCTGCGAGTATCGCAGCATACCGCACAATCTAAGATCATATTTAGCTTGCGTCGACTCTTCTCGGCTACACGCGCTGTGACATTTTCAAGATCAGTATTTATTTTCCACTTTCGATCAGTAGACAAATACTCTGGGTGGGCTTCAGCCAACTAGTGAGTTGTCAGTCAATAAATCATTGTTACCAAATTTATGCCAGTCGCAGTAATTTGAGGTGGAGCTACGTTAGTGTTACTGTTGGCTAAAACTTAAACCTTTGTACAATCCACTGAAAAGTCAATAAATACTTTTATCCTGGTAAGTTTTTATAAAGTGAATGTGTTCACGCCACGCATCACCCAACATAAATCCTACTCCTGTACACACGTACTTAGAAAAATATATTTAATGTTGTGAACGGAACCATTACCACAGGCATTTAAACTTAAACTATTACAACTGTTCTAGGAGCGGAAGGAATAGAAGGAAATTCTAATGTGCCAACTGCATTGGTGTTATCAGTATTAAGCAAACAAACCTCAATATTTTTCCATTCGGTTGGGCCGGAGAACTCCACGTAAGAGTCAAATTGTACGGTTCAACTTTGAGCACTGTTGGAGGATCCTGGCCGTTAGGTGGGGCTGGAAGTGTCGTTGCCACGCCAGGCAACCCTTTCGTGCACAAAGACTGAAGGGTGCAAATTTCCACCAAGAATTCGTACGCGGTGTAAGGTCGGAGACCAACGATATTGTGATTATTTCCTGGTCCACTGCTCACCTGCAGATAACAAAATACAATCATTATTATCGATCATCATTAAACAAGATTCAGGCAAGATTATTTCCACGTTTGATTTGACGTTTCTTCTTTGGTAAAGATATTCGGAGAACAGTCTTACAATTTTTGTACCTTATCACCACAAACATGCAGCTTCAATACGGAATGTCTAAAATTTCAGAACCAACTACCATACAGTTTTTTTTTAACTCGAAGCACCCCATGCATTTCATTTTCTATAAGCTATCAAGTGGCCGTAAAACGAAAGCACGATGATAATCTCAGGCCTCTTAGGCAAGCTTTCCTTTTTTCTTAACTTTTATCTGTATTCCTTGAAGCAAGCAAATCGAACCGACACATAAATTGCAAGTTAAATATAAAAAAGCACAAGCAGGAAGCGCACTGCAAATACCTATGAAAGAAATCTTTATTCACAATTGATATAGTTGCATAACCTTTGCGCGAATATATATCCTTTTGCGTGAATTAGGCTGAATAAACTGTGATGTTTTGGAAACCTACCTGTGATTATTTAAAAAAGAGTGTAATGAACGATGATGCTCTGTGTTGTGTTATGTTACGTGGAATGCAGTGGAGAATCGCTACGAAAGAAACACAATTCACTTGCAATTACAACCTTTGCTTAAAGATGCCCCATTAGTAGCGAGGGTATAGCCAAGTTGTGCCAGTAGTAGCAAAAAACAGCTTAAGATCGACTGGTTTTTACCAAATGACACCGTGTTAATGGTTGCTTGGAAAAAAAGATTTTTTTGCGTGGCATGCCGTTTGTTTTTTATACATGTCAAAGAAAGTTCAGCAAAGCTAAAAACCCGACTACAGTTTGAAAGTTTAGCTGTCAACGTTATCATAGAATTTTCACCGTACTCATGATGGTACAAGCACAAAGTAGTGGATATAGAAACGCGTGCATTATGAATCTTCTTTTGCATCAACCGTTTGTTTGAGAACTGAACAGGTAGCTTTTCTTAACATTGCATTCACGGAATGTAACACATTGAACCCAGGATGCCACTTAACAGATTTCCGAAACTGCGTTGACAGCACTTCGCCCTTACGGAGTTCACTTCGTTTAAATTAGTTCCTTTTATATATATAAACAACTATGTAATACCTCCACTGTTAGCAACATCGGTACATCATAATGATGTGAAACAACATTGATTTTGTTTTTTATTTCTTCTTCTGTACAACGTTATGAGGAAACAGTTAAGTAAATAACGTACGTATATCAATTTTATGGGCAGTGAAAGACAAAATTCGAATCTTGTCAAAAAAATGGTTTCAATTTGGTCATAATTTTTCTGATACATCTGTGTTCGCTTCAGTTGGCTTCGGAAGCACCAGTACTGCCTGCGTTGTAACCAATGACAACATCATGCCGTACCACAACTGTTACCGCGAACTTTTTCCTAAAGTTATAAAACCTTGGCGAACTGTTTGGCGTGTTTCTAGCCTGCATTAGCACTTAACGATTGTTATAAACCAGAGGTTCCCAACTTGGGGTACACTTGCCTATCTGATGGGGTATATTTAAGGTTAGCAATAGAAGGTAAAAATATACTTAAATATTATTTATTTCCAAATATTTATAGATATATCAGTGAATATTATTTTCAAAAATCATTACATGCTTATTGTAAAATATATCCATAATTAATTTGAGGTACATGCTCGTCTGTCGAAATGCTGAAGGGGTACATGGTCAAAGAAAGATTGGGAACCCCTGTTATAAACGTCTTTCTCAGCAAATATTGTGGACGCAGTGCTGTCTAATTTCCTGAGTTGTAATGGCACGAGCAATTCTACCCATAGCGTTAACCATGAAAATTTATGTATTTAACTAAAATGATGAAATCAGATTAGTAGAATTTGGAGAAAAGCTAAAAAGAAGTTGTGACATTCACAATGTTTCAACAAATCATGGTGATGATTTTCATGATTATATCGAAAACTTCATGAGAACTTACTAAGTTTTTTTAGAATGGATGGGGTTTGCTGATAAGCGGAATTCATTTACACAAAAGTCCTATTGAAATTAACAGGTCCAATCGAGCAACAATCGAACAAGTTACAAATTTTCTATTCATACATTTGGTGCGTCTCCAATTAGATCTTTCGAACACTCATTGAAAAGCCACTTTCACAGTGTGTAAAACTGCTCGAGTAGACCTGTCCATGCTTTTTCAGACCATTAGTGCTTTTTTGAAGCCCAAAAGTCGTATTCACTGGAATGTGCTACAGTTGTATGATCACCAAAAATGTAGTACGCGATTTTTGTTCTAGGTTTAATGAACTAGAAAAATTTTATTTCAAAACGTTATTCGTAACATAAAGTGTTGGAACAACTGAAATAATAACCAGCCAACGTACATATAGCATCAGTGCAAACCAAACGATTAAGTCACAAAAATCCATCCAAGCTATACCTTTGCAAAAGGGACTTTTGTACCATTTTTTCTCATATACACGTTATAAAAACGCAGATATCCATTGGCACGTCGTGGTGTTCCGGCTGTGACGCGGATCGAGTGCGACGCGATGTCGTGGAATGCTGGTTCTGGCACGCCCTCTGGTGCCGATTCAGCAGACCTGACTGGCGAAGACCAAGAGCTGGAGGTTGCACCAGCTCGATTGAAGGATGCCACTTTGTAAGTGTATAGCGTGAACGGGTGTAAATGGGAATCTTAAAACATAACATTTTATAGATCGAGATTTACAGTATTTTTTCACCTGGCACAAACGCAGCAGACAACACGGACTAACTCACATCGTTTAAATAACGTTTCAAACGCGGAAAAAGTTTCGAGGACCAAAAGTAATAATTTTCAGGCTAGTGAAAAACGCTTCCGATTTTATTGCTTTTACAAAAAGTTGCCACTAACTTCTACCGTCAAGGAGGTGATTGATGACCCCTGAGAGGAAATTAATAGGAACACTTCATAAGAATTAAACAACCTTGATATTTTTTCTATGTTTTTCGTATAAATACACAAAAGTTTCTGCTTTGTCATTGGAGGTAATTTTTTGCTGGGCCACAACCATTGGAAGTCCGTTTTTCACAGAATATTTTACGTTATCATATTTCCTTCATGTCACACACTCTTCACCATCTCCTTTATCACTCTACGCTGCAAATTCTTGCCACAACATGGCAGTGGCGGCATTGCGCACAAACAAGACCCCAAAACAAGTGCTTGTTAAATTATTCAACTACTGATTCGTAAACCAAATATATTGCGACAAAAGCGCTAACCTGAGTAAAAAAGATCTGTAGTATTCTTTATCAATCGGGCCTTCAGAGTCTCAGCAGCGTGTGGCGGGTTCAGAACTTTTCTTCTATAAAGCTGATATCCTTTGATAATACCATTTGGATCGCGAGGGGATTGCCAAGAGATATCGAAAGAAACCTTCCAAATAAAAAAATGGCTGTGCAGTTGCTGGATTGGCAAAAACACCCTCTTCAAGATCGTTAACCGGATCTATCTTTCATGCTGACTGCTATACCTTGCTCAGAGGTTTTGAGATTCGTTTATTAGAACAACATACCATTGATCATAAAAGAACAGTATATATGTCACTTGCTACCGGTTCACTACGTTCTTTTTATTAAAAGTTTGTTGCCATGATCAGTCTAAAACTGACATAGCTTCAAAACGTTGCCGATCACCGATACGTTCAGTTATATTCCTGCCTGCACAGCTAACCATACCAACCATGAAAATGGTAAGAAGCTAACAAACCATTTCACAATTACCAACCATCCATAAATACCATTGCAGGTCGTCACCCATACTACAAGTAACTATATTGTCGGACTTAGTCAAGAGAGTATACATGCTGGTTTAACAAGAAAGTTATATCAAATGAACGTAGTTTCACGTGACATTATTTTTTGTTTACACAGTATCATCATTACACCCGTAAATTGAGCCATCAGAAGTGAATGGGATGAAACAGAGACGTGGCGGATGTGAAAATACCTTTCACTTGAAGTAAATGAAATGTGAGGTCATGCTCCAAACCCTCAATCAGATTGGTTTGCAATTTACTGCACAAACGGTTAGCTGTGGCACACGAGAAACGGAATTGATGAAAAGCCTACTAATAAAAATAACGGCCAACGCAGAAGCAGTAAGAATCATAATACAAGCATTTTTGTAAGCATTGAAACCATCACCGCACTGGTGATGGTTACAGTGATTGCAGAAAGTTTTAGGGAACGATCCATGCACCTGATCAGGATACGGCGCCACGACCGCTGGAGGAAGCTGATTTGCGGGAGCTGCCTCCATTGTTCTCTGCTGCGCTCTTTCGCTCATAACGCAGCCTTCTTTGGTGCATGCTTGCAACCAGAATATGTACTCTTCGAAAAACCTCAGTCCTCTCACGTCAAACGAAAAAATGTTGCCGAAGAAACTGTGTTCCTAAGAAGAGTCAACACAAACCGGGGCAGAATTAAAACTAAATCATTGCTATTCCGAATGAAGATCGATGCAAGTTTGTAGATATTTCTGTTCTTTGAACAAAAAAGTATTTGAAATCATGTATCTCCACAATTTCCATGCGTCATTGACAGCAGCAAAAATGAGTTTTACTCGTCCGTTATCGAGCAGTTGTGACTTAAATACTACATTAGGAAGTTGCCATCAAAGGGCAATTAAACTTCTTGTCATGGTCATGCGTTGCCCCAACTTCATCTGAAAAAAAGTCATATGATCTTCAGAAAGCCAAGTTATCGAAGGGAAACAGCTACCTTAATGGCTTGGAAATTCATTAGTCGAACGGTTTTAACAGGTTATTGCATACAGAGCTAAAAAACATAAACAGACTGTTTTATCTATGCGTGCATGCGACGCCTTTCCACGTTTGGATCCGTTTATGCAAGTACATAAGTTCAGTACGAACGCATCCATCTTTGTCTCAGGGTCTTGATCACCGCATTGTTTTTCATGAACTAACCTTCTGATCGGTAATGGAGGAATGGCGCACGTATAGAGTGTAGTTCACGATAACACCGTTGGGATTGGCCGGAGGATCCCATGCTGCTCTAATTGATGAAGAAGAAGTAGGCTGTAAAGCTGGGGGAGAAAGCCCAGACGGTGATGAAGGATCGGTAGTTTCAGATACCGGAGGATCGCTTTGAACATTTCCTTCTTTGTTGAATGCAGTGATGATGTATTCATATTCGGTACCAGCGTTCAAGCCGAAATCGTGGTATCTGCGAAAAAATAACAGTGAAGTCTGCAGAGCCTCGAACATACACCACGATTATTTCTTTATCGTTTTTCTTTTTCAAATGGTTTCAAGCTCACCTAGTAACTTCGCCATTGTTTACAGACACCAACCGGCCATTGCGCCTCACTTCGTAGCGGATGATTTCTCCGTTGGCATGCCTTGGCATTTGCCAAATCACCTGAAAATCAAGCAAAACATTTTGCAAAATTTCGCATCCAACGTCGCTATAATTTGCAGATGCTTCTGCAAGAAACAATCGTAGACTGGCACCTCTATTGAGTTTGGGCTTGTGACGTGGAGTTCCGGGGCATCCAAGTTGGTTGGCGGTGCTTCCCCTGTGCGGACTTCCACCTGTGCGCTCTTGCGGCAGCCGCTATTGGTGCAAGCTTCAAGAGACACCAGATAGTTTCTGAAAAAAAAGAAGCAATTTATTTAACCGATTGTACATGAATCTGGTGCGTTTTCGTTTTTCGCCAAATAATTTAAGCCATTACACTGTGGTGTGACTTATTGTGCTCGTAAAAAACTTACTGGTAGGGCATAAGCGATCCAATGACGGCAGTCATTTCCAGTCCCTCAAATCTTACAACTTGGTCGACTAGTAGTCGATATTGGGTAATTATCCCATTGGTAATGGTTGGTTCTTCCCAAGAGGCTCGTACTGCGGTTGAGTTCACTGAATCTAGATGGAAGAATTCAGAAAATTTTTTAGAAATCTTGTGAAACGGCAACACATATCTTTAAAACAATATAGGCAAAATCTATTGCAGTCTTCTTGGCTTTGCTTCGACGAAGAAATTTTACTTGTTGAAGCATGGTTGGAGTTATGGGGTGTCATGAGAGCCATGGCTCCAAACTTTAGCTTGACCCCCAAAAAAATTTTATTAGACGTCAGGTAAATTTCTATTTCACTCAGATGTTAGTAGCATAACTGCTTTCATCAGTGACGTAGTTGATCACCCCAGCGGCTTCCCCAAATGAAATGTCTGGCTCCTCCCTTGATTTGAAACATTATCTGGGCAAAGCATCTATGTGGCTGAAAATGTTTTACAAAAAAGTATGCAGTCAATAAAAAACAGCTTTGTTTTTAATATATTTTTTACACTAAAAAAATTTTTTAGCCTATTTGAAGTCATAAAGACAAGAAACTCTGTCACTCAATGTGAAATACCAGTTGCGTCCACGTATGTCCTTGTGGCGCATAGTCACGGGGGGGAGCAATCGGGAGCAGTGCCCCCAATTTTCGTGCCCCCCAAATATAGTTGTGCTCAGATAATTTTGTTTTATAAATGTAATAAGAACAAAAATCTTGCACTCCTGAAATGTATTTTGTCCCCCAAACCTGGCTACGGACCTGGTCATAAGACACTCACTTTCGTAATTGTGTGTTCGAAATTATTACGACATGGATATTTCCACGTAGCGTACCATATGGTACAAAATATACAGTTACTTAGGGCATTTTGAGGCAAACAGACGGTTTTTGTGAGCATGAAAACGAAGTGTATAAGCAGGCTTAATGTGGAAGATGATTTGATATGTGCAACTGGTTCAGCCTTCATATTGATTGTAGCGCACTTTGTGCTTTTGGTTGTTATCATTTTTGTTCTGTGTATGTGCAACAGTGGAGAAGTTGTACAATCGGTGGGCCAAGGATCCTCTGTTTGATTATTAATTGGAGCACACGCTTGAAAATGTTGAGGACCCCTGTGCTGAAGTAATCACAGGATAGTCACCAGTGGGAGGGGGCGTGGTTCCGGTACCCCTTACATTTTGTTTCCCCCAGCCTGATTGAAATGATGACCTTTTTTAGTTCTTCGCTCATAGTGGTCGCTCGTTTTCTGGGTTAGTCCCCTATTGCTAAGATTGTTTGTTAGCTCATTTTAAAGCGTAGCGAAAAGTAGATAAAAACTATTGGTTGGACATAGAATTCCGAGAAAGTTTGAGTTAGGACCCTGAGCAAAACATAAACAGGTGGAAGATTCTCATCTGCTCTGCCGAGCCGCAAAAAATTTAAAACTCGCGGACAGCGGGGTGACGGAAAATTTTCAAAAACTGATGTGTCAAAATTTCTCGAAGCTGGCGTACCGAACTTTACTGTGGCGTATTAAAATTTTGTTGAAGCATGAAGGACATTTTCCATTGCAGAAGTTGTTTGTTGAGTATATAAGTCAGTGCTCTGACCTGAAAAAATTCAGACTGCGTTTGGCAACCCATTAACGCAATATTATGAAAGTCCGGCTCGCAACGGTTGAAGACAAAGAAATAATGATGTTGAGCCTCTGCGCTTCAGGACGCATAGGCACCCCACCTGCAACGAAGCCAAGGTGGACTATTTTCAGCACCCCGAAAATCCAGAATGAATTATCAGTTAGAACCAGTGAGCAGCTAACGCGTACGCATGAGTCAAGTGATGGAAAATAGCATGGCAACTCTGAGTGGGGCTAATAGTTCAATGATGTTTTGTTTCTGAAGTGCTAGTGATGCGAGTTATATTTAACGATGATGCATGAAGTATTTCTTGAATTATGCATCCTGTAACATAACTCGCATCACTGGTAGCGAAGTAAGCGATTGTAGTAGAAACAATAGATTAGGCTTTGAGCAGTGCAACACCGCCGCTTGTTTCTGGTAGCATGAACCAACTGGTTGATATACATTTCCTGCTGGTAGGAATAACGTAGATGTGGTATGAAACGAGCGCCGCCCAAAAATTTATGGACGAAATCCTGGTTTCCCGCCTGTCAATCACATATTAGTTATCAAGTTAAAAAAAGTGGTAAACAAGTCTACGTTCTTTGATTCGAAACAGATCCCAGTAGGCAATCTGCTCAGTCGAAGAATATTGCGACTCAACTTGGTTTCGACACGACTACGGTTAATGACTCGGCTTGAACTGACGCGGACTCAAAAAGTTGGACAGATTTAATCGAGCCACTTTCTGACTTCTTTCAATGAACTATTCTGATTTGTCGCAAACTTATGAATAAAGGTGGCTTCACACAGAAACCGGTTACAGGTTACGAACCGGCTTATGGCCAACGGCAGTCTTTACACATGGGCCGTTGGCCGTATTCAGCTGAATTTTCTCGGTTTCGAACGGCTTACGGCTTACTTAAACCAGTTTAAGTAAGCCGGATTGCCGTGGTTGTCGGTGATGGTGTTCTTGCTGCAATGTGTGAAGATTGCCGTTGGCCATAAGCCGGTTCGTAAGGCGTAACCAGAATCTGTGTGAAGCCACCTTCAGTCTGGCACAAGGTAACGGCGTTCCGTCTCAGTTCGACAAACATGCGAAGTTTCCAAGTAGTTTCACCGTCTTTGCAGCAAAATATTTCATTAAAACTGTATCAGGTAGCACAGAAACAGAGGAAAACAAATGGAGTTTTCACAGCAAGATATTCACCGACTGAAGGAGATGCAACAAACAAAGGAGCCTCTTCATAGGTCCTTAAGCTTGCAGCGTCACTTGTAGCGCAACCTCCAGTGGTGCACGCCGACACGGTGTATGAATAAACGGTGTAAGGCTGAAATAAAAACACCTGGTGATAGACTACGTCAAACTGTAGTTTGCAAAACTTTACAGTTGCAAAGCGTTTTCGTGTGAGGTTCTTTTACCTAAACTATTTCACAAAAAATCTGTCAAAGCAAATGGAACATTCTGTTGCCGAAGAAGATTTAACAGTGATGTTCGTACCGGAGTTATGTTTAAGAAGAGCATTTGCTACTTCGTCAGAGTTAAAGGCTGATCTCTAAATTAATGTCTTCGTAGAGAACAGACGCCCTGCCGGTACGCTCTCGGATCCTTCCTTGCACTGCTTCACGTATTTCACCACAGCGACACATAGTTGTTGGCCCTCTCATTGCGAAAGTTTGTTTTATTCTGAACCTTGTAGAGAAAATGATACCGTACTTGCAAGTTTGTATCTCTGAAGCGGAACTGAGTTGCAGGGAAGCTCAATGGAGTTGAATCATTTCGCTGAATGCGGAAAGTTTGCAATTCGCCATTGAGTTGTTCGGGCAATTCCCACGACACTACGAGTGATGTGGGATTTTTGTCTGCTGGATGCAAAATTGCCGGAGCCGCTACGCCCTCCGGAGGAGCCTGGTGAGTTTCGGTTGGAACCCAGTCGCTATATGTATGCCTGGAAAACAGACTGAATTTTCTATCTGAAACATATGGCAAGCATTATGAATCGCGAAAAAAGTGCCGTTTCGCTGTCCTGATTAACTTTACCACCATCGTGTAGGCAAACGCTCCGCTTCAATAAGAAATCTCATTTTCAGATTTCGTTCATAACAACACACTGCATGACGCAACAACTTTCTGTGAACAAACTAAGTAAACAAACACCTTGGCTTTTCCAGCTCCGTTCGGACAAATAGGCTAAAAATATTAAGACAAAAGACTTACCCAGCGTTTGTGCTCGTTCTTATCCTGTACTCGTAAGCAGTGAAAGGCTCAACGTTCGAATCGCTGTAATTGTAGACGTTGTTTTTAGGATAGTTGACGACAAAGATGACTTCACCAACGTCGCCATTCGCTTGACCGGAAGTCTGCCTACGTGTTCTACTCAGAAAAGTTTCGTTAAAGTAGAGTAGAGGATTGATGACGACCATTTCCGGATTCCAACTGGATTCGATGTTCTCACCCAACCAGACGTCATCGGGTAAGTCGCGGTACTTGATCGACCTCTCATTCCGGTTGGGTGGCTGCTGTTATGAATTGAAAATTTTGTTTTCTGCGTATCTGTAACACTTTTGTCGGTTTGATTAAATTTATGAAGCAATCAACTGAACTTTAGTGTTTCAAGTTAAGCATTTGCTGCAGTGCAGCAATCGTTTGTTAATGCATAGGCGTAGCCAGGGAGGGGCCTAGGGGCAATGGACTCCCCAAATGTTCGGAACATGTAGTTATTTTGTGGTTTAAGAGGCGGTATCCGAGACAAAATAGTATTATTTGCCTAAAATCAAGCATTCCCCCCAATTTTTTTGGCCCCGCCCAAATTTTTGGCCTGGCTACGCTACTGTGTTAGTGTGCAGACGTCCAAGCATAAACGCATCAACGTGTGATCCTACTTAAGCAGAACGGCATTAAGATATTGATTGTAAATATAAAAATCGCGAAATAAAAATTGCAAACTCAAAACCTATATACCTGATTGTATGCGCTGCGGCGGACAGTCATCCTTCGCATTACTTGGTAGCTTGTTATTCGACCGTTGGGTCTCGTAGGCTTAAACCACGACACCAAAATTGAGGAAGCGTTTGAGAAACGAACGACCGGCGGCGACTGTATCTCCGGCGCCGTTTCAGCAGTTTGAAACCTCATTTTTCTTGAGCGTGTACAGAGATCTTGCCCCGTGCAAGCCTCTAGCATCAGAGTATAGTTCGTGTATGGCGTTAGTCTTCGGAATAAAAACTGTCGATCTTGTCCAGTGTACACAGGGGTTCCTTCGAAACCGGCTTCGTACAAATTGTAACGAGCAATCTGGAAACCGATGGAAAAATATTACTTGGTAATTATTTTCGGATGAATCAAGCAAAAATTTGCTTCTAAAGTAAATTCTCGCAATTGCGACTGCGTGCATTAGTTTTGGCACTCAATCGCCTTCTGTTGCCGGTAGTTTACGCGCTATCATGTATTCAAAATTTTTCTTTCGTATTGCAATCAATATCTACAAGCTTTTGACCCATATATCGCTCGCGCTACGCCTTTCTGATGGCTCTTTTACGGTCATATTTCCGTGAAGAATGAGTGTGAAGCGATTCATTATTCTAGGTTACAAAAAAGCCACTTTTAAAGTCCTTGGGATCTTTATGGCAATTAAATAGACCATGTTCTGTTTTTTGAGCCATATTGAAAAGGTCTGTTTTTGTGTATTTCCCAACCAGTTTCTTTCTAATGAAAATAATGTCAACCGCAAGTGAGTTAATGTGAGCTACTTACTTTTAGTGGATTAATACATGGTCTGCTAACTATTTGTGGTTTCATTAATTGTTTGGGGGATTTTTAAGGAAAGATTTTTGTGATAAATTTACTTTTCATCTGTGGATTAATTTTAGGTTAAGATCAAACGGCGACGAAAAAGTACTGTTTAGCCCGGAGCGCAAAATTAAGAAAATTGAACGTACCCCACCTCATGTCAACATGCCCTGCCAGTGGCATTGAGAACCGCTGATCTATAATTCAGTATAAAAAGTCAAAAACTTATAAATTCATTCAAGCTGCTCAAGTGTTAGTTTCACCTACACGCTTGGTACACCATTTCGCTACAACTGACCGTAGTGAATGATCTTGTACGCCAGTATGTATACCTCATCCCCGGTTTTCGCCAACCTCAAACATTCTCATCGACTTTCTGAAAGGGTACGGCTTTGGGGAGGCCACGTTACGTTACGCAGTGAAAAGGTTACTTTTTGTTTGTTTGATACTCTGTAATTCTGCGACACCTTGTGTATATTTGAGAGGTGGGACTGATCGGCGTCAATAGTAAATTTGATCACGAAGGAAAGAAATATTACGCGATGCACACAAAGAAATTGTCTTTCCTTCTTTGTCTTCGAACGTTTTTCTAGCGTAGCAGGCACGCACCACCGTGTTCATCTATACCAGCGGTGGGAAACCTATTTACTATCACGGGCCGCATGAACTGTGCTGGCGGGCCGCAAAATCAACTGATTTTATCCTAAACTTCTACCTTTATCTAACTATGAGGAAGAGTGACCTCTCTTGACTTACTATTTAATTATCTGCTTATCACAGATCTTTGTTTTGACATGATGTTGTACACTAACTTGGGTAACGAAAATTCTGTTGTGGGCCATAGCAAACGTTCACGCGGGCCGCAGGTTCCCCACCCCTGATTTATACGTAGGCGCATGAGAGCTAAGCAAGCTTATTTTTTCAATGGAGTACTGATGTGATAATGTTGAAAAGGTTCCTGTTGGGCTTCTACTTGGTTTGAATCATCAAAACAGCTCAGGTTCTCAAGTGTTTTTGCGCAAAACTTCACAACCCACCGTTAGTTACATAAAACATCAAACTTTGATTTTTGCTTAAATCCGAAAAAAAAACTCGACTTAAACCAGACGCTGCTTTAAAAACACCCACGAACCTTTCCGTTGGGAATTGCTGGCTCTGCCCAAGTAAAATGCAAGGATCTTCCGTCGGGTAAAATGTCCACAGTCATATTGGCTACCTCACTCGGTGGAGCTGATAAAGTGGTAACTTCTGACCAGTCGCTCTTGCCTTCCAAGGCCGCTTGATTAACTGCCACAACTCGCACCCGGTACGCAGTGTAGGCGTGCAATCCACTGAACGTGGCTTGGGTTATCGATGCAGGTGCAGTCAGGGCAGTTATAACAGCCGGAATGACGGTGGGGTCAATCACTACTTTTTGATATTCCAGTCTGCATAAAAAATGATACTTTTACGTTGATTCAGTTTTGTTGCAAAAACCGCCATAACAATCTGTTTGCATATTCCATAATATATCATACGAAAGGAAATGCTAATTTTGAAAACGCGATCCTAACATAAAGCAAAACTCGTACAATGTACATCTACACTATAGAACCATAGCTTTGGCGTAATCCTGATCGTCTGTTCCACGAAAGCGCCATTACGTACATAACTATTCGCTCAGTCACTGCAACAAGATGAAGTAAAACCTTTCGTAATACATATTCCATAACGTAACAAATCTTTCACTTAAAGAGGTCCAGGGCTTTTTTAACAAACCTATAGCTTGTTAAAATTCCGTTAGGCTCCTGAGGTGGCTTCCAATTGGCAGTCACGGCAAATGCTGACACTGCCTTCAAGCTTGGCTTCTCTATTCCGACGGGAACGTCTTGATGGGTGGTTATATTACTCCAACCACTGGATGTTTCACCTTTGGCGTTGCTTACTTTTACCTATTGGAAAAACTGAAGTGAGCACACATGAAAACATAACGCTTTAACAGTTGAAATGACGGGATAGAGGACAGTCTCTCACTTCGACACCATGTACTTCGATGATAGCCTACAAGCAGTTTGAATCACTTAGCAGATTTGCAAATCTCCAGCGTCCTGGTTGTTACCTGGTACTGATATTTTGTGTATGGTCGCAGCTGGCTGCTTGAATCGATGTAGAAGCGATCGTTCGGGGTTTCTGACACAAACACAAGTTCTTCGAACCCGGGTGCATAGCCTGGCTCCACTTCAAGGCGGCGCAACACACGATAGCCTGTAATAATGCCGTTTGGAGACTCGGGAGCGTTCCAAGTTATTTTTACAGATCTCGAATTCAGAGCTTTCAACTTCGGAGCTGCCTGCCCACTTGGTGGCGCTATCGGGGTAGTACCAGAGCTCGCCGAACCGACATTGCAATTGATCGTTTCGTTTCGCTGATCGTCAGTAGAGTTCACCGACGAACTATTAATACATGTCCGGATACGAATAACGTAGGTCGTGGATGGTGTCAAACCTTCAATCACGTGCTGACGTCGCTGCCCTACAGGGATAAGGGTAATCACATCATGTACGTCTCCTGATGATGGACGTTCTAGAAATAAATTAATAAAATTATGAGCAAGCTTCAAAGTATATTCCAGAAAGCACTTGTTAAATTTTTATTAACGTCATTCAAAGCGATTACGTTTCATCCGTATTTGTGCCAAGCGATGATTGGAGGCGTGGCCAGGGCCTTGAAGACTGATCCAACTGTCTTTGAGATGTGGCCAAGATCACAATTCTTCTTAACTCTCTGATAGCACTTACGTGGGCTATGAGGTGTCTTGTGACAGGTCTTGCTGCTGAACTACAGATGCATCCTTACGCTACAGATGTGATAGTTGTGGCAAAGACAGAGCATAAGTCCTTGCGTTGTTCTATTTTTATTACATCGATACATTGAAGAAGCACAAATTACAAAGAAATCAACGCGTAAATTGCAGTAAAAGTCGCCCTTTTTAACCACTCTGTAGGTTAAAACAACTAAATAAGGAATGCCTGTGTTTCAAATGTCATTTTTTTGTTTAACCTTAACTCTTTTAAGGAGCAGTTGAAAAATTTCTACGCGTAACACAGCATTCAAAGTGTCTCACCGGTCGATACGTCTCTTTTTCGTCGAGTAGGAGTTGAAAATGTAGTAGTTGAGTGGAGCTGGGCGTCACTGCGACGTGTACGTTGCAATACAACTTCGTAAAAATATTTATCTTCATCTGAGATCGTTCCGTCGCTGGATGTTAAGTTCCACTGCGTTAAAATGCTCGTCGGACTGGTGACGTCAACTCTCACTTCAGACGTCACAGACGGAACGACGTCCGGCAGCTTCACTCGATGAACCTGACTTGCTCCGTAACCAGCGCCGTTATAAGCGAACTGCTGGTATGCGAGAGTGGCTCCAGGTGCGTTGGCGGTGTCCGTGTACATGAGCGTGTCAGGGCCGCCGGCATGGATAAGCTGCCACCGATCCTAAAAAAGTTTAACTCTTGAAATCCATTGCCGAATGTTGCACGCTGCAAGATTTGTTAAAATTGCTTCGCATTACTTTGTCAAGACTGGTATGACGACGACACGACGGGCAAATGACCACAGACGACCATTGGAAAATATACCACCAAATGTTTGTTTCCTGCACAAGATCGTCTCTACAAGGGTTTCAAACGTGCTAAAATAAATCTGTCTATTTGCACGAAAGAAGGCATAGCCAAAGATTGACAAACATTTCTATCTTTTTGGATATTTTTAGCTAATTCGTTCAATCCGTTGAAACCGCCGCTCATGTCTCATGATATTCTGCATACAGCGGCTAAAATCGTAGATCTATTACGACCTGCGTATCGCGCTCAGCGTGCCGCCTTACACATTGGATACCTAAAGTAAAACTTAAATACTTTCAACTTTGGTCTGTGATATTTTTGCGTATATTTGTAATGCATGAAAACGAAATATCCGGTACACCCACCTCATAAGCTGGAGCTCCAAAACCACTGACTTGATCATATTTTCGCACCAGTCTATGCAAACAAAACACGTAATTAGTTTTTAGGAATTGTTAAGAACTTGGACGATATGGTAACAGAGATTGTGACGCGTGCGCCTGAGTTCGCTATACATGTCGACAACCAGTACAAAGCGGGGTGCATTTCAACATGTTCACATCAAAATCCAACATAAAATATAAATCCGATAAACGGCTTTCACGCTCAGAAAGTTGTATCACAACAGCAACACGATAGTTTTCACTGTAAAAACGAAGCTGAAACACTATTTGCGTTATGTGCGACTTTTGCGATGCTGGCGATTCTCAATAAGGGAAATTCGCTTATCGTGTTTTCTCTTCACATTTGGTGTACTGTTGGTAAACCAAATTGTTTACAGTACCCAATAGGTCAAATACTTCTAGGTAAGCCCATTAGTCGCGTCAACCCGTGGGACGGTGGCCTGGTGGAAAAATTCACGGCAGAAACAGTATTGGAAGATTCAAAATGTGCCACACCAACCTGTACTCGTTTATGACACCATTCGGAGACAATGGTTCTTCCCAATATATTTCAACGGTTGTTGCATCAATTACGAGTGCTGTTGGATTGCTCCACACACCTGAAGGAGGTGCTTCATCGGTTCGAGCCGATACCTTTTCAAAATGGCAGTTAACACCGCATTGTCAGAAAGTTAAACACAATAAAGTGCGTTCATTCAACACGTTCGTCAAAAATGGAAGCACTACACAAAATTTGATGGCTTGCCTCGCACTTACCAACAAGTAAGAAATTATTCCGGTTGGAAGTTATTGAGCCGCTTGATTGGTTAACGAATAAGTAGGACAAATATTGTGTTTTTTTTTTTTTTGAAGCGGCTTAACGTATGTGGTACGTATCAACAAGAACTAAAAACGTAAGAAGTTCCAAAAAACTAATGTTCAAAAACATAGGTCGACACACGAAATCGATACGAGATGTTCATTAGCACGAGTCAGCTGACATCACATAAGGGTAAGCTCGGTTATTTGCACAATTCGTCAACACACCTCATCACTGTCAGTGCAGCCAACCGATGTGCAAGCCGTTACTGTGTATGAATATGAAGTATAAGGTCTCAGGTTTCTGTGTTCGAATTTCAGATCATCTAGGTCATTAATAACTTGATGTAAAACAAATACTGTGCCAGCCTCGCTCTCATTCAGCATATACCTGAATCAGAAAAAAGTAACAGTTACTGCTGACTCTAAGAACTGGAAGGCACATTATAGAAGCCAATTTTTCAAACATAAACACGGTCAGCAACAGCTGTCCTTGGGTCGAAAGTAAATGTTTGTCTTTCACTGGTTGTTAGCAGCTTACAGAAATGTACCTTACCCATTACGTTTGCTGCAAACAACATATATTGATGGAAAATGTTAACGAGAGTACTAACTTTTCATTTCCTCAGCAACTTTCACTTTACTTGTGTTCACTTTGGTCACACACAGCTGAAGGAATATTTCAAGGTGGGTGTTTATCATAAGTTGGGCTGAACTCCAAATTATGTGTAACTGTGCAATTGCAAGTACTGCTTACTTATGAATAAATCCGTTGGATCGCGCGGGCGGAAGCCACGAAATGGCAATCGATTTGGAGCCAGTAACCAGCAACCTTGGAGGAGCAATGTACTCTGGAATACCCTGGATGCTTGTAGCTCGAACAGGCATGCTGCTCGTGCATCCGGCTACTGTGCATACCTAGAAGGAGCAACGGAATGTAAGGAACACAGGCGGTGAGGCTATTGTGTATTGCTTTTGCTTGCAGTTTAGTTGTTTTAATGCCCTGAGCAGAAGCGAAAAGTTTTACCTTCAAGACATATTCATATTCCTTGTAAGACAATATTTCGGATGAATCGGTGTGACGCAATGCGTTTCCGCTCCAAATTTCCAGTCCATCTCGCATTAGTGCGTAATTAGTGATAATGCCTGAAAACCAGTCGTTCGCCTCAGAAATAATTTTGAGAACAAAAAGAAAAACAAAAAGCCGTTCAAACAACCGCAGTCCCGCCCAAGTGCAGAAATGCTTCTGAATGTAGCGTTTGCGCATTACTCAAAACCACATTTTAAAATGCTTTCTACTATATATTTACCACTGGCATTTTAATTAGCACATTTGCATTTGTGTTCAAATTCAAACTGATTGAGCAACTCACCGTTTGGTTTCTCCGGTGCTTCCCATGTGAGTACGATGATGTCTCGATCGGATGACACCCATGTAGGAGTTTTTACATGACTCGGGGGTGCCTGAGGCGTTGTTACATCAGATGAGCCACTCTGTCCTCTACCTGATCTATTCTCAACCAGAATTTTGTACTGGTACTTCGTAAACGCTTCCAAATTTGTGTCTGCAATTTACAGCGTACGTAAGGTTCACATAGACCTCATCGAGGAGAATTTTTTTCGTGAAGTAGGAGATTCATCCCAAAGCTTTTCGTCTGACACTCTTCAGGGGATATCGTCAGAATGAAGTGGAGATACTACCGAACTGGTT
>JGI24159J19872_10000556_pt1 | contig 34335 bp, 18 predicted proteins | sample Ectturendosymbi4_FD_19872 | JGI IMG/M metagenome (IMG submission 19872) | reverse complement strand
TGGTCTTGAGAAGAATGTAGGAAAGGCTTTAATTTCTGTTGAAGATCTAAGGCAATCGTAGAACCAAAGTCGCCACCGCAAAAGACAGATGACTGAAAAGGCACTACACATAATAGGGTCAAACTTTCACGCTTTTAGAACAAGCGACCAAATAGGTCACACCTGCGTGGGGCCCCAAAAACTAAGATGGCCTAGGGCCCCGCGTTCCCTAAATCCGTCCCTGCCTGTGCTTGTAACCTTGTTTTTTTCCCACCTGTTTCAGCTATCGACGATGTTCTCCTTTGATGATGGTTTAAGCAGGTTTTTAATGTGTTTTCGGGACCCGATTCGGGTCCCTACAATTAAAAATCGGGTCCCTAGATTCAGAGAAAATTACTAAGGGAAATATCTGGCGCTCAAATCACCTCTAATTATATGAGATTTAGTCGGAATTTTTTCGGGTCACTTCAGGTCCATATCGGGTACCTAACATTTTCCTTAAAAAAATTGGTTTAAGTGTCTGGTGCGTGTTGTGCTCCCAGGCTGTTTAAAATGATCTGCTTGGTCCTGTCTTACCTTTTTTCACTTCTGCTCGAGCAGAGGGTCCACGCGCAAAATTAAAATTGGGTCCAAATTCCTGCATACAAAGTTTGAATACTCAAAAAATTCTGGCAAGCTGTCACTTTCTTGGTAATTTCCTTTTTCTGTCTTTAGACTGCGTATCTTATGCAACAAATGCATCTTTTGCTGTAGGCCTATAGCATCTCTGTGGGAAGGGCTGGCTGTCATCCATCAACTGTAAACGTCCGTGTAACAGACCAGGCCGTCGCCACGTTAGCTTATACCCCAAATAGACGTTCAAACTACATAATTGTTTCACGACAGTATGTACTGTAATTATCATAAGTGTTGAAAGTTGGTATGCTTCAAAATGCTCTGATTTGTTTCTCTAGACCTCCAAGCCCCATTTGAAAACCTCCTGTAGAGACCTTAGCACTTATTTGCAGTGGACGTAGGAATACACGAAATACAATGAAACGAAAATGCAGCTGAGAAATTTCAAAACATTCTGGATATTTGCCCGCAACTAAACCTGCTTACAACTGCGTACCTGCATATTCTGCAAACGTTCTTGCTCGCGGTAACGCTTCACTTACAAATATACATCTGTGACGGTCGCGGTGACGTCACATAATCACTGAAACATATATCAAATCACCACAAACAGAAAGCATTTTCAAGACCGTCCTATATAAACGCAAGGTGAATACGACCTAGGTCATATGCGTGATGGCGATATCACTATTCACTGAGACATACGCAATCACCACAAAACAGGATGCACGTTCAAGACCTCTCGAGCAAGGCAAACAAGTAGTAACAGAGTGATCTCGGCGGGTGAGCTCTATTGCTACTTGAAACCGTGGTGAGTGGTGACTGAACCTGTTCTCTGATTCATTTCGAACTTGGCCACGCGCATTCTGACAGCAACATATATTATACACAAAGATGTATGGCAGACAGCAGATACATCTCGTGAAGATGCAATCCTGCCTTTTTTGGCAGGAAAGGTACAATTTCTGGAACAGCAGGAGGTTCTCTCAATGCATGCAGCCGCTTCGTTCAATGAAGGGAATGATTTTATGCCATCCTGGGTCGCTACATTTCTTATATCAACAAAAGCTTGAGTGCTTCTCAACAGTCATGGATCAAAGTTTACTACAAGCCAAATCGATACCATTACATTAAATCGGGGAGTTGCAGACTTGTGAATAAGCTCCACAATTACTAGGGCCATTACACCAGGGTTATGGAGTCGATACCAAATATCTTCGGATCCAAATCAATTCCCCTTGTATTGTTGCCTCGACACCGTCTCCAAATTCGACGCCTCTATACGTTTTTTACCATCCTAACAACGATTATATGTATGTATGTACCGCAGCGGTTTATTGTTGTTAAAAAAGTTTCCACAAACATCGAGTACTGTAAGCAGAGTAACACACTAACACCAATGACCAACCACATAAATTTGTATACAGGTATAAAATAGAATTTGCATAAAAGTCGTCATCGTTTAATTTGCCATTTCGCTCAATTCGTTACTTTTTCGTCGGTCCCGGCAGAATCCCTATTTTTTGTGCACATTTCTGCTCGTCTAATTCGCTATTGTCTATTTCGTCAATTTGCTCAATTCGTAACCTCTATCTACTCCTTAGAAACGTTTTGTTCAGCTAATACGTCATTTGCAGTTTCGCTTTCGATGTCTAAGCAGCTAGTACGTGTGGGGATTCAAAAAAATTAAGGATATTTTTTTGAAAATTGTTGCACCTCGCAATTTGTTTATCGAATTTATACACGAGGTGCGAAGCGCGACGCGACTCCACATTGAGAGAACGCGGAATATCTTTACAGTTTATCAAAGATTTGAAAGTGTTAGATTAAATGGAGGAGTCTAGATAGAGTAGAGGAATTAATTGTTTTATTAAACCATAACGTCATAAACTTGTATTTTACTGCAAAGAAGAGCACTATGTATTCGAGTTGCTATGATAAAATATACAAGCTTCTATGATAGAGTTTTCACCGTGTTTGCATAATTCGTCACTTCCCCTAAATCGTCACTTTTTTCTAATCCTCTTGAGGTGAAAAATTAGGCAAGTTCTACTTATTACATGTTCAAAAATAGTGCTGTACTCTTTTGCCATAATAAACCTATAGCTGTACGTGGGTAATCAACACGGCGATTGATTTTCAAAAGTGAAAATCGAAAGCCTGTTTTTCCTTTCCACCGTTATGAAGTATGCTTTTCGTTATTTGCCACACAATTCTAAGCGATAAAATCATCAAAATGCGTTAAAAAACTGCTAATTCCAAAGCATGCTAACAAAGAAACAACTTTATTTCTTCCTAATCAACTCAGTTTTTCCTCTTCTTTACCTTGCCCATTCCGTTTCTATCTTGCGTACTAACACCAAACAACAGGGGAATCGCACGGCATGCTTCACCTCACGCATGACCAGTCACGCATGTGGTTTCCGATTTCCACACTGTTCATTTAGGGTTATTTGTGCGCAAGGTCAAAACTTCAATGAGCAAGTGAACTGCGCTAAGCGTAAATAAGATATAGGAAAAAATTAAAGAANCTTTTTTGTTAACATGCATGAATTAGGATTAACCCGTTTGCTGAAATATGTTGGTGATTTTATCTCTTGAAATTACTTTGCAAGTAACCAAGTTTTGTGAAGTTTCTTTGTAGTCGAACTTATCGTCTATGACACGAAGTGTAAACATGTGTATTAATCAAGTATGACATAAGTTGGAGTATTAGTACCATAGCAAAATGGTTAATTGCATATCTCTTAAAAGGCATATAATGTTTCATTGCATACAAATTTTAAATCCCGAATCAATTCTTATCTAACATTAATCGCACACCGCTTAATAGCTTAAATCGGATATCGCATAAGATTTTTTGTTACTGGTGTTACCTCCGTTTGCTTAATTGCATGTTATCTTGCGTAAAATATCCACAAAACAAAGGAAGCGAATCGCCTGACAATCTGAACCAGTGTCGAAAAAAGAAAAAATTTGTAGGCAAGACGCGGTAACTTTAATCCCCTGTCAAGTTCGTTGGCTGGGGAGAAAAAAAGAACACTAAAACGTCACTGCTAATGAAATTTTAACCGCAAACGCAGTTAAGAGTAGGGGAAACGAAGTTACCGTTTGATATAAGATCATTTAAGATTTACGCGAGGGAAAGACTTTCAACAGTTCCGATCGGCGGGGCGTTTGCTGTTTGCTACTTGAAACGTAGTTTCCGAACTCCGCACCTCGCCTGGCTCTCCAAACTAGACCCGTCGATAACAAACAACCTGCTTGCATCGAGTAGGGCTCTGTTTGTTGCTAAGAATACATGCGGTCACACTGTGAACGCGAACTTTCGAACGCCGTGGCCTCGGGTAGGGCACACAACAAATAAACTAGCAGTAACTGCTCCCTCCACCAGCAGGCTGTCACTCACGAGGTCGACCACTCTGGGCATGAGTCATACATGAGTCATATAGCAGATACGTACGACGAAACAACGAACAATAATTTTCTAATTAATCGGCCAATTAATGTCAATCTACAGCAACTGCCACGCGGCAGTAGCGACTAACGGCGAAAGTCACAGAATAACAATGCAATCTCCTTCAAAACGTCCAGCAAACTTGTAAAACGAAACGATTTGTCATTAATTGATGCAGTTTGTGTTATCACGCATGTAGAAAGCAAGTCGTCGCAGAAAATCGTTACAGCTAAATTTAACGCAACGCAATTACAAGTTTGGGGATATGAAAAAGGAAGGAAGTGTCTCAGGAGTTCATCGCAACAATACCAATCCACCGAGGAAACCCGCCAAACGAAGCTAGAGTGTTATTTCAGCCAATCATAATGCGCTTTGCGGCCGAGATCGATACACAGTCCCAACCACAGCGTCTGTTCGCAATCAACCATTTTCTGGAGCAAATCGCTTTCAACTCGTATATCGGATAACGGCATAAAACATGCTTGGCAAATTCGATACGCGATTAACCGATTTCATTTGTATTTCAAACTTGCGAAGCATTCTAAAATCATTTGGAGTCGAAGTCAGGACAGTTTCACATACTACAGTACAACTCCGATTCCACTGACCCAAAATTCCTTTGACTCTGACTCCACAACGCTGCATCACGTAACTGCGTATTTAAACCTGACTCATAAACACGGTTGGCAGGTCCAGATGTACCAAAAAAGCCAAATCTTTTATCAAAATATGCCAAACAGTTTCAAAACATACCAAATAATTAAACCGAAACAGGCCAATGGCTGCAGATTTTGAATTACTTGAATGATCAACGGCAAAAATGCAATGTTTCTAAGGAACTAAGCCTTGAGCTATTCCATGTAAATTAACAATTGTTATTCTTCAAAACTGCCATATTCTCGTATGGAAAATGCTGAAATATCTACATAAAACAATAAAATGCAAGTTATGAAAATACAAAAAATGCACCACACCATAGCTTTTAATTGCTTTGAATCCGGTATACAAACGTCTGGTAGGCTATGTTAGATATGTCACAATTCCACAAAATATCTATCATAAAATGCAGTTACAGAGAGTCCACACAACATATTTGGCTTTGTTAGTTCAGACGGTACAAACACGCCAAATCGTTAGTCAAAATATGCCAAATAACGTCCATAAATGCTAAACAGGTTGAAAAAAATTGAAAGAGTTCAAGCTCAAAGCAGACAAACCTTTAAAAAATGCTAAAAACATTTTTACCACAACTCTATTCCGAAAGGGCAAAAACATGCTAAACTATCAGGTACATGACAAACAGCATTTTCGTACGCCAAACTACCTTAAATAAGGTCAAATTTATGGAATTTGGCAATAAAAACGCCAACCTGACAACGCTGTTCACCAATACCCTGAGCTGCTTATCTCTTAACGATAACTTTAAAGCACCCTGAGCTGATTTACGCTATGCAAATGTTCTATCAGCGTGTGCACTTGTTCGTGTAGCCGCAATTGATGTTGCCATCCCGTCCGCCACTCCTAACATTCATGCAGGTCGGCTCGACCTCACAGCAGCAGTGTTTGCTTAGTTTATTATGCAAATCCTTTGGCTATCGAAATTGCTTTGAGCGGTTTGACCACAGTAGAGCGTTTTATGCGTTTCTGCATTGTGTCTAGTCTAGATGTTCAGAAACACGTCGATAACTTTGTGAAGACAACTCTAAGTTATTAGCTCTTGCTTTGCGCTCTTTCTCTGACAACTTACTTTGTTAAGATTGATACAGGTCTGAGGCTGCAAGTGTTCTCCGCTGAACCGGATTCTGTTGATGCTGGAAAAACGATGAAATATTGGAAGAATTTGTTAGAAAGCTATTTAGGCAGAATCGTAAACATCACGGGTGCGGAAAAGCTGGACTTTCTCATCAATCTGCTTCGCTTGTCTGCGCATGTATACGCACTGTATATTCGAGGTTCGTCTCCTACGATGAAGCGATTACTTACTTGGAAAATATCAACGTCACACTTGTCAATTAAGTGCACGCTAGACACCGGCTAAATGCGTGCCAACAAAAATCTGGTAAAATGATTGAAGAGTTTCCCCAATGCTTGAAACTCTCAGTGATAACCGCATTTTCGTTAGTGTAACTGCTGCTCTGAAAAGGGACGCCATACTTCGCAATTCTTTCATTGCTGGGCTGTGATGTCCTTACATTCCACTCAACATTTGACGAAGCTCGTACTCCCGACCTGACGGGATAGGATACAAGGACGTTGTGCGGAATATTGCACGGCGTCCTTGTATCAGCGTCCGGTCAAGCCCACAGCTGTGTGCAGCAATACTGAAGAAGAAAGTGCCCTGTCTGAATCTCATACTTTGCAAAGTAAGCGTTTATCTTGCGGTAATAAGCAACATTATCGGCTCCAATATCCTTCTCGAGATTTGTAATTCAAGTGCAGGTATAATAGACATTACGCCAGTGCTTGTTCATTTAAAAGGCAAAGGCGAAAGGTCGTTCAACTGGTACATTTGATTGCCAAATAGGCCACCCAGTGGCGACTTCGGCACTCGGGTTCAGGAGTCTTCGAATACGATTTATATTGTAGAACTCGAGCTTGTTTGTTTTGTATATTTGTACCACCAACCACTTTACTAAATGAAGTGGTTAAATCGGGCTCTTTTCATTGGGCCTTGTCACCAGTGGTGGTCTTAAAAATTTCGGAGCTCCTGTGCAGAATACTTAGGGCGTCTGCGCTTGTGTAAAAGAAAGATCGGAATAAAGGTCGTTTTCAAAAAATTGGTCTTGTGTTTATAGTAACACTGATGTCTGATGCTGAGTTTTACACCAACTCATATACCTTCTTTGGTAATACATTATCATTCCCAGATATGCACCATAATCGACTACACACATAACAATTGCACACAACGCAAAGCAAAACATAACACCCCACTGTTTCTTAACTTAGCTGGACAGAAAATACCTCATAATCTTCAGCTTCATTCGTTCGCCTTGCACAAAAATAGTGAACCAATCCACACGTCTACCAATCACTGTACTCTACAACTGTCTATTTTGCATCAACAGCTTTTGAAGTATACAGCAGAACATGCAAGTATACACAGTTACACATACACATTGATTTTTACATTATAATTCTCTCCAACAAAACCAGTTTCTCACACAACTGTTTGAACAATGGAGTTACCTTAGGGCCAAGTTAGCTTTGTAAGTATTTGCTCACCTTGGATGATTGTCAATATATGCAGATAAACATGCCCTTGTGGTACAGCAAATCAATTGAAAAAGAATTAATCCAGCTATGTCCAACCGCGGGCCGCATGCGGCCCAGTCGAAGGTTTTGTGCGGCCCAGGTTAGGTGTTCGCTTCGGTAAAGTATCCTACATACTGACAAAGTGTGCTTATTTTGATACTCTTGAATTTGACATTTTAACGTAGGTGGTCCTCAATGCCACTTTATCACATCTGTTACCACTGCAGTTAAGATTCGAACGCTTTCAGTACATTAGTTTGAGCTAAATTTTGTGTGCTAAGTTCAAAGTAAGCCATTCAATGTGCGGCCGCGGTGAAGACAATGATAAAATTTTTGGCTCAGTAAGCCATTTGGGTTGGATATAACTGAACTAATCAAACATAAATTTTTATGATGAAATTGGAATGAATGAAATATGCAGCATTGACTCACCAGGTTTAATCAGATTTCAAAGATGGCTTGACCACTTAAGGCAGTAAAACTTAAGCAAGTTCACATCACAGAAAATAAAAATNTTTGCAATGTGCTGAAAAACAGACTCATGCTCATGACATTCTCTACACTGCATAGTATTTTGCTTAAGGATATCTAAGCTAGGTAACTAGTAAATTTATAAGCAAGAATGGTAGCCTATAGCTGCTAAATCTTCCAAATATTCGCAAAATGATTCAAAAAGCTAAGGGGAGAATGTTCTTAAACTGAAACTTCTTAAATTTTGATTGGGGGCCCTATATCTTTTTATTGGAGAATACTGGGCCCCTTATCCATGACCAAAGAATAAAAGGCCTGCAATTTTTCCATTAGGGTCTCTTAATGCTGTATCTTGGATGGGGGCCTCTTACATTTTGACTGGGGGCCCCTTGTCCGTTGATCATAGGCTATTTATGTTTTATCATTTTATTGTGGCTTCTTATCGTCAGGTTGAAAATCCAAATGTGTACTTAAAACATATCAGTGATCACAATCTCACATAAGAAACCAATCTAATTTTTCTACTAATAAATATGTAATCATCATAACAAAAATACAATCACAAACAACAGCTCATAAACCTCTGAAATTGCGTAGATCGAGAAAGAGATCACCTCAAAACGCGTAAATTTAAATTGGGCGCCCTCGTTTTGCACACCCTGCACACTCACCAAGACCACTACTGCTTGTCACTGTTTATATGCTTTTGTTTCATGCCTGGCCTTTCGCGCCCATATTGCAGGTGACCTGAATCAAAAAATGTCGTTCGTAGTAGGCGTTCTCTCAACTTTGTTCGCTCGCACTTCTCTCGGGTTCATCCGCTAGAGCCCGCACTCCCATTCGCAATTTAGTAGTTTTAAAAATATTATTTATATTAGATTGAATGTTTCGTTGAAGCAATAGATTTGCATAGAGCCCTGGACTTGAATTCCGATTTATGGACAGTTCCCATTCGAGAATAATTTCAAACGAACGATAAATTGTCCAGTAACTCGGGCTAGTTATGAATGAGCCTAGTACAAGGAGGACAACTGGCGTTATCATTGCTCTCTTAAGTAGTATACACAACAATGGACGAGTTGTCATGCGAACTTCTCGTTCATTGTGACGTATTTGCCGTCATATAACAATCAGATTGCCAGTCAGGATAAGAGCAAACAGAAATTTCAGTGAAGCAAGCCTCAAAGCAGTCTTGCAAACCTTGCGGTGTTCCTGCAAATTCGGGCTTACTTTTTTCTAAACTTGTAGATTTTTTTAAAACTTGTGGGTTGCTTGTTTTTAGGCTAGTTTTATTTGCAAGTTAATTGTGTTTGGGATTATTTTTACAAGTTTTTGTTTGGCGGATTGCTTGTTTTGTAAAGCGTATCGAACTTTCGCTGTTTCAATTTACTGCAAAACGTAGTTTGGGCGTATTTTTATGTAAACTTGCTTAATTTAGCCTTGTTTTTCGGATTTGTTGGCTTGTTTTTGTTTTAAATTTATTGGTTTGTTTTATGTCTTCTTCAGTTTTCCTATAAAACGCATTTTGGTCTTGTTTCTTCACATTCTTGCTTGTCTTTGTAAAATAACCTTGCATCAGTGCCTTGCATTCAGTCAGTATAAATCACGTGATGAGCCCGAGTGACGCTGTTGACCTGGAGTCGCCCCTGAGCCCATCTCATAGTTACTTCATAATCCCACTCTGATGATGAAAGTTTTGCTAATGTGATTAAGTTTCGCACGCACTGGTGCAAAATCTAATCGCATTGACAAAACTTTCCTTCGCCGAGGACACTTGCGTGTGGAAGGTTTTATTATGAAAACCTGAGTTTCGTACAATTCACGAGTGGATCTACTTCATAGTAGATACGATAGGTTGAATCAGTCCCGTCTCCACGGGGGAGGGACTTAGCCCCCCAAGGCAAAGCTCCAAGCCCCCCCAAATTGAAACATGAAACACTATAATCAGTTGGGTTTTTGTCAATTTTTCGATGTCAAGCCTCCCCGGACAAACCCAAAGCCCCCCCGCAGACACGCAAAGCCCCCCTATTGAAAACTTTCTGGCGACGGTTCTGGGTTGAATATTGAATATGGACAATTTGCCATGGTAAGTTATATTCGGAAGCGAATTTTCGAAATACGTCGAAGTGTTCATTTCAACGTCAGAGTTATAAGCGTCCCTTTAGTCCAGGCTTGTTGGATACGTTAAGTAATCGCGCCAGTCCGTTTTTGTTCGAGCAAATGGCATCTGATTATAAGCGTGTTGCAGTTAAATTTTGTAAGTGGAGTGCTGTTGCAAAAAAAGGCCAAAAACATTGTCCACCGTATCCTGTACAGAAAAGCAATGGCACAGATATACAGCCTCACCTTTTCAGGTCTATAGCTGACCTTGAATTAGACTCAACACCTCTCCTTCACAAATATCGTCGCAAGAACGCCTTACCGTGGTAATCCTGATATCGCAAAAGTTGCTGAGTAAATGACACGACCAGTTTGTTCAACAGTATAACTTCGGCAGTTACTACAATGAAAGACCCAAACCTAATCAAACCCATCTGGCATTGGTCATCACGCGCTTGTCCTTGGACAGCGCTCAGGGTTTAAGTCAGTGGTTCTTAACTTGGGATAAATTTACCCCTGGGGGTAAATTTAAACTTCTAAGGGAGTAAATTTACTGAACCATAGATTGCATTCAATGTAAATTTTTATAAATCATTCTAAACTACAAGAGTTTGTTAATTTCGTATTTTCAATAAATGAGCGCCATTGAGTGTATTGGGGGTAAATCTGGTAATCTTGTTTGAAAAAAGGGTAAGATATGTAAAAAAGGTTAAGAACCACTGGTTTAGGCAGAGGACCCCGTTTGAAAAATTTGCGCAGTCTCCCCCATCAGCTATCCACAAGTGGAACCTCGACGTTACGCATCTGGGGAGGCGAATGAGGACAGGGCAGAACGGTTCTACACGGGGAGAATTGAAAACCACGCGCATACGGCAATCTTCCCATAAGCTAGTGATTGGAAACCATAGCCTGCGAGAGGGGGATACAAGAGGTACGTCTCACCCGGGCCCGGTAGGTACTGGGGAGGCTCGGAAGGATGAAAATACGCACAATAATTACGTTTTTCTCTAATAAGGCCCAAAATTACTAGCGTAATCGAGTTGTCAATATAGGAATTAATATATCTATAAATCTTAGCCCGCTGGTAGCTGTTTTATCTATATTCTGATTTCTACACAAACAAGCTGTACAAGTTTCGACGGGGGTCCCAGAAGGCAGGTGGCCAGGCATCGGTCTTCGTACCCTCTGGTAAAATTTCTCTCAGAGGCCCTGTTGGAAACTGGCACATGACTTCACTCGCAGGAAAATAGTCACAAACTGGTCGAGAAAGTCAAACGACCTGGATGTTGTTCGACTAAGCGTTGTGGTTCTAACCTGTAGAGCTGGATGGAAACTCTTTTACTTCCTCGTTGAGCTAGCAAAGTTTGCCCAAGGTGGGATGAGGATACTTGTAAGCCTTCAGCTTACAAGTTGTGTTGGTGAAGGAATCCCCTAGGAGAAAGTGTGTGAACTGTACATGCAGCTTGAAGGTGTTATACACAGCTGTCAGTGCTTTCAATCCCAGTCACTCTCATACCATCAGACGTATACGAAGTACGTTTGGTGGAGGAAAATACAGTCACTGGGACCGAAAGTCTTCCTGTAGTTGTCAAAACACTGAAGGTTGGAAAAGCTTCACGTTTCCATGAAATCTGTCTTGAAATACTCAAAGTCTTGAATCGATTGTTACTGGGCTGACTCGTGTGTGTCAAGTAGCCTGGTATGTTACGGAAGGGCAACGAAAGATTGGCAAACCGGGATGACCATCCACTTACACAAGAAGCAAAGGAGACAGGGGAGAATACACTAACTACCATGGCATCTCCCTCCTTCGTCTCCCTGGAAAAGTGTATGCCAAGTGCCTTGAAAAAAGATGCCACGAAATAATTGAACGAGAGCTGAATGATACCCAGTGCAGTTTTTGTCCCGGCCGTAGCACTAAACACCAAATTTTCACTCTGCAACAAATTTTGGAGAAATCTATGCCAAAGACACTTGCACATGTTTTGTCGACCTCGAGAAACCAGACGACCGTGTTTCTCGTAAAAAACTTTGGGAAGTGCTATGGGAATAAGGTGTTGACGGCTGCCTGTTGCTGGCTGAGAAGTCATTTTATTTCTGCTCAGAAATTTGTGTCGGTGTCGCTGGAGTAAAACCACACCATTCGCCCTGGGTGTTGGACTTCGACAAGGATTTGTGCTTTCACCACTTCTCTTCAAGTTTATATAAATTGCATAGTCACTATAGCCGCCCGGTCAACAAGGCTGTCACCATTGGAAGCTGTAGGTTCAATCTTTTGTTTTTGCGGACAGCTGGTACTGCTTTCCAGGGCCGGCCTTAGCAAATGCGGGGCCCGATTGGAAGCATTTTTGCGGGGTCCCACTCAATGGCTTGTGCAGAAACTTTTTAAGACGGCATCAAGTAATAATCATAGAAATCATGAGTTATGGTGAAAGAGTGAGGTCCGAAAACGTCAATGCCAAGCTATAGGTGTCTGGGGATAACCCCAGGTTCACTTCTGCAGTGGTGGCTTTACATGTCCGTTCCACGAACATTTCCGTAACACCCAACAAATCCATGAGTTGCTGTACTCAATACCTTCTGTCTCACCAGGACCTAACGCGGTGCATGTCGGGCTAATTGGCCATGTGTTAAATGAAATTAGCAACACCGCTTGATATAGTCAGCCACCCAAGATAAGATATAACACCTTAGCAACAAACGAAACATTGTGGCAACAGGACATCACACAAAAACTACAAAGCTTATGCAACATTGTATTATAATGCTGCACAATAATGGTAAAGCCAAATGAAACAGATAAATGAAAGCCAAATGAAATGAAACAGATATGGGCTGTGGAATTCCAGCCCGAGCCCAAACAACTTCGGTTGGTTGCAGCTGGAGCCGAAGCCAAAAGCTTTTACCTGGTGAAGCCTGAAATTTGGGTTCCGGTTACATTACGCTGTCGGAAGGCAGAACAGGAAGGTTGAAACACAAATTGATAAAGCAAGCGCAATTCTGCATGAGCTTTATCGCGCGGTGGTGACAAAACGGGAGAGCTTCCAACCACTCTCAAAGTTGCCAGTTTTTGAACTGGACGTTGTTTGTGCTATCTCAAATACAAACGGCAGAGATGGGATTTTTGGGAAGAGTTCACGGCGTGATACTTCACGACAAAGTGAACAGCTGTGGAAATCGTAAAGCCCTGAATGTCGAGCCAATTCTCCAAATGAGAGAGATCTCAGCTGCGTTAACTCAGCCATGTGATCGTAATGTCCCAGAAAAGCTTGGCAAGGCAAGTTGTATTGGTGACACCAGGTAAAAATGGCCCAAATGTCGACCAAGTACCAGGCGGCGTGATTGTATTTCCGACCTTGCTTGGACCCGTATGGTGTGAAACCAGCAGAACTACTGCACCTGAAATTGCTGAAAACCATAAAGTATTTCGACCCCTCGTAGGACTGCTGCCCCGCGACCCTCCTGAGAGGAGAAATATGAAAATGAATTAAAATATAACAAAATCTCATTACCTATCAGACAAGTTTACTCTCTTGTGCATCGATTGCAGTCAAACTGTCAACAACTGCCGTACACCTGTTGCGAACCATGCAAAACTTTGTAAAATGCAGAGCAGCATGACTGATTTTCGAGTTTGGATTTGAAAAACGCTTTATCACCATATATTTCTGCCTGAAGTGTTTATGACGTTCGAAGGTAGAGGCAACAACTTTTCCAATTACATGGAAATCGTTCGGGCTGGAATACGCTGTTCCGTTTTTTGTCCCGTGTGAGTTGTGAACGCGATTATTAAAAACATGATTGCAAAGGCACTTCCGCTTGCGTATAGATAATACTTCCGTGAGAGGAAAACTCGTGCAAAGCATGACAAGAATTCGTAAGTCCTCCTGAAAGCGGAAAAAGCGATCTTTCTTTCATTTAGAAAAAATCCCGCGAATTTATTTTGCCAGTGCCTTGTCGGAGAGGTTGCGTGGCGTGTTCAGTGGGTGCTTTGTTTCTTACATGAAGCGTTGATTGCGTCAAAGCAATTTCCACTGCGTGAAGAAACGTTGCAAGCCTTAAAGACGTCAACACGATATCTTCAAAATTGACTTGACCTACGCTTGAAGTAATAAATGAGATACCGCCGTTTGTTTTGAAGGAAGATATGTCCGACAACGAATTTCGGCAACGTTAGATCAAAAAGGGCGACCGGTAGTGTTCTTCTTCAACACCATTTTATCTCATGCCATCGTGCGTGAAACTCTCGAGGTTTCAACCGTAATTGGGTAGTGCCAAAACAGGAGTGGGGAAACATTCAGCTATAGAAGAAGACAAGCCATATTCGTCAAGATAAGTGAGAAGCTTTTTTGAAGAAAGACTTTGAAAACAATTATATACGTCCATATAACTTTGTTTCACAAGAAAGTCAGGGGAAACCTTTCAAAATGTCGGGGACGACTTTCACGCGTTCCCCAAAGAAACTAACGCGTTTTACGTAAAGGGTTGCATTCACTTTCCCGCAGTGGAAAAATGTCACCATTTGTGGTAAATGGTGAAAAGAACAACACTTGTAAGTATGCAAAATCAATCACGAAATGGATAGACTTACAAAGAGAAATGGAAAAGAATCGTTTTCAGTTTGGAAACGAACAATTGACGAAAGCAACAAGCTCTACGTCATACCTACGCGAGAAGGCACACAACAAACGCCAGCATTGTAAGAGCTGCCTAAGCTGCTAATCCATGTGTACTGAAGATAAGATTGAACTCAACCACTGCATTGAAAGCATGAAGAATAAACGCATGTCGCCCAGAAAGTTGAAGACCATTTTGAGATCTAAGAAAACGTAGTTTCAAACTATAATTAGAGACATTTCCAAAGATTGTTTCACTCTTACTTTTCGTAGTTATGTACTGATTTAGAATATGTTGATCTTCGTTCCCTGCCACACCGATATCTATCCGTCATTCTACTGACAGTGTAATTTTGTCATAGACCTAATTAGAAAACAGAATGCTGTGGAGGGCATGTTCCCAGTGTTTCCATCAATAAGTATCAAGACAAATATTTCTATGGTAACCGGGGCGTTTGACAATCGTTAGTTACGCGATACCTTCTTGAGTAAAGAAATTGTGTGATTGGATGTGAAATAATTTACGAAAATCCTTCTGAAGTTGGTTTGAAAAAGTACGTTTAAACTACAGCATACCACATTTCTGGTAAAATCATAAGTCTGTTTGGAGAGCTACCCAATGGCTTCCAGTATATGCCCAATACCCGCTTATCAAGCACGAATGGCTGCCAAATATAAATTAATCGTAATCACAACAAATTATTTGAAAATACTTCATTATGCAGAATAATATACATTATCAACACCAAATGGGTTCTGATCTTGAAAAGATTACACATTCTGTGACACTAAAGGTGACCACAACCTTTTAGCAAATCATGTAATCAGTTTTAATGCAGTTTTCCATATCCAGCGTTCCAATTCGTTGTTGTCAACTTCGGATATATTCAATCACACAATTTCTTTATTCACCATTTCTTTAAATTACCACAAAGTGAAGCTCGTTTACGTGAAACAGAAAACGATTTTCGTCTTCACTGAACATAGCTTTGCGTTAATAACGTAGCTAGAAAATACCAAGTACAAATCCACCGTTGACAAAGTATAGTACTAAAAATAATGAAAGTCTTTTGTGCATTTACTGCTGACAGCGTTGGTATTATGTGCTATGTTTATGCTGTCCAGCACATCAAATTTTTTTCAGAAGCATTTTAAACTTTGTGCAGTAAGTGCACCAAAACAATTAAAATTGTTAAGTTTGCCTAAAAGGTAAACAGCTTCGGAACCACCGACTTAACGATGGGGTAAGTTTGTTTAGGGTTATCAGTTGACACGTGCATGATACAATCACCTCCAATACGTCAAATCTCGTTTACGCTGAACAATGCCGAGTACCATAAACAGCTAATAAAGCTGTTTACCTTTTAGACAAACTTAACAAAAGTTGTGTTGTTTTTTAGTGAGTTGTGTGGGTTTTAGTGAGGAATGCTGAGGCAGGAAGAAATAAATAAAGTAGGTAGCAAATAGAAAACTAACAAAGCCAATCCGAGCAAATAGCTGAAATATAAAGGTACATCTTAGAAACAATTGCAAAGTCATTACATATAAAAGTTTCAAGTTCGAAACTCCTGATCTGTTACGGTGATCAGTGCATGAATGCATACACGTCGGCATGGTTGTTGCTGTTACATCTTCTGCCTAATTTCGAGCTCAACAATGTCAGATGATTGAGCTTATAAAATAACCTTTCAAAACGTGCTTTGCATTCCTCTATAAATTTGGTTCAGTAGATACTACTTCAATATCACAGGCGCTTTTTCTATCGGGAGGGTCTCAAAATACTTCATGGTTTTCAGCAACCTTTGACAGCTCTGTTGACTCCACACCAAGACGGGATCAAGCAAGGTCGGAGATGTAATCACGCCACTTGGTCCTTGATCGACCTCTCGGCCGCTTTTCCGGTAGCCGCCAAGACTCGCTTCGCCAATCTTTCCTGGAACATTCTGGTCACGTGCCCGAACCAACGTAGCTGGGATCTCTCTATTCGGCTCAACATTCAACCCTTTACGATTTTCAGAGCCGTGCACTTTGTCGCGAAGTGTCACGCCGTGCAATCTTCACAGAAGCCCCATCCCTGCATCTTGCACTTGACACAGAACTCTTTCAATCCAATACCCAAGATTCATGACCATAAGCGAGGTTCGCAGCAAAGACCTGTTTTTAAAACTAATAGCTTTGCGATGTTCAAAAATTAACGTTTTGTGAACACGGAACGTTTCGGTATATATGTTTTTATATGATCAATGTATTTGTGCAAAACCAAAAACAATTGCATTACCTTGCTAACAAAAAAAGGACTTCTGTGTTTGATATCTCGAAGATGATTGCAGAAATGCTACGTTTTCTTTTTATTACGGTTTAAACTTAGAGTTTACCCTCTACAAGAAACAAATACAGTAGATCTGATTGCCCAAAGTTTCTGACCGAACTTTATGCAACTAAACTCTTAGCAACGCGTCGAAGACGCCTGCAAAATATCTTCACCGCATGAGACGTAACACAGAACTTTCAGGCAAGACAGAAAACGAGCTGGAAAAGCAAGCGGAAATAGTGATTACTGCTGCAGGTACNAATAGTGATGTCTTGTGAGTGTCGTATTTCTTAGCGTACACCATTGAAAAATTATTACAACCTGTGGTANACCAAATGAAAACGATTTTTTGCTGATTTGTATTCAGTCTACTGTCGTAATATATGTTTGGTGTGAAAACAAAGTGTCACGCTCCCTTCCAAAGTGATGATAACGGCTTGTGTGTGATAACTGGTATAAAAATAAAAAACTATTTTTTGTTTTAAATGTGTTGCTTGTACTGTAGAAACAAAAATTTTGAACCTCTGCTGCTAATACTTCTTTTAAATTGTTCAGCAAAGTAATAAAATGACATCATGGCTGCAACATCATTGATTGCTTACATTCAGTGTGCAAGTCAAACCTCTTTAACATTGTTTTGTGAAAACAAATTTGAAGCATGTCCCTGTCAAACATCGTGAACTCGCTAGATATCCGATTGCTTTTTGTTTATTTTTCATAATATATTAAATGTTTTTGTTAATAAAAATGCGAAAGCAATACGCACAAGTCAAATTGTTATTAAATTATGTGCCACCAATAGCTATTCCTGCCAATGATACGAGTCACTTGTTGAATGTATTAAATGTGGTTAGCACCTCTGGATTCGACCTTTCACCAAAGGGCCTGCCGCGAAGGTCAGCTCAGGCGATAATCAAATTGCGCAGTTCAGTTTCGTCATACTGCCTTCTCTACTCCTTTCGGTGTGTCGCGAGTGGTCTGCGGCCGCCCATCTCCACTTGCTTGCAAGTGGGCACGCGGCCATTTTCGCGGTGGATGCGGCACTGGTAGCGAGTCAACGACAGCACCGCATATGAACCGTTTCCTTGCACCCATCCATTATCCTGAGCACGAGGCTGGCCAGGCCGCAAGTGCCGATTTTCACTTCTTCGGTATGACTCAACCGAACCCAGCCTACCAGCTTTGATGGCGCGTGATCAACCAACCGTAACACGTAGCCGGTCTAAATTAACGTTTTTCTTCAAAGTTAAGCGTGACATGCTGCAAAAATTGACGAAACCTTACCCAAGAGAACTCTTCCTGAATTAGCTAGGAACGTCATATAAAAGACCTAATTTCCGCAGCAGTGGTCCTGCTTCCTCGATTATATTTTGGTCATTGCTGTCACACTAGATCAGTTTATTTAAAAAAGGTCAATCAACTTAAGCTCGTGTCAGACCCATGCATTGAAACTGTCTTCTGCAAACAGCATTTGAAGGCTGCACCTTTCCTTGTCCTACGACTTCCTCCAGTAAGCACTGAAACCATATAAGTGACGTGATGGCAGGTGTTCCAGGCAAGGCGTACCGATGGGGAGCAAGGGGGGCGCAATTACCCAGGCTCCGAACCACTGCCAGGGGCGCTGGAAAGTCCCAATAATGTCACAAGTACTTCCTTCAGCACTGTACATTTGTTTCCGAACGACCTCAGGTTCGAACATGGGGGCGCCAAACATGCTTCTTGCCCCGGGCGCCATCTAACTTCGCTACGCCCCTCGTTCCAGGTAACTTGAAATTGTCCGCGCTGTTGTTCATCAGATTTCTCCAGTATTTACAGTTTGCTCTATCAGTTAATTCAGTGAAGAGGTGCTTCAGCTCCCGAGAACATTTAGATCTCCGGAAGTGTTACTAAATGCAGCTTCAGCTGTCTTCCTTTCATTGAAATTATGTCTTCCCAAAATACGTTTTCCTTTCATTGAAATTACGTCTTCCCAATGTGCGTATTCGCAACGGAGAACTGTTCATATTACCTTAGGCAACAACATCATAACAATTGTCGTGTTGGCCAAGAATATTTCAACCCACTGTGCCACTTGGCAGGCTGAAATAATTCAGCTCGTCTAGGTTTCTGTTGCTTAAGTTTGTTCCTTTGATTGCGTTAGAGTTAAAGGAAAGAGCTTGATGGTTGCATTCTAAAAATGTTTTTGTGCAGTCAAGCAAATTCATTCCTTCCTATGACAGCAATTCCAGGTAAGCACGGCCGTATGACAGTAAGTTACCGTTGCAAGCACGATTAACAGAATTGCTCGCTCTTCTCAGCCTGACTCGATAGCTTGGAAACTATTGGTTCGAGCACTATGAAGTCTACCTAAATGAAATATCTTTTTTAAATTCTCCTCGTTGCTCGAAGCCCTTAAGACCAATGATGCCAGCTAATTTTACAAAATCAAGCAAGTACTGTAAACCTGAAACAATAAGCCCAAAATGCGTTTCATTCGAAATTTGAAGAAACGCAAAACAAGCAAGTAAATTAAAAACGAAAACAAGCAGGTAAATCCGAAAAAACAGCCAAAATAAGTAAATTAACACAAAAACAAGCCCAAAATGCATTTTACAGTAGAATGAAACAACAAAGGTTCCACAAAATTTGAAAAACCCGTAACCAGCAAAAACGAAGCCCAAAAACAAGTAACCCGCAAGTCTTAAAAAAAAACACACGTTTACAAAAAAACATGGCCAAATTCGCGGGAAAACCGCAAAGTTGGCAACACTGTTTTCGGACGCTTAAGAACGTGGTTCCGGTCGCGTATCGTGTCCTCTGAGCGACGGTTGACATTTTGTTTGCCCTATTGCGAGCATCCTTTGCCCTATTGTGAGCATCCTTGCATGTGATGAAAACAATCAGTGAAAAACACCTCGGAAAGGTCATAGCATTGCCGCATTCAATAAAGGCACCACGGGAAGTTATGCTAAAGTCATACAAAAGCATTCTTGGAGAAGGTCTGCAATGCTACTCTCGGCTTGCTAGGCCGCCTTCGAGGTTCTAGCTGCGGAAGACGCGATTCGTCGTTGAATGCCTTCAACAATTCTTGCTTTTGCAATGGGAGCATTTAAAACGTGGGTGGGGAACCTGCGGCCCGCATGAAAAGTTAATATGACCCGCATCAGAATTTTCATTACCGAAGCTAGAACAGAACATCACGTCTAAACGAAGCTTCATGACAAGCAGACACGTAGACAGTAAGTCAAGAGAAGTCTCTCTCGCTCCTTGACATAGTTTTCTCTCCTTGTTTTCCTTTGGAAGACAAGGGTTGAATTTTAAAAGCTGAAAGTAAAAAAATTTCCGACCCGCCAGCGATATTCGACAATTCATACGGCCCGCGATACTAAATAGGTTCCCCAAACCTGATTTAAAACAACGCATTATCAGGCAAGAAATTTCACTCCTGGTCTGGCCATAACGTTGATCAAATCGGGATGCTGCTTATAAGTCATGTTTAGCGGAATGCGGTTTGCAAATTCATTTGATATCATCAGACTTTGAAAAAAGTCCCTCAAGAACTGAAGTGAGCTGAAAAAAGAACCACACGCTTTTTTCTAGAAAAGCAATCGGAAGTTTCTGCTTGAATTTCCTGTTTATCACGCAAAGGTTATTTTTCATTTTGTACGCAGCAGATTTTCTTTTCCAGAGCAAAGAGATCCCTGACCGGGACACGGGGAAAATACCTAAAAGCAAAGGGCAGGATGTAAGGGCGCTTAAAAGCTTAACAAACATGTAGGGGCGCCCTATGCAATCTTCAACCAACATTCCCTCATATTTTGAAGCTGATGGCAGGCAAAACCGCAAGTCGTCGCTTTGCAGTATTATACCCACATCAGAGAGATTAGTAATTTATCACAAACCTTACTTATTGTACTAAATATTTTTAAAATCATTTGAACAAAATTTTGCATAATGGTTTTTGCTCCAACTGCTTTTTCACTGCATTTCGAAAAAGCAGTGGAAAATACATGATTTGGACAAAGAGTTTATTCATCTTAATTACTGATCTGGCAATGTTTCTACGCACTTCCGTGAAGCCAAGTCTATCATCAGAACACTAAAGAAACTTGTTCATTGTATTTTTCTTGTGATTTGAAATTTAAACTCTGAGGGTTGTGGCTTTGAAATGTTTAACAGCGTAAGGATGCCTAGAGAGCTCAATATTTTGTAACAACACATGCATTTTCGCAAAGGCATCCAATAGAAGCCTTAATGAATTTTTGTTTTCCACTATCCAGCGACGTTTGTTTTATACTCAACCGTAAATGTTAAAGTGTTAGTTTGAACATACTTTGAGAGAAAAGACGCTTTTACTAAATTTCATTCACTCAGTCTCTACCAACAACCATCTGGTGTGGTAAATTGTTGATTAGTCTGGTTATAGCATGTTCTAACTTGTTTTACCGGCCATATGTGATTTCGAAAACAACTTCTGCTGCAAAGCAGGTCGAGGCGGAAACCAAAACAATGCAGATATTTTGTGCTAGAAAACAAGTCAAAGCTGTATCAAAACTATTGAAGACATTTGGGAGCGTTAAAACATCTGCTGTGTACTAGGCTTTGCAAAAGCGGTCGCCGCTTTGCAATCAGATGTGTGGCAGTTTAAATCCAACGCCTTCGCAAATTTGAAATTCCAAATAATACAATGTTTTAGCTTAAATCCCAGCTACCTTCAAGCATTTTTTGAAATCCAGTTGGAACAGTTTTAACCAGGATCTCCCAACCTTTTTTAATCCTGTACCCCTAAAAATCTTTGTTCTGGTCTCGTATCCCCTTCAATTTATAATCAAGAACTAACATTCAAACATTTAGAAAGAAATTTAAATTTTTTAATATTTAAAGAAAAGCAAACATATAGACAAGAAAAGATGGCACAGGTTAACATTTGAATATACTTTCCAAAAGTAGCCACTTGCTTGAAATATGTACAAAATAATAAAATCAAAAGGCTCGCTTCCAAAGGTTTCCTGATGTATTTCAGTTAAAGGCCTTTTTTGACTCTTTTGGTCCCATTTCCTGCATAAGAGTTTTTGAAACGTGGAAATATGTTGCTGATAGCAACGCGCATGTCTGCTGTGCATTAAAGCCATTTCGTCTTAATTGAGAAGAGTGCTAAATCCTGACTCGCGCAGGCAGTTTTTTTCTGACTGCAAAGACACTTTGATATACCGCAACGATTTTTTCGGAATACCGAGGTGGTTGTAAAGCAAGGTTTTGATGTATTTTGACGGTGGTAGTGAAGCGAGATTCTGCTGCATTTTGAGAGACAGCTGGAAAATTTTGAGGGACTGTGTTGGTTTCTCAAAGCACCTTAAAAAACACTGCACAGAAGTAACTGGTCGCAAATGAATTGAGAACAGCTAGTGCACTTTGGCAAAGCCTTGGAAATATAACCATAGTCAATCACCAATATTTTTCGCAAGATTTACTCTCAAGTTGCATTTCAAGAGCACGATTCGAACGCAGTTTTATAAGATCTTTCAGCTCTCCATCATCTGACATTTTATACAAATTGAAGGAGTATGAATTCATAATCCATTCTTCAGGTTCCATCTTCCCTACTTCAAAATACCTGTCAAACGACGTCAAAGACACTTCCAAATGAGCCACAATTTCTTCACATATATTAGGAATCAAACTCGAAGATTCATTGTCGTCGAATGTTTCTTCAGGTGATGGAAAATTTGAATATTTCCCTCTTTTCATTCGCCGACACCACAGAGACAACTTAAATTTGAACGCGTTTAGCTTTTCATAGCAATTCGATATGTTTATATTTGCCTTGAAGTTATAAATTAATACGAGTGAAAATGTCACTCAAACACGCTAAGATTTGGTTTTAATTTTTGCGATTTCAGCTCTTCAAGTTGAACAAAGTGACATTACTCCAGAAAGACTTTGATTTGTTCTCGCAGTTCGAATAAGCGGGTTAAAACTCTCCCACGTGAGTTCCAGCGGATTTCTGTGTGGAAAAGTAAAGCTCGTTAACTTTCTAGGATCTTCACAAAGAGGCTGGGATTTTGAGTACGACCTCCAATCCAGTAAATGTTTTTTATAGAAATATCAACGACTTTCTTCAATTTGGAGACAAGGTTTGTGAGGCCAAAGGATGACAACAAAGGAAACAGTGAGTACTTCGCAAGTGTGGAATCTCCTGTTCAGTTCAGAAAACAGTGCAGAAAACCCAGATGTATTTTCCAGCATTGTAGAAGTACAATTAGCGCACACAGAGCCAGTGCTTTGAGCATCCAATTCGTGTTTTGCAAAAACGTCTTTCAAAAATTGAAATACATGCTTTTCTTCGGTTGTTGGTTACAGTTCTTAACAGAAAAAGAAGTTCTCCTTTATGGTACCTTCATGGAAATACCTCACCAGCATGGGCGTCGAAAGGGGGCGGCAAGGAGGCCAAGGCCTCCTTAATTTTGAAACTTAATGTGTTCCGTATAAAAAAAGCTTTTCTCTCAGTTTCGAGTTGGTAAAATGAAATTTCACCACGGTTACTCCGCTATCCTGAAAAAAAACTGGCACATGCTGGAAAAATACACTATTCTCCCCCTGCAAAATCCTTCCGACGCTCATGCTCACCAGTGCAATAAGTTGACTGCAATTCCAGATATCGGCAGTCTCGTCTAATTGGAGGGAGATTTTCAGGGGACTAGCCTTCATATATGAGATAACTTGTTCCAAAATATGTAAACTCAAATCAGCAATTCGGCTCGGAATAACGTTATTTGATAGCGGCACCAATTCAAGCATATTTTTTGCTTCATTTACGAGAATAGTTGCAGACATTTATTATGTACGTGGTTGAAGTTCTGCAATAATATGAGGTTTCTTAGACTTTGTTGCTTTAAACGCAACTTGGTATGAAACAATCAACAGTGGTTTGTCAACAGATGCAAAACCTAAATTTGGAAGGGCTGTACGAGAACCAAAATGAGCTCTTTTAGCTCGCAAAGATTTTTCATCATGGCCCACAACATTGACCCCGTCTTGTCGGTTGTCGAAGTGCTCTTGTGGTTACGATTGCTTCAAATTTGCGTTGGAGAAAACAGTTTCACGGAGCATGCACTGAGACGTTTTGCAAATCCTGTTTTTCCGATGCACGTGAAACCGCAAAACGAACGTGGTCATCATTCCATTTCCTATTTTTACATAATGAAAGGTTTTGATGATTATTAGAATTAAAAAAGCTTATATCTCACTCGCAATTACGTAGACCAGACCTTCACGTCTCTCTACATTAACAAAACACTTTCACAAGAACAAATCACTATGAAAGGCAGGGCACACGACTCCTCTACTTTACGATCGATTCACCTCCGAAATATTCATTAAAACGATGAATTGCGGAATCTGGTCGTATGCATACTATGCTCAGACAATCGTAGAATTGTCTAGAAAGATAATTGCCACGTCACAAAAAATGCTAATATCTGCAGTTAAGCCCTAGGTTTTCTGTATGCTTTCAAGAAATCAACCGACTGCGCTCTGCTTTCATCTGTCAGCGACGATTGAAGCTTGCACATCTATCTTCAAGTACGTACTCCTCACAACCGGGTAAGCAAGGAATCTATCAGCAAATTTTTAATATCTGGTAACTAATATCTTACAACTAGTTCTTTCGAGCAAAAACTAGTACCATCTCGTAAATAAGAATATATTGCCGTTAATGTTTACGCGAATAATTAATTAATATCGTGACACATAGGTTTGAATGAGCCTCGATTTTTCTCTATAATCCATTGCAGAAGAGACAAAAAAGTCGCAGGAGAGCAATAAACAGATAAATCAATTCCTTGTCATTGAGACAGAGGTTTCTCACACCACCTGGAATGATGTGTTGCACCTCCAGGTGGTGCGAGCACTCCTCCCAACCAGGGTTCCGCAGCACCCTAGGGTGCCATTTACGATATTCAGGGGGTGCTTCCGGCTAATGTATTTTTCAAAATATCATTAAAAATACTATTTTCAAAATGGCATGAAATCTTAAAACAAATTTCTATGGGTTCGCCACTGGATGCCGCAAATTGTATTTCTCTTTTTTAGCGTGCCGCAAGCCCAAAAAGGTTGGGAAGAACTTAGCTAAACTGTGGACGAGGGAAGCAAGGACGAGATTTTGACATTATTACGTCAAACTAACCAATTAAACAAGATGAAGTTTACGAATAGTAGCATAGGAGAATAAAACATTAGAGTTCTTTGTTTTCTGATGAGTGAAGTAGACAGGTAAGAATTTATCGCTTTAGGCGTGCTAAGACGAAACTGTCTAAGAGACGAAACTGTCTTTAAAAAGACGAAACTGTCTTTAAATTTAAGTGTGGTGATTACGCATACAATCTCCAGTTTGCTACAGACTGTCCAGCGTGTACAGTGTACACAGTGAACACAATTTTCCAGCACGTAATTAACATGTAGAACTCCTCGTCACAGGATGCGGTAACGGCATCTAGCCTAAGTGCCTTTAAGAGGGGATTGGACAAACTTTTGAGAATCACTGCAATAGATTGTTGATTCAGGGAATACCTGATTTTTAGTGTTAGCTATTTTTACATGAGATAACTTATGTGTTTTGGTAGGCTCCAACTTTTAAACACCAAAAAATGTGCGTAGCGAAAAAGCCAGAAAAGACAGTTCAAGATCATTCCAAGAGGCCTGGATAGTGTCATTTGGAGTGTTTAAACGCAATGGGAAAGCATTATGTTTTCCATGTATTGAAATTGTGGGAGCTCTGTTATTATGCATTTCTTTTCAGACTTAATGCATAAGTTGTTTTTTCTAACCCAAAATCTCAGTTGGCCCATTCAGGTTAAATTGCCGAGTTGGTACTTTGGAATAAATGTGTGATTTTAGGGTTACCGTTTAGGCATTCGGTCTATAAAAGGTTCGCCATCACTGCCCTAATACATACAAGTTCTCCTCACCATAAATCAGAAAAAATATACATACCGAGACGAGCATTAGCAACAAAGAAAAATCCATCGGTTTAGCAAAATTCATCCAATAAACTAACCACACAAGGCTTTCTCTGAAACTTTGATTTTCTCTAAAGCTTTGTTTTTTGACATTTTGTTGCATTTTGTAAATCTGCACGTTTTGGATGACCTTTTTCAACACTGAGGATAAAAACGCTTTAACAAGCAACGTTTTAGGGGGTTAAACCTGCTTTTTTCTGGAAGACAACAAACTGTCATTGTAAAGCGCCGATAAAATAATCTTTAATCTTTTTACGTCAAAGACAATGTTATTTGAACAAACTGATACTGAGTTTACTGTGTTTTCCAAAGTCATCTAAACCGTTCAAATTAATCAGCAGTGCTTTTACTAAAACACGGCAGTCTGCATAAACGTAAACTCGAAAAAAATTCACCTCTACAAATCTGCAAATGCAATAAAACAAACTCTTCTTGCCACTGTTTCTCTCAAACTGCAGACTACCAGTTGCAAAACAAAATCGTTACTGCATGGAACACCCTGTGAAATTGTTTGTTCTTCCTCACCACGTGCAGTACAAACGCGCTTGCAAATGGTGTTGGAATTAATTCGCTCTGTATGTGCGTGTACTTTACTTTGATCAGTGAATCTGATTCACTCTGACCCGACAGGTCGGAAAGACCCAACTCAGGCTCACGGCTGATTGAGACACAAACAAGGCTTGGGATTTGAACGGTGACTCTGTGCAATTTAGTGTCTTTGGTTTAGCGTTGCTTCCAAGAGCGCATAACGGCAATTCTAACCTAGCACTGAAGCACAGAAAAATACGTGATATTCAGATGTTACATAGCAGCTGAACTGAAAAGTCGCTGGCGGGGAAAATCGATCCCGCAAAAGATATGCAAAGCGGTAAAAAAAGCGAAATAATATGAGTAGAAAAAGCCATTCAACACAAAGATGCAACTGGTAAATTATGAGAATTAAAGGCTAGTTTTTCTGCAAGCTTTCGAGGAATCTGCCTGCCGTGTTCTGGTCATTACTTTACGATGAATTTAGATTTGCACATGTCCACATTTCAGCATTATTTCTCAACAAGGGTGGCACAGACGAATCAACTCGCAAATTCTTTTACTAGCAAATCGATTTCACGTAATTTACCCATCTTCAGTCCTGGAAATTGCAAGCAATAGCTTACTGGTAAAACGATGTAAAACTAAAGATTTAGAGACATCGCCTACACTGTTGTTTCAAACACACGGAATAACTTTTAATTCTGGTCTCTCTGAACCCGAAAAACAAAACTGACGCCAGGTACGGATCAACAGCACCAAGCAACGCGACGATCAGTCAAGCAAACACTTGCTCATCTAAGAATCTACTCATCTAAGAACTGCTTGCCACCGCTACAGGACTGTGAAATACGTAGTCTGCATTATGTTTTAAGCACTTCTCTTGCTCAACCAGCCCTTCAAGTGTTTCTCGTGCTTCAGCACCTTTCAAACATTTCTGGAAAGCTGAGCTAGCTGGGATTTGCGAACGCGGTATGACCGTGTGACCGGTTTGTGCCCAGCAGCAGCAAAGCTCAAAGAGCAGTCTATGCAAATGCGTGGTTTCTAGTCTGTACGTAATTGTCTCTATAGTTGTGCTATACTGGCCACAACAGCAGAAAATTAACATGAGCACTGAAAGAACATTTGCAACGCGATAGGCCCAAAGCAGTGTGCGAGGTAAAAATAACAGAAGATCAATCCTAGTTTCTGTGCAGCGAAGCAATGCATGTATTGATTTATCTGTGAAGTCTCGAAACTCAGGCCAGACTGCAACTTGTCAAAATTTAAAAAATATTAGGAACGCGATTGGGACGCTTTTGAACTGGCGATCTCGCTCCTCCGTAAATGCGCCTCTGTCGAAGATGAGAGAATGTTGAACTTTTTGGCTATTTGATATTGTTTTTGGAATAGTTTTCTATTATACATTATAATTTTTACCAAATCATATACTAGTTCACTTGGTATAAAGAATAACAAACCTCTAAAGCTAGAAAAAGGTTTTATCCGTCTTTTCCCATATTGGTCGCAAATGGCTGTTCCTGTAGAAGGGTTCTCAATTGCTAAAATAAATCAGGATAAACATCATGCAACAAACTGTTCAACTCGTGGCATAGGAGGCGGGGGTGCGGGGGGTGTAAGCTCACCCCCAAAAGTTTTAATTTGTCGAAAATCCGGGCAAAGTCTCTGAAAATCTCGGAAAAATCCCTGAAAATCCGAACAAAATTTTTAAATATCTAGGCAAAATTCCTGAAAATCTGGACAAAATTGTCATCAACGTTGTTTGACTTCAAAAAATGGCGCCCAACGTTTGCCGAAAAACAAATAAAGACCTTTTTTGGGCAATTTTGGGCAAAAATCCTTCGCACCCCTAAAAATTCGCTTGCTCCTACACTTATGTGTTCAACTCAAGACACCACGAGCGTCAACATGTCAGCGAAGCTTCGTTTCAGGTTTTGAACCTTTTTAGTAGGTTNTCCATTGATTCTGAANCGGAATTGCTGTGTCAACGCAAGGACGTCAGCTTTCATTGCAACAAGTTTAAAAATAAAAACATCATACCTGAGTTAGCATGNGTTTTATTTAAATCCCAGAGATGTTCTGTCACTGTCACGTGAGACCTTAGTTTTAAAGCAGAAACTCATGTTTCCAGAAATATAACATTTTTTCCAAAAAATTTGCTTTATTATGTGTACCGTGACCCGCTATGTTTGTTGAGTCATCACCAGTTGCTTGAAGCTCGCCGTTCAGTATTTGGCGTCAGTTTTATTTTTAAGTTTTCGTGTGAGGCGAGCTTTATGGTCACACAAGCTTGTACTTAGACTACAATGCGCGTACTTTCTATAAATCTTACTTCAGTTTTTCACCATTTCACCCGTAAGCATTTGTTTGCAATTTTCACGACTGAAGAATCAAGATGCGTAAAATATGTTAAATCGATTTTTACTAAAACAATTTGTTGACTGATTCGACTGCCTCACATTTGTGGATACTTTTTGTTGGAATCCCTGTATAGCTGGCGAACGTAGAGGTGTACATGTGCTTGTCAGGAAAACGGAAGTAATGTCTTGTGTGCAATGACGCTAACATCGCCGTATAAGTAAGCCCGACCAAGGCAGAGGCAATTGTGTGGCCCTTCCAAACCGCGCTCATTGCCACCCACACCAAATTCTGGCTTCGCGATTGAGAAAAACTAAATGGTGAAGCCACGTACAGCCAGATTTATCCAAATGGTGCATGTACTCAAAATGTAATTTCCTTCCTAAAATACACAACAAAAGCGTGATATATAACATAAGACTCATTTACCTCCCTACACCTTGCCGTGACTGTCTCTTCGACGACTTTTCAAGGTGTTTCTATACCTCACCAACTACTATCTTTTTTCTCAACATAATTTGTTCCACGTTTCACTTCCAGTTTCAAAAAATCAAATTAATGACACACCACGACCAGGGATATCTAGAAGTTCTAGATATCCCTGACCATGATTCACTTCAGCTAAATGACTCGATAAGTCATCAAATCCACATTGATTCATTAAATATTCCACCAAAATATTGCGCGCATGGCTCACATTGAGACACACTCATCTATATTCAACGACAAAAAGTTAAAAACAAAAATGTATAAATTCAAGAAATTGGTCAGGTTGTTGCATTTTCACCTGCACCCTTGGAACACCGTTTTGCAGATGTACCATCTAGGTATAACGCACAAGCGGTTAACAGATCACTACTCTATACAACTTCAGCTATGTCTGCAGCAAGTGGCTGTACGATGCACTATCGCAGTGCGGCATTATGACGCTGAGGCTTGTCGAGGTGTAATTGCGCTTAGTATCTTTGTTTGTTTACGTATGCAGGTATTGCTCCCGGCGAAGGCCTCATTTACACTGAGGCGTAGCCGCCCCCAAGCCTTCGCATAATGGCTATGGGCGTTGGAACAAGGGGTTTAGGGGTCCGGACCTCCACCACTTTTCAAAGGTAGGGTTCGAGATGTGAGTTTCCCCGTTATTTTATTGTATTTTTAGTTTTTCGTGTTTTGATTATAAAGCACATCTTTAAAATTTTCTCTGAGTGCCTGAACTTATCGATAGGTAAGCATTTTTAGTCTCCACCTTGTTGTGTCGTTATGCCATACACGTACCACTCCGTTTTATACTGATGACCTGATACTAAACATCTATGTCACAAATTTAATGAACTGTACGTTTGCCGCAAGGTGATCCGGTATGGTCGTGTGCGCAGTAAAAGTTAAAAGTCTTGCGTAGCCTGATTAAGGGCCAAGGCTGTAAACAATAAATCTACAACTTACTGCCGATTCTGCTGGCCTGCTGACCTCGGTCATTTTGCCACATCTTGAAAAATTAAGCTACGACGCTACAACACCATCAAACGTCGAACGTAGAAGTCATTACCCAATTCTGGCAAACTATCAAAGACGTGAATGAGAAATTGGACAAACTATCTGATCTCACAAGAATGCAACTTTGCCCCTTTGCCCATACTTGATTGAATAGTGGATTGCATATTTCTACGGTACTTCGATTTTTAGTTCAGTTTACAATATAGTTTGTTTCGCTCTCACCTTCTTTCATTTCACACCCTACTCTCCGTTATCTCCCTTGCCTTTTCTAATTGTTATTATCACCGCGCACGTCATGCAATCACGCGTGTTCGATGATTTTTATTGCTTACCTGGTCTCGTTGCCATTCGTCTTGATGAAAGCCTACTGTCAGCTGGCTGAAAGGTCGGTGTCATTTTTTTTATTTAGAACAGTTGAGCAAATGATTTTATTGAAACTTCTATCTTGTGTAGCTTACCTACAGTAGATCATAGAAAAGCCTTCGGCTCAGTCAACCACTTCAAATTGCTAACAAAACTAGAGCACTACGGTGTAAGCGGAAACAAGACTGACGATGCGTAGTGCTACGTGAAATCGATTTACTATTAAAAATTTGTGACATAATCCTTGCTTGTCTCTCATGTGGAATGTAGTTATTTGTCAACAAATAAAGTCGTACTTTACGGTACGTTCAGGGAAAAAGCATTAAATCGCCTACAAAAACTATTGTTTTCGGGGTTCCCTTAGATACGATTTTAGCCCCATTGTTATTTTTGCTGTTTGTAAATGACTTAGCCAATTCCATTGTTATAGAAACCATACTTTTTGCTGACTATATGGCTTTAGTTCAAAGTGACAACAACTTGAAAAAACTACACAACTCGGTTATCCGTGAAATGGCTAAATTGATTGATTGGCTCACTGCAATAGGCAAGTTCTCACTAAATATTTCTAAAACAAAATTTGCGTTAATTGTTGCAGTAATTCGTTTCTGTCCTCTATGGCGCATTGAAAGTTCTGAACGCGCAGAAACACATTGCCCGGTTTATTCGATCTTCCAAACAGTCTGCGCTCACAATAAACATTTGAATTCAAGGCAAATCGAGTAAAGTCCGTTTGTGCTAATGCGGTTCTCTGATAAAAATGAACACAGAATTAACGAATGACAAACAAGGCTAGAAAATGGTAAGAAACGGAAAAGCAACTTACTAAACGTTTACTTTACTGGCAGAAACGACGCAACTTACCAGAACACTTCCATACCATACAGCCTTGACGTTTTTCCACCATAAAGCCACTCAATGAAAGGAACACGAAGTGCTAGAGAAGGTCCTACTACACTATACCCCCCAAGCGGTTACCCAAAAATTGAAAGCAATACTTCACCAGCGTCTCCCTTCAAAGCGAATTTGCTGCAACACACCCCCTGCAGTGTACGTGCCAAGTACATTAACGCGTCAAAACAGTAGCAGGTGTACTCTTTTAAAGCAGCGATCATAACAAAGAGGACACAAGACATTATTCAATTTACCACTGCAGTGGCGCAAACGAAATGCATAAACCGTCAAATCTAAACAAACGTGCTTTGCAGCAAAAAACTTATCCGCTGTTAGCACATCGGGTGATACAAGCAGCGCGGACGCTGCCGACCTTGATTCTTAATTTTAATCAGAGGTAACGGGCAGAGGCAAGTCGGGCGTTCGCATTTTGACACTGCATCATTCAATAATCCCCTCATCACGAGATAGGATTTTAAACTCTGGCACGCTGGCAATGGAAAATACTTGTTGACGCGAGTTCAACGGCAAGAAGGTCATGATTGCGCGGAATCGCACAAGCTCAATGTTATTCTTTGTGCAAAACGAGACACTTTCGCAATCGGCCTTTTCACGTTACCGGTAGACGTATACGCAGGAGCACTTGCTGCATATGACCTTGCTTATTAGGATAAGCCTCCACCACTCGTCCAAACGGCCGTTTACCTCACGGAGCATAAGGTTGCGGAGTCGGAACCGGAGTGGGAGTCGTAAGGGGTCGGAGGTTTTTGGGTGGAATCGGTGTCGGATTCCTAACAACACTGAGAGTCGGAGTCAAATTTTTTTGTCCGACTCCGACTCCGGATGTCCAATTGGATCATTTTTTACATCACATTCTTAAATTGGGAATTCCTGTGGAAATGGTATAATTTCTTTTGAAACTTTTGTTGAAACAGAGATTTTTTGGTGTGCACCACGATTTTCATTGATTTTAACAACAAAATTTCATTACCTTTATGTTAAGGAGTCGGGAGCCAGAGTCGGAAATTTTGCAAAGGCCGGAGTCGGAAATTTGAATAGGTCCGAGTCGGATATTTTACCTCCGACTGGGCAACCCTGAAGAAGCATGCTCGTCGCATATAAGTACCAGATCATCGAGACACCTGCCATGCCATTTCTGTCGAGATGGTATTGTTTGCAAGCATTCCCATTTCAAGGGAACCGAGAACTGGTCGGCAAGGTATTGGACTTGCCGCCACCGTTTCCCGCAGTAAGCGTCAGATGGGTGAAAGTCTCCAGGGGAAAGTTTGCTCATCAACAGCAGATAATTTGGTAGAGAGCAGTTCATCTCCGTCAGGATTTAATTCTAAAGTAACTGGTGTCAGAGGACGAGAATTCATGATGGACTCAACTCCCACCATGACAAAATAACGGTTTGCTGAGTCAGCAACGCACCCAGATTTTCCTGACTGAACTTATCTAACGCTCACGGACGCATCCCGCTTGTCGTGCGTAATAAATCTCCTATCTTATGTCAAGCCGGCGCAGATGTTCCTTGATCTTGGAGTTCCACTCTCGCAGAGATTCTTTCCAATCGTGTTGAGCTCCAACGAAGTTTGATCCATTGTAGCTGAAAATCCCCTTCAGTTTGGCTCGTCGGCTTGTGAACCTTCGCAGAGCAGGGCCGGATTTAACTGATGCGAGGCCCTAGGCTAACTCACTTGTAAGGCCCCCTCTCCCATTGTTGCAAGGAAAAAAATGGAAAGCGTTAATCAATTTGCGAAAATCCCAAAATAACGTTCTGAAAGTACGGTCAGTAAAAAATTCTAACTTATTACTGGAGTGCTCATGATCACTGCGTTTGTTGCTGCCTTCGACGCAAAAGCGTTAAATTGCACGGATTTGTTGAAATCCTACTTGGCTGGCCGGAACAGGATTATTAACTGCCACAGGCAAGCCAACCGATATCGCCACAATTGAAATATTTGACAAAACACTTGGTCTACGTTTTTTACAAGAATCACATCTGTTTTTTCTTATCTGTGTTCAAAGAAAACAAACGCACTGCACCTATACAGTATGTGTGGCGGCATAAAGACTTTAAAACACAACGTGAGAAGCACGTTGCAACTTGCTTACCACGACTTCAAAAATCTCACACACACGAGCAAAGTACGTCATGTAAAACACACCCAAATGGTTGTGGCTGTTAGATTCACGATTCGCGTGTTTCTTACTTTTTCAGACTGGTGAGAATCGAATGCAACTGAACTGTCGCTTGAAAAGATGTGAAGTATAGAAACCAGAACCGTCGCCACAAGAAAGTCTTGAATATGGGGTTTAAATTTGCGCAAGGGGACTTGACATTTTGAAAATTTGGTAAAATCTTTACTGATTTATAGCGTTTCATATTTAAATTTGGAAGGGCTGAGCTCGCTAATGCCCACGGGACTGGTTTAAATTTCGCTTTTGCTGTCATTGAAACACGTATAAAGAAATACAAAGCTACATTCAGGCGCGGACACAGGTCGGGGATGCAGGGGATGCATCCCCCCCACCAGACCTAAAAAGGTGTTGACATGACATTTGATTTCATTTAAAATCATCGCCAAAAATATTTTAGTACTGCACATTACTTAATCGCTGAAGATACTAAAAATTAACTTATGCTAACAATTAGTCAAAAACGCTTCTTCGTTTCATTAGATGAGCTGGCCTTGTTTGTTGAACCTGATATAAAATAGTCAATGATCGCATGGGCGTTAGCAGGGGGGCAAGACGGGCGTTTTCCCCCATGGAAATGGGAATTAAGAACCAAATGTTTCTGGAAAAAACTGAAGTCGGCATCTTAAATTCCGATTGATTTGATTCTTGCAATGACAGTTTCTTTGCCGGTATGAAACTCACACTGCACAAGAGTCAGGT